>CDZV01041229.1_pt1 | contig 18703 bp, 18 predicted proteins | sample 554851 | NCBI WGS metagenome assembly CDZV01 (sample SAMEA3182090, study PRJEB8094) | gut metagenome | biome: human; feature: gut; material: Stool; isolation source: human stools | place: Canada | collected 2013-03-12
GAACGACCAGCCGACACGCAGCAGCAGGAACACCGACAGCAGGTTTAGGGCGGTAAACAAAAACGCCGCCCGCCTGCCGATGGGCGTACGCAACCATACGCGGGTCAGCCCGGACAGAAGAAGGGGGATTCCCAGCAGACACACGGTCTCATAGGTAATCAAGGCCGGCGGCAGTTCCCTATAGAGGGGAAGCCGGACAATCTACATCGAAACCGTGACGAACCCGCCGTCCGCGAGGTTCACCCGAAAAGGGGCGGACTGCGCGAGAAAAATCAAAACCGCTGAAGCGGCGAAGCGCGGCAGCAGGGTATTCAGAGCGCCGCCGTTTCCAAACAGCGCAAACAGGTGGGGAAGCACACTCCCCAGCGGTACCGCGAGGATCAGCAGACGGCTTGTGCTTTTCCGCGAGATTCCGTTCATTGTCCATCCACCTCTTTTTGCGTCGCATGGATGCAGGAATCCCGGTGCTCAGACAAAACGGGCGTTTTGGGGGAGGGCCGCGGGGGTGGTGGAGGAAACCTCCGTGGGGGTGGAGACCCCTGCATTCGGATAACACCTGGAGAGCAGCAGCAGAATGAACAGGAGCACCAGCAATGCCGCGAATAAACTCCAGTTGATGGTTTTGACAGGTCTGGACGTAGGGATCCCCTCTCTCTTATATAGTATTGCGGCAAAGGGCTTTCGTGGATTGCTTACAAAATTCTTACAATTATGGCGGTACCTGGTTCAATGTATGCGGGCCGAGCTGCTTCTATGTCCTCTATGGTGGAATTGGGGATTGCCGTACACCGGCGATCGCGGTATAATAAAGCGTTACGACAGGAAGTTCCCCTCCGGCAGGGACGGAGGAACAGGCGGATATGGAAAGGCACGGGGTTTGGATGAAGTTTCACGCGGGAGATTATGAGGTGGCGGTGATCGGAGCCGGGCACGCGGGTATCGAAGCGGCGCTGGCCGCCGCCCGGCTGGGCTGCAGTACGGTGGTGTTCACCATCAACCTGGACGCGGTGGGAAATATGCCCTGCAATCCCTCCATCGGCGGCACGGCCAAGGGGCATTTGGTGCGGGAGGTGGACGCTCTCGGCGGGGAAATGGGCCGGGCGGCGGACGCCACCTTCCTCCAGTCCCGGATGCTCAACCGGGGCAAGGGGCCTGCCGTACATTCCCTGCGTGCCCAGATTGACCGCCGCGCCTATGCCGGCTATATGAAATACGCCCTGGAACGGCAGCCGGGGCTCGACCTGCGTCAGGGGGAGATCGTTTCGCTTGAACACCGAGCGGACGGCTGGCTGCTGACCACCCGGTTGGAGGAACAATTCACCGCACGGGCGGTGATCCTCGCCACCGGCACCTTTTTGCAGGGCCGTGTTTTTGTGGGAGACGTGTCCTACGACAGCGGGCCGGACGGGCTTTTCCCCGCTGTGGGGCTGACGGATTCCCTGCGGAAACTGGGGGTCTCTCTGCGCCGGTTCAAAACCGGCACCCCTGCGCGGGTGCTCCGATCCAGCATCGATTTCACCGGACTGGAACGGCAGCCCGGCGAGGATCCGGTGGTGCCGTTTTCCTTTGAAACCACCGGAGAACTGCACAATCGGGTGGATTGTGCCACCACCTGGACGACCGCGGAAACCAAACGGGTGATTCTGGAAAACCTGGACCGCTCGCCCCTGTACGGCGGCAAAATCCACGGGGTCGGGCCACGCTATTGTCCCAGCATTGAGGATAAGATCGTCCGCTTTGCGGACAAGGAGCGGCATCAGGTCTTCATCGAGCCCTGCGGTCTGAATACCGATGAAATGTATCTGCAGGGGCTGTCCTCCTCTCTGCCGGTGGATGTGCAGCTGCAATTCCTGCACACTATCCCGGGGCTGGAGCGGGTGCGGGTCATGCGGCCCGCCTATGCCATCGAATACGACTGCTGCGATCCGTTGCAGCTGGCCCAGACCCTGGAGTTTCTCGACCTGCCCGGCTTGTATGGAGCAGGACAGTTCAACGGCAGTTCCGGGTATGAGGAGGCCGCGGCCCAGGGCCTGGTGGCAGGGGCCAACGCGGCCCTGAAGATCCGGGGACGGGAGCCTCTGGTGCTCGAACGCTCCTCCAGCTATACCGGCACCCTGATCGACGACTTGGTGACCAAGGGATGCTCGGATCCCTACCGTATGATGACCTCCCGGTCGGAATACCGGCTCCTGCTGCGTCAGGACAACGCCGATGAGCGCCTGACCCCGACTGGGCGGCGGATCGGGTTGGTGGACGACACCCGGTGGGCGCATTTCACCGCGCGGCAGGAGCAGAAAGCGGCCGAGCGAGACCGCCTGCGGCAGACCGTCCTGCCCCCTTCCGAGGAGGTTAACCGGGTTCTCGAATCCTGCGGCACCGCGCCCTTGAGCACCGGCGGGCGGCTCGAGGACCTTTTCCGCCGTCCCCAGCTCGGATACGCCGCCCTGGCCCCGGTCGATACCGGCCGTCCCGCCCTCGACCCCTTCGTGGCGGAACAGGTGGAAGTCGAACTGAAATACGAGGGATATCTTCGCCGCCAGCAGGCCGCCGTGGAGGAACAGCGCCGCCTGGAAGGCCGCCGTCTCCCGCCCGATACCGATTACAGCGGGATTCCGGGCCTGCGGCTGGAGGCCAGGGAAAAGCTCGCCCGGGTTCGGCCGGGCAGCATCGGCCAGGCATCCCGCATCAGCGGGGTCAGCCCGGCAGACGTGTCGGTGCTGCTGGTTTGGCTGTCCGCTCGGGATAAAACCACCGCGGGGTCTGGCGCTCAAGCTGGGAAAGAGGAGGGAAGCCCGTCATGATCGATACCGCCCGTCTGCGGGAACAGGCCGCGGCTCTGGGGGTGCCTTTGTCTCCCGAGACTGCCCAGCGTTTCGACATATACGCCGCCCGGCTGGTGGAAGCCAACCGGCAGGTCAATTTGACGGCGATCACCGATCCCGCAGGAATCCTCGTCAAACATTTTCTGGACAGCCTGACCTTGGTCCCGCTTTTAAAGGAACAGCCGGTGCCCGACCTGTCCCTGATCGATGTGGGGACCGGCGCGGGTTTTCCGGGGGTGCCTCTCGCCCTGGCCTGTCCTGGCCTCCGGCTGACCCTGCTGGACTCCCTGCAAAAACGCCTGACCTTTCTGGATGAACTTTGCCGGGAGCTCGCGGTGCCCGTCACCTTGATCCATGCTCGGGCGGAAGAGGCGGGCCGTCGGCCTGCGCTGCGGGAACAATTCGACGTCGCCGTTGCCCGGGCGGTGGCCGCTTTGCCGGTCCTTTGCGAATATCTGCTCCCCCTGGTCCGGCCGGGCGGCCGGATGATCGCGATGAAGGGCCCAGACGGGGAAGCCGAACTTCAGGCCGCCGCGCGGGCGATCCCTCTGCTGTCGGGCCGGGTGGGTTCGGTCAGGCGGCTGACTCTGCCTCCTGTACCCCTTCCGGGGGAGGAACTGGCCGAGCGCCGGATTCTTGTCATCGATAAAACGGCGCCCACCCCATCCGCCTATCCTCGATCTCCTGCAAAAATCGCCAAAAAGCCGCTTTAAAAGCCGATTTTCCCCGACCGGGTTCGACAACCCCGGCACGAAAAAGGTGATATACTGGCAGTAATGGAAATAAATTCCATTTACAATCCGAAAATCACCCTTTTGTCTGAAACGGAAAGGACGTGTCGGTATGTGGGGAATCGAAGCAAAACGGCCGAAATATAAAGCGGATGACCGGCGCCTGCTGCTGGTGCCGGTCGGGGACATCCTACCCAATCCGAACCAGCCCCGGCGGGAATTTGCGTATGACAAGCTGCTGGAACTGGCTCAAAGCATCGACGAAAACGGTCTGCTCAATCCCATCACCATCACCCTGGAAGGGGACAAGCCGGTTCTGGTCGCCGGAGAACGGCGCCTGCGGGCGGCCAAGATCGCGGGACTCCGGGAAATTCCGTGTCTGGTGGTGGAGGCGGACGGGGAACGCAGCGCCTTGATGGCGTTGGTTGAGAATCTCCAGCGGGAAGACATGAACGTTTTTGAGCAGGCGGAGGGAATTCAACGGCTCATTCAGGTTTACGGCTTGACCCAGGAGGAGGCTTCAAGCCGCCTGGGCTGCGCCCAGTCCACCGTGGCGAACAAGCTGCGACTGCTCCGGCTGAGCGCCGAACAGCGGGCGGAGATCACCGCGGCGGGCTTGACCGAGCGGCATGCCCGGGCCCTGCTCCGGCTGGAGGAGGGGGAGCAGCGGGATTTGGCGCTGTCGCGGATGATCGCGGGGAAAATGACAGTCGCCCAGGCCGACCGGTTGGTGGAGGAACTTCTTACGGGAAAGGCCAAGCGCCGCCGCCCCACTCCGCTGGTACGGGATGTCCGCCTGTTCCTCAATACGGTCAGCCATGCGGTGGATACCATGCGCCGTTCCGGCATACCGGCGAAAGCCGAGAAAAGCGAAACCGACGACTATATCGAATATGTCGTGCGTATCCCGAAAGGCCCCCATGTCGTTTCGGCGAACAACCGCCCCGCGTGATGGGGTCATGCTCTTCACACAAATTCGATAAACCAACCGTTTCCCTGAACCCTTGGCGGACAGGGAAACGGTTTTCCGTATATTTATATTCTGTTTATACAAATTGTTGAATATTTCGTAGCCAATATCCCGCTAAATCTTTTTCAAAAAGCCCGATGTTTAACAAGAGAAGAGAAAAAGATACAATCTTTTTAAAACAAATAGTATAAATAAATACTATACAGAGATTGATAATTTCTGACGACGAGTCGATTCTGGGGAGAGAGCCATGGTGCCGTCCGCGGCGCTGCGCACCGGGTGTGGGAGCCTTGGCGGCATCCTCTCAGACCACCAGCGGAGGAAATCCGGCGGAACTTATATGGACGGGTCTGTCGGCGCGGCCGTCGCCCGCAGGGCCGCCTCCATCTTGCTACACTCTTCGGCTGCGATCCGGTCATATACGTCCGGCGTTTCGTTTACACCTACTCGGTCGTAAGCGATTGCCGCCGCGCCATAAAACGCGAGGCCCAGGGCATGGGTGGGGGTATGGATGCAGGAAGCGGCATGCCCACAAGTCCGCGCGGCGGCCTGTGCGGCCGGATGATCCTCGGCCTCCCGTGCGGCAGCGTGACATTCGGAGAGAATGATCCGTTTGACTTCCGGTAATTTTACCCGGCCGTCCATCCAGGCACGGGCGGCCGTCAGCGCGTGGCGGGGACGGGGATCTTCCGGATATGCTTTTTCATAGATCGGCAGGATATGTGTCTCGGCATAGTCGATGCACCAAACCGTGACGGTCGTTTTACTCTGGGTTTTGATAAGACGCGCCAGAGATAGAATATAGGGCGAATCGGCCGTCCCCAGCATTTTACGGCGTTTCGGCAAGGACGTTCCCTCCTAATTAAAAATATAAAAAAACCCTGTTTAGCCGCAGCCACAGGGTCTTCTGGCACCCCCGACCAGAATCGAACTGATAACTACCCCTTAGGAGGGGGTTGTTATATCCATTTAACTACGGGGGCCTATGTGCCGCCCGGGTCGGCCGGCCGAAAAAGGAACGGTGCCCGGATGGATTAGGAATATTATACCGGTCCGCTTTTTGTTTGTCAATTCGTTGTTTTTCTCTAAGAACAGGTGTATACTGTTGAGAGAAAGGGGGAACGCCTATGTCCAAAGAGCCGCTCCCGCTGGAACAGCTCCGGGACGCAATCATCCGACTTGCGGCGCCCGAAGCCGTGCTGCTGGTCAGCCGGAAAGAGGCGGTAGACGGCGGCCTGACTTCGGTCAAGCTTTGCGTCATCATCGGCGGGGGAGACGCCGCTGAGGTGGAGCGCCGCCTGTATGTGGATATCGACTCCGATCTACCGTACGACGTGCTGGTGTATACAAGAGAGGAGTGGAACCGTTTGGCAGAGGATTCCGCCAGTTTCGCCTCGCGGATTCGAAAAACGGGGAGGGTGCTGTATGCGGCCGACGCGGCACACCAGTGACAGCCGCCTGTTTTTCGACTGGCTGGAGATCGCGGCGCGGGACCTGCTGGCCGCCAGGCTGCTTATGGAACAGGGGCAGTGCCTGGATATCGCAGCTTTTCACTGCCAGCAATGCCTGGAAAAAGCCTTTAAAGCCTATTTGCTCGATCAAACCGGCGTGCTGCCCGACGGCCACAACCTGACCTGGCTGTGCAAGCAGGTGGCCAAGTTGGACGCCGCCTTCCAGCCTTACATCCAAAAGACCGCAGGGCTCAACCGCCTATATATCGAGACTCGATATCCTTCGGATAACGGCCTGCGCCTCTCTCCCGAGGCGGTCGAGGACGCCTATGCCTTTTCCCAGGCGGTGTATACGGAGATCTGCGACCGGATTTACGGTCCCGGTGATGTAGAAGAGGACTAAAAAATATACAGATAGGAAATAAAAGCGCATTTATACTATAAGGAGAGTGCAAATTCCATGAAAAAATGGATGTCCGGCCTGGTGGCCGGCCTGCTGATCGTGACCATGAGCGCGGGATGCAACAAAACGCCGGCGGCTCCCGGCGGCGCCGAATCATCGGCCGGGTCGTCGGAGGGCGGGTTGATTACCCTGCCGACTGATACAGATACGACCGGGACGCAGACGCCGGCGTTGGAGAACCTCAATCCGCTGACCGGGGAAAACAATCTCACCCAAGGCGGAACCCGCCCGGTCGGGATCATGATCGGCAACAACACCACTTCGCGGCCTCAAAACGGCATTGACAAGGCGGATATGTATGTCGAGATCGAGACCGAGGGGGGCATCACCCGCATCCTGGCCGTGTTTGCCAATGCCGAGCGTGTGCCGGCGCAGCTCGGTCCGATTCGTTCGGCCCGTTCTCCCTTCGTATCCATCGCGCGGGCGATGGACATCGTATATGTGCATGCGGGCGGCAGCGCGCCGGCTTTGGACACGCTGAAGAAAATCGACATCGACAACATCAACGCGCTCTCCTATGATGGCAATACCTTCTGGCGGGATGAACAACTCCGGAAAAGCAAGGGCCTGGAATACAGCATGATGGTCAGCGGAACCAATTTGAAAGACCGCATGGATCGTCTGAAGATCGGAACGACCGCCACCCGTACGGCGCCGTTTGTATTCGGCGAGGAAGCCGGCGGCGTACAGGACAATAAAAATTTGCAGGTCAATGTCAGCGACAGCCGGTCGGTGACGTTTCTCTACGATGCCGCTACCGGCCTGTATACCAAGGGCAACGGCAAACTCGGCGACACCACCACCCATAAGGCGGCGGACGGCACCCCGATTCAAGTATCCAACGTCGTGGTCCTGTACGCGGACAAGGTGATGGAAAACGACGTAACCTGTGATTTCAAGTTGTCTTCCGGCTCAGGTCTCCTCGTGACGGGAGGGACCAGCCGTCCAATGACGTATACCTGCACCGCGGACAAGCTCGCGTTCCAGAATGAGGATGGGACAGAGCTGACGGTGTCGCCCGGCAAGACCTATATTTGTGTGGTCAACTCCAAGCTGAAGGGCAAGACGGTCCTGGGGTGAGCCCGCGGCTGTCCCTCATTTTCTTCACATCCTATTTGGCCATATCCACTCTCTCAAGCGGCCATAACCATAAAGGTCTTATGAGAAAAGGAGTTGTCAGATACGAAACGGGGCTGTTGCAAAAGGATTTCCTTTTGCAACAGCCCTTTTTTGGCGGGGAAGCGGAAGGAAAGGAGATATGGAGAGGGAAGCCTGAACTTCTCCGCTCCGCACGGCCACCATCCGCCTATAAGAGACAAAATCAAAAAGGCACCCTTCCGGAATCGGCGCTTTTATGGCGGTCCCGAGCAGCCGGATACCAGCGAGGCGACATAGGCCTGCATCTCCCGCTTCGAGGTGATCTGATGGGTATGCTCGATCACAGCCTGCTGTGCGCTGGGCGTCATCGCGGCAAACACTTCCATGGCGGCACGATTCTGGGCCAGAGCCATGCCCAGCCCCATCGGAATGTCGGGGCCGTTTGCCAAGTTCTCCATTGGTATGCCCTCCTTTCCGTGTTTTCCCCTCCAGTATTCCCGAAAATCCCCAAAGCCATACCCAATCCGTGGGCAAATCCTGCCGATAGGCCCTGAAATATGAAAAATGCCTTTTCCCACTGGAAAAACTGTGCTATAATAACTTCGCGCGCGGCCCATCCGGGCCGCGGCCGATAACGCAGGACGGGGAAAGAGGTGCCGGTTTGGGCAAGATCATCGCAGTTGTCAATCAAAAAGGCGGCGTCGGCAAGACGACCACTACGGTCAACCTGTCCGCAGCGGTGGGGGCAAAAGGACGGCGGACCCTTTTGGTGGACATCGATCCCCAGGGAAACGCCACCAGCGGCGTCGGAGCCGATAAAAAACAGGCTGGCCCTACGGTTTACGACCTCTTGATTGGCGCCGCGGAGCCGGGACAGGCTGTTCGCCGTACGGCGTTTTCCAGGCTCGATCTGCTGCCCTCCAGCATCGCGCTGGCGGGGGCGGAGATCGAAATGGTGGAGCTTGCCCGCCGGGAGGGGCGGCTCAAGGCCGCGCTCGCGCCTTTGCGGGATGGATATGAGTATCTGTTTGTGGATTGCCCGCCCTCTCTCGGTTTGTTGACTCTCAATGCCCTGTGTGCCGCCGATACTTTTTTGGTTCCCATCCAGTGCGAGTATTACGCGCTGGAAGGTTTGTCCCAACTGATGGCGACAGTCCGACAGGTCAAACGGCTGTACAACCCCACCCTGGATCTGGAAGGGGTACTCCTGACCATGTACGATGGACGGCTCAACCTGACCCAGCAGGTGGTGGCGGAGGTTAAACGCTTCTTTCCCCGCAAGGTGTTTGCCACGCCGATCCCCCGGAGCGTCCGGCTTTCCGAGGCGCCCAGCTTTGGAAAGCCGATTCGTTATTACGACGGGGGCTCCCGCGGAGCGGAGGCGTACGACCGTCTGGCGGATGAACTACTGTCCCACCGTTGACGGTGTGCCGCACGGAAATCCAGATGCGGCCCATATGGGGCCGGGTTAATTTTTGGGAAGTCGTTTCACGTGAAACATAGGGCGCGAAAGGATGAAAATGATGGCGGTGAAAAAAGGCGGACTGGGGAGAGGGCTGGAGGCCCTCTTCGCGGAAAACGCGGTGGAAGAGGGGAACCATGCCGTCTCCCTGCCGATCGCGGATATAGAGCCCAACCGGGGACAGCCCCGCAAACAATTTGACGACGCGGCCCTTGCTGATCTGGCGGCGTCCATCGCCCAGCACGGGGTCATCCAGCCGCTACTGGTGCGGCCCCTGCCGGGGGGCGGCTATCAACTGGTCGCGGGGGAGCGGCGTTGGCGCGCTGCCCGGATGGCGGGCCTGTCTGAGGTGCCCGCCGTCGTGCGGGAGATGACGGAGCGGGAGGCCGCCGAACTGGCCCTCATCGAGAACCTCCAGCGCCAGGACCTCAACCCTATGGAAGAGGCGATGGGGTATCGAACCCTGATGGAGACCTATGGCCTGACCCAGGAAGAGACCGCGAAGGCGGTCAACAAATCCAGACCGGCTGTGGCCAATGCGCTTCGCCTGCTTCATCTCCCGCAGGAGGTGGCCGAGATGGTGGCGGCGGGCCGTCTGTCGGCCGGACATGCCCGGGCGGTTCTCGCTTTTGAAGATGAGGAAGGACAATGTCGGGCGGCGCGCGCGGCGGTCGAAGGGGATCTTCCGGTACGGACACTGGAAAAAATGGCCAAAGCCGCCAAGACGGCGAAGAAAGAGGGAGCGGCGCGGCCGCTTTTCCCAGAAAACGCCTTTTATACCGAAGTAGAGTTGGCCTTGTCCGAACAGCTCGGCCGCCGGGTGAAGGTGGCCGCCAAAGGGGAGAAAGGCAGCCTGCAGATCGAATTCTATGGGGAGGACGATCTAAGGGATTTGGCCAACCGGCTGGCGCCGCGGTAAAGAGAACTTGAGGCCGTCCGGCGGACAGCCTTGGTATATAGGAAGGAAATGAGGACGAAGACATGCTGGACATCAAATTGGTACGCAGCGATCCCGACCGGGTGAAGGCCGGGATCCGGAAACGCGACATGGACCTCGACGGCGTTGTGGATGAAATTCTTACCCTCGACGCCCAGCGCCGCCAACTGGCGGGGCAGGTCGAAGGAATGAAGGCGGAGCAGAACGCCGCCTCCAAACAGATTCCCCAGATCAAGAAGGAGGGTGGAGACGCCGCTCCCTTGATGGCCCGAATGAAGGAGTTGTCGGCCAAGATCAAGGAAGGGGACGGGGCTCTGGCCGAATTGGAAGAAAAACAGAAAACCCTGCTGTTATCCCTGCCCAATCTGCCCGATGAAGATTTGGCCGCGGGCGGCAAGGAGAACAACCGGGTGCTCCACACCTTTGGAGAGCCGCCGCAATTCGATTTTCCGGCAAAAAACCATGTCGAGCTGTGCGAAAGCCTGGGACTGATTGATTATGAGCGGGGTGCCAAGCTGGCGGGCAGCGGTTCCTGGGTTTATCGAGGCTGGGGAGCCCGTCTGGAATGGGCGCTCCTTAATTTCTTCATCCAGGAACATATTGCCGACGGATATGAGTTTATCCTGCCGCCGCATATGCTCGGGTATGACTGCGGCTATGTGGCGGGGCAGTTCCCGAAATTCATGGATGAAGTTTACTGGATTGAAAATCCAACCAGCAGCGACAAAAAATTTATGCTGCCCACCGCCGAAACGGCGCTGGTCAACCTCCACCGGGGTGAAATTCTGGATCCGGCGGATTTGCCCCGCAAATACATCGCCTACACCCCCTGTTACCGCCGGGAAGCGGGCAGCTACCGCTCTGAGGAGCGGGGCATGATCCGGGGACATCAGTTCAACAAAGTGGAAATGGTACAGTACACCACGGAGGAAGGCTCGGACGCGGCGTTCGAAGAACTGGTCGGCAAGGCGGAACGGCTGGTGCAAGAGATGGGACTCCATTACCGGCTCAGCAAACTGGCCGCCGGGGATTGCTCCTTCTCCATGGCCCGCACCTACGACATTGAGGTATGGATTCCCAGCATGGGGATCTATAAGGAGGTCAGCTCGGCCAGCAACGCCCGGGCTTATCAGGCCCGGCGGGGCGCGATCCGCTACCGGGGTGGGGATGGCAAGCCGCGGTTTGTTCATACTCTCAACGCCTCGGGGCTGGCGACCAGCCGGGTGATCCCGGCTTTGGTGGAGCAGTGTCAGAACGCCGATGGTTCGGTTACGGTGCCGGAAGTGCTCCGGCCCTTCCTCGGGACCGACCGGCTTTGCCCGGTTAAGTGACGGCCGGGCGTCAAAGAACCTGAGCGCTAATCGACGGTTCCGAGCCTCGCCCGGAACCGTTTGTTTCACATGAAACAAGGAGGAAACCGCCTGTGAAGGAACTGTTGACCGTCCTGGGTTGCCTCTTGATCCCCGCGGCAGTGTTGATTCCGCCGATTCGCAGGGGGGAAGGGCGGTTATCCAACAGGCTGAAGGCCTGCCGGTACGAGTGGGCGGTGTATGCCGCTTTGGCAGTGGGCTTCGCGGTGCGGCTGACGGCGCTGGGGGACTATCCCGCCGGCTTCAATCAAGACGAAGCCTCTGCCGCGTACGACGCCTACAGTATTCTCAAGACCGGATATGACCGGAACGGGCAGTTTTTGCCGGTGCATCTCATTGCCTGGGGAAGTGGGCAGAATGCGCTGTATTCCTATTTGAGTATCCCGTTTCTCGCAGTTTTCGGACTGAAGGTCTGGGCTTTTCGGCTTCCGATGGCGCTGATCGGGTGCCTGTCCCTGGTCGCCTTTTGGCGGCTGTTGTTGGCGATAGCCGGCCGAAAAACGGGCCTGATAGGGCTGGCGTTGCTGGCGGTGTGCCCATGGCATATTTTGAAAAGCCGGTGGGCGCTGGAGTCAAATCTGTTTCCCGATCTGGTTCTGTTCGGAGTGCTTTTTCTGGTCCTCGGGCTGAAAAAGAACCGTCTCCCGTCTTTTTTGGCGGGCTGTGGGATTCTCGGACTGTCTGCATACGCCTACGGAACATCCTATCTGTTTCTGCCGGCTTTTGTACTTCCGCTGTGGATTTTCCTGCTCTGGCAGAAAACATGCACGTTTCGCCGGGCGGGGGCCGGGCTGGGCGTGCTGATCCTTGTCGCTCTGCCCATGATCTTGTTTGTTTTTGTAAACACCTTCGCTTTTGAGACCATTCGCCTGCCGTTTATGACCATTCCACGGCTGCCCGCCAACCGGATGGCCGCGTTGGCGTCGATTTTCAGCGGGGAATTTTTAGGAGAGAGTCTGCGGAATTTCGCGGAAGCCTTCAAAATCGCCGTGACGCAGCGTGACGGCCTGGTCTGGAACAGCATGGACGGCTTTGGAATCACATATCTGTTTTCGCTGCCCTTTACGGTGATGGGAATGCTGCGCGGCGTGATGGGCCGGAAGGAAGAACGCCCGGCTTTCGGGTCGGTGATGAACGCTTGGTTCTGTGCCGCGCTGGTGCTGACGTTTGTGGTGGAGCCGAACATCAATCGGATCAATGCCCTGTGGATTCCTTGGCTCTATTATACGACTTTGGGCGTCTCGGCTGTGGCGGAAGTCCGCCGGCTGTTTCGAACCGCGACGGCTGGTCTGTATACAGCGGCGTTTTTGCTCTTTGTCACCCAATATGGCACTGGGTACCAGGAGAAAATGAAAACCGCGTTTGAAGATTCCTTTGGAGAAGCGGTTGTCTATGCGGCCGGGTGCGGGGCCGAACGGGTATATGTTACCGACCAGGTAAACGGCGCTTACGCGCTGACCTTGTTCTATACGGCCGAAGATCCCGTCGAATTCCGCGAAACGGCTGTGATCGCCAATCCCGGGGCCATGTTTGAGCGAGTGACCTCTTTCGGGCGCTTTTATTTCGACACGCCGGTATCCCTGCCGGAGGGGAGTGCTGCGGTGGTGCGGAACGAAACGGCGGAGCAGGATCGGTATGCTTCGTATCAGAAGACCCGCTTTGAACGATTTACGGTTTTGGAAAATACAACATAAACCCATGATGTGGTCCGGATGACAAAAAGGGGAGAAGCTATCGATGGACAAAATAATTTATCCGGTCAAGCCGGATTATGACTGGAAGGCCCGTGTGACTTCGTTCGATGCGGGCCGGGACCGGCGGCTCCGGCTATCCAGTCTTCTGCGGTTTCAGCAGGAGGCAGGGGAACGGCATTTTGGCGATGCAGGACTGACTTATTGGGAATTCTATCGGCGAGGGATGATTTTTGTCCTCACCCGCCTGCAAGTAGAGATTCGGCGTCTGCCCGAATTGGAGGAGGAGGTTACGCTGCGGACCTGGCACCGGGATTCCAAGGGCGCCCAGATGTTCCGCTGCTACCAGCTGCTGGACGCTCAGGGACAGATTTTGACCGAAGGGGTCTCGTCCTTCGCGCTCGTGGATGTGGAAAGCCACCGGCCCCTGCGCCCGACAGTTTTCGAGCAGCTTGGCGAGATGTGCCAGCCCGACCGCCACAACGGCTGTCCGGATCCGGGCAGGCTCCGGGTGCCCGAGGGACTTGAAGAGGTCGGCATCCGGACGGTTTATTGGTCGGACACCGATTATAATGGGCATTTGAACAACACGGTCTACGCCGATATACTCTGCGATTTCGTGCCGGGAGGACTAAAAGGCCGTCGGATCGCCGGATTTTCCATTTCCTATGAGAGAGAGGCGCTGGAAGGGGAGACTCTTCGAATCCGGGCGGCGGAACTGCCGGACGATGACGGCTGCGGCAAGGTCTGGATGACGGGGGAACACGGCCGCGGCCGCTGCTTTACGGCTTGGCTCCGGTTGCACCAGGCGGGAGGACCGGATGACCGACTTTGAGGAGGCCAAGCGGCGCGGGATGCTGCATTTGCAGGAGAGGGACGGGATCGGCACCCTTCGGGAACGAAGCCTCCACGCGATCCTTAAATACTGGGTTGAACCGGATGAAAGCCGGCACGAGGCGAAGCTTCCCGGCGGCTTGGTGGCGGATATTTGCGATGGGGAACAGGCGGTGGAGATTCAGACGGGAAGCGCCTACCCGCTGCGGGGGAAGCTCGAGCGCCTGCTTCCGCTTATGCCAGTCACGGTCGTTCTGCCGGTGGTGCGGCGGAAAACCCTGGTCTGGCTGGATCCCGACACCAGGGAAGCGTCCGTGCCCCGAAAATCGCCCCGGGTGGGAGGCTTCTGGGATCGGCTCCCCGACCTGTACTGGTTGCTGCCCTATCTGGCCCAGCCGGGTCTGACGATCCGGCTGGTGGAATTGGATCTGGAGGAATTCCGGACCCGGGACGGCTGGGGTCGGGACGGGAAACGCGGGTCCCATCGGCTGGAGCGTATCCCTGTCGCGCTCGGGGAGGAACGGTGGCTGCGAAGCCCCGCCGACTGCGCCGGTCTGCTGCCCGCCGGACTGCCTGGTTCATTTACCACGGCCGATTTGAAAAAAGCCGGAAGGCTCTCTCCCAAAAAAGCCGGATACGCCATAAACTTTTTGTATAAATATAAAGCTGTAATACGAATAGGAAAATCCAGTAACGCCTATCTCTATCGCCTTGTGGGGTCGGAAAAGGCCGAGATAGTGGACGCCACCCGGTGAAGGAGAGCAGAGAGTAAAAGCCTGCATCTTCTTCTCAAGAAGAGAGTGCGTGGCAAAATACCGCTTTGCAACGCACTCCAAAACGGCCTGCAGGTCATACAGGAAAACGCGGTTTCGCATCCTGCCAGATGCGAAACCGCGTTTTTTCCATTCCTTCGGCTATTCCTTGCTTTCCGGAACATTCCCTTCAAGAAAAATAGGGGCGAAGTATGTCGTGATATTCCGCGGGGATCGTATAACACTGCACGGTATACGGCTTTGGGGAACCATCCGTGTCAAAGCGGTCTATCGGGATCGCGGTCGTTATGACCCATCTGCCGTCTACTGTTCCCATATAACCGACAAACTCGGTGGCAACGGGGCAGCCTTCGTAACCAAAATACAAGGGACGCATCCGTTGTTTTTCTGTCAGTTGGAAAATAGCATCCGTTTGATACGCAAAGTCCGGTTTTGCGGAGGATACCAGGTCTGCCGCTGCATCACAGAACGCGCTGTCCGTAATTCTGTCTCCATTCCAAACGGCGACCGTCACCCTGCCCGACGACGGAATGGAGAAGTCTTCCCGAACCAATAAATACTGATCGAGGAAAGAACGAAAGACGATAAACGTATGGGAGGGATCTTCTTCCACCTCGTTTATGTCCCAGCCGTCTATGGTTTTCGCAATGGTTTTTCCCTCATGATATGTACCGCCGCAGTGGACATATTGATGCCCTTGCCAGAAAACGGTTTCCTCAGCGCCGCGTCTCGCCGAATAGTCGACCACAATGACGCCGCTGTAAAGGAGAAAAGCGACCAGCGCGACAACGCATAAAGATAGAATGCCGAGTATCCATATAGGCCTTCGATTTTCCCTCACATTCACCACGGTCCTTTCTCTTTCAAGAATAACCATGCGGAATCATCCGGAATAAAGAATATAAGTTCAGCTTTTTGGATTTATGAAATTGGGCATTATACGGTGCCGGCAAACCGAGGATTATTGTCCGAGGACAGGGGGATTTTCGAGCGGTTATAAATGGATGCGTTTGACGTACAAGAAGAAATCGAAATCATCGGCCTGATAAATGACGGCGGGTATCCCGCCAAAAAGGCCGCACCCAGGGCAAGGGAACGGGCCAAACGCGGTACACAGAACCGATCGCGTTAGCCAATTGTATTCAAAAAAGAGGCCGACAGGGTATCCCTGTCTCTTTGCCAAAACGATTTAGGGGAGAGTGTACGGCTTTTGGGTTCCACCCGTTCAGACGGGTTGACGAGCCTCCCTTGTGGCGCGGCCTATGGAATTCGAGGGATGCGGAAATGACAAAAAATGGGCTGACGACGGCTATTAGAGAGTCTTGTTTTCCAAATGTTCTCGAACGGAGGAGCCGTCGCTGAGGACCAGATGGCCGCCGGCGTCGAAGGAGACGTCGCGGATATCCGAACGGGTGTATTTTTTGATGTCCCGGATGCGGAACCGGTCGCCCGGCGTCATGAAGGTGAAAGCGGCGCCGTGGCGTTTAGCCCGGCCGGTGCGTCCAATGCGGTGGAGGTAATATTCGTTTTCGTCGGGGATATCGTAATTGAACACCGCCTCTACGTCGTCGACGTCGATCCCCCGGGCTGCCACGTCGGTGGCGACCAGGATCTCGAATTGGCCCTCCCGGAATCCTTTCATCACCCGGTTGCGCTGTGACTGCGGGATATCCCCGTGGAGGGCGTCGGCGCTCCGGCCCATCCGGCGGAGCTTGTCCCCTAAGCGGCGGACGGTGTTCTTCATGTTGCAGAACACCATCACCCGTTTCAGGTCCAAATCGTCGATGATCCGGCACATGTCCTCCAGCCGCCGGTCGCCGGAGGAGATCAAACTAAACTGCGCGATATGGGGACGATTGTCCCCCTCGGCTTCGACGGTGATCTCCACGGCCGCGTGCTGGTATTCCCACGCCACATCCATCACCTCGCGGGAGATGGTAGCGCTGAACATGACCACCTGGGTATCGCCAGGGGTGGCGTTGAGGATTTTACGCACGTCCTTGATAAAGCCCATTTTGAGCATCTCATCGGCCTCGTCCAGAACAGCGGTGTAAACATTGCCCAAAAACACCGTGCCTCGACCCATGTGATCGAGAAGGCGGCCCGGAGTCGCTACCAGGATATGCGGCGTTTTCTTGAGCGCCGCGAGCTGTTTAGGCATGGGCTGGCCGCCGTATACCGAGACGATACGCACCTCGGGCAAAAAAGCGGCGAGCTGCCGCAGTTCTTCGGCGATCTGGATGCAGAGTTCCCGGGTGGGGCAGACCACCACCGCCTGGGTATCGGTTTCTTTCATCCGCAGATTTTCGAGCAGCGGGATACCGAAAGCGCAGGTTTTGCCGGTGCCGGTGGGCGCCTTGGCGATTACGTCGCGTCCATCCAGCATGGCGGGAATGGTTCTCGCCTGGACCGGTGTGGGGGCGGAAAAGCCCATTCGATGGACGGCTTTCAATACTTCGGGGGTCAAATCCAGTTCTTCAAAGCTGGCAATATCTTCGGTCATGCGGATTCCTCTCTGTTCCGGCGCCGCCGGTTTTTAAGGGCTTGGGCTCCAAAATGCAGTCGGATGTACCGAGGACCGCCGGAGGCAGCCCCTCCCATTTCGCATTATATCACATACCGGTGACAGGGACAAGGATTATGGTTCAGGTACGCCGGTGCAGACCCCTGCCGAAGCCCTGGTCAGCCGCACGTTGAGGATAACGCCGGGTTCGGGCAGGCGATCCCCCGCCGCTTGGATCCGGACAGGAAGATAATCGGGGGTATAGCCCAAGGCGTCGCCCGAATCTTCCCGGGTTTCCACCAGCACGGCAACGGTCCGGCCGACGTGGGCGGCGGCAAACGCATCCCGGCCTGCCGCGGCGGCGGCGGACATAAGCGCCGCCCGGCGCGCCTTCTCTGCACGGGAAATCTGGCCGGGGGCCGTAGCCGCGGGAGTTCCGGCCCGGCGGGAATACGCAAACACATGCACCCGCGCAAAGCCGATTTCCTCCACAAACCGGCGGGAGAGTTCGAATTCGGCTTGGGACTCCCCTGGAAATCCGACCATGACGTCGGTGGTCAGGGCGCAGCCGGGAAAAGCCGCCCGCAGATGTTGACAGACCTGTCGGTATTCATCGGTGGTGTACCGCCGCCGCATGCGGGACAGGGTGGCGTCGCATCCGCTTTGCAGGGATAGATGGAATTGGGGACAAAGACCCGCACAGGCGGGGGAGGCGAGGCGGTCGATGACGGCGGGGGTCAGGCAGTCGGGTTCCAGGGAACCCAGTCGTACCCGGTCGATCCCGTCCACCGCGCAGGCGGCCTCGACGGTGTCGCATAAATCGGCGCCTATGTCCTTGCCGTATGCGGTCAGGTTGATCCCCACGAGTACGATCTCCCGGTATCCCCGCGCAGCCAGGGCTTGCAATTCGCTTTGCAGGGCGTCCAACGGCTTGGAGCGCACTCGCCCGCGCGCACGGGGAATGACGCAGTAGGCGCAGAAGCGGTCGCAGCCGTCCTCAATTTTGACAAAGGCCCTCGTCCGGCCCTGGAAGGAGTCGATGGACAGATTTTCAAAGGTTTTGCCATGGGCCGGAATATCCACGATCCGGCGGCCCAGTTCCAGAAACCGGCCGACATACCGAGGTAGAGCGGCTCTGGCCGCGTTGCCCAAAACGATGTCCGCCTCGTCGAATCCCGCGGCCTCTTCCGGGAAGGCCTGGGGCATACAGCCGGTCAGAACCAGCACGGCGCAGGGATTTTCCCGGCGGCAGCGGTGCAGGATCTGCCGCAATTTGCGGTCGCTTTCTCCCGTCACGGTGCAGGAGTTGAGGACGATCACGCCGTCCCCTATATCCGGGGAACCGGGGAGGTATTCTCCGGTGTCGTAGCCGTTTTCAGCCATACAGCGCATCATGGCCTGCGTCTCGTATTGATTGACCTTGCAACCCAGCGTATAAAAGAGCGCCTGCAATAAGACCTCCCCTTTCTCTGTGAACAGTCCGGCCGAAGAGAAAACTCAATTTTACATTATACTCGAAATCTCGATGCATTTCAACGGACACTTTGTTTTCTTTCCCTGTTGTTTTGTAGAGGTACAATACATGTTGGACAGGAGGG
>CDZV01004874.1_pt1 | contig 18628 bp, 8 predicted proteins | sample 554851 | NCBI WGS metagenome assembly CDZV01 (sample SAMEA3182090, study PRJEB8094) | gut metagenome | biome: human; feature: gut; material: Stool; isolation source: human stools | place: Canada | collected 2013-03-12
GGGTCGCCTTCGGAAGCCCTCCGCTCACCATCCCGGTGGGCTGGCAAGATATGCATTGCGGCGTACAAACCGTCGTTCCTCCGGTTTGCCCGCCGCACTGATCTTGCCCTGCGCTTGGGCGCAGGGGAGGGCGAACCGCTCGCTACGGCTCGCTCCCGCCGGGCGATGAACCGCTCGCTATGGCTCGCTCCCATCGATTGGCTTAATGGTCCCTCGGTTCATCGCACTCGCTGGCAACGAGTGCACGGCCCGAAAAGATATCCGCGTCGAAGAACTCCCTGAGCGAGACGCCCAGACCTTTGGCGATGCGGTCGATGTTCTCGATGGAGACGTTGCGCCTGCCGGTCTCGACTTCCGCGAAGTACGTCCGAGACATCTCTATCGAATACGCGAACGCCTCTTGGCTCACGCCAAGGCGGTTCCTGAGCTCCTTGATGCGGAGCCCGACGCGCATTTTGGGACCAAGCTGAGTCATCGGCACCTTCCGTTCATCGGTACCAATGGTTCAGCTACACCCTATTTAAGTCACCCCTATATAAGTGACAATCTGGCGTACAATGACATTGCCGGACGGCTGTCTGAAGGGAACCGCACGCAGTTTCGTTGCGATTCCGTCGCCATGGGTGCGTCGGCCTGCTACTGAACTATGTTTGGCGAGGCGTTCTTGGTGGCGAGTCCACACGGCATCAAGGTTATCTGGACGAATGCGGAAGGAGAAAGAGGCATGATATCGAGGAGGGGCTTCTTCGGCGGCGCGGCATCGGTCGCCCTCGCCGGGCTTATGGCGCTGACGGGGTGCGAGGGCGGAACTGGCGGGCTGGAGGGGAAGACGCTCTACTGCGCACCCGCATGGAGTTCGGGGAAGATGCAGAGCGTCACGTTCACCGATGGGGAGAACTGCAATTACGCCGGCGACCAAGAGCTGTCGGGCACATGGTCGCAGGATGACGAAGCGATCGTGATCGCGCTTCCCGGCTACGAGTCGATGACCTTGAAGAGGGTCGAGGGCGAGGACGCGTACGTGCAGTCCGGTTGGGAGGACCTTGGGGAGCGGTACTACCCGACCGAAGAGGAGGCCGTCGAGTATCGCGACGAATTCCTGAGCGGTTCCGGGGAGCGCGTGGGCACGCTCCTTGAATCGACGGAGTGGTGCCTGGAGGCAGACGGCAACGTGCGCAAGGCGGATGAGGCCATTTCCTTCAAGGACGGCAAGGCGGAGTTCGAAAAGGGCGAATACGACGAGAGCGCGAGGTTCAACAAAGTTCCGGATGAGGGCAAGTGGGTCGCGCGCGACCATTCGGGCGAGTGCGCGGTTGAGGTCGAGTCGTTCACGGCGTCGCGGAGCGGCTCGTCGATGGTCCCGCTCTACACGGGAACCCTCACAGTGGGCGGGGAATCTGTACCTTTCACCTTGCAGATCTACGAGAACGGGCCGTCAATCACTTTGGATGGCACCATCCGGTTTTCCGATGAGAGGGCATTTCAGGGATAAGGGCCTTTGTCGTTCGTTATGCCGCTCGGGGCGCATGCCCCTCTTGAACAGGAGGTTATGATGGGAAGTAGGCGTTCTGGTGGCGCGTTCCCGCTGATCGCAGCATCTGTCGTTCTGGTCTCTGCATTTGCGGCGGGGCCCGCTGCCGCCCTGGCGGCGGAAGCCGGGGATCTTGAAGTCCCGTTTGCCCAAGACCAGAGGGTCGCCTTGGCGATGGAGGGCTCCTCCGCGTCTGCGGGAGCTGGAACTGAGGGGATCGCCGCCGGCGATGGGTGGACGCTTGACGCGGACGGTGTCCTGACTATTGAGGAGGACGTCTCTAAGCCCTCTGACCTCAGGTACGAGTGGGGGCGGTACGCCGAGCGGATTCGCGAGGTGAGGCTTGCCGAGGGCGTCACCGCCATCCCGAACGGCGCGTTCGCCTCCAGCTCCTACGGGGTCAGCCCGATTGAGTACCCGAACCTCACCAAGTTCACTGCGTCCTCGACCCTGAAGACCATCGGGTGGGACGTCTTCAGCGGAACGAGGAGTCTGACGGAGGTCCACCTCAACGACGGCCTCGAGGCTGTGAACCACAGCGCCTTCGCGAACACCGGCATCACGTCCATCGTCCTTCCTGACAACGTCACGTGGGGCGGCGACTGCTTCGCGGGCTGCTCGCAGTTGGGCGGAACGCTGGTGATACCCGGCGGGTCGAAGTTCGAGGAGGGGCACAACGCGACGTTCTACGGGGTCGGCGTCGATACCGTCGTCATCGAAGAGGGGGTCACGTGGATTCCCAATGGCGCTTTCAACGGGTGCGCGAACCTGAAACGCGTCTATCTCCCGAAGTCTGTCGTCCAGATCGGCGATACCTACGAGACCTCCCCCGGGATCTACTACGATTCGTTCGACCCGTGCCTGATCGTGGGTTACAGGGGAACCGCCGCCGAGCAGTACGTCGAGCATTGGCTTGAGCTGAACCCCGAGGGAAACGAGGGTCTTGCGTTCCACGCGATCGACGGCGAGGAGCACGAGTTCGGGCCTTGGGAGTCGGTCTCCGAGGCGACCTGTACCGCAGAGGGCATCAGGAAGCACTCTTGCGCGATCTGCGGTGCCGAGCGCACCGAGGTCCTGCCCGCCTTGGGTCACGCGTGGGGCGAGGGCGTGGTGACCGCCGAGCCGACCGAGAGCGCGGAGGGCGCGAGGACGTTCACGTGCGGAAGGTGCGGCGTCACGCGCACGGAGTCGATCGCGAGGCTCGAGCAGGGGCCGTCTGCGGCAAACGGCGGGAAGACCGAAGGCGCGGGCGGGAGTCTCCCCGCCACGGGCGACCCGGCGTTCACGCTCGGGATCATGACCGCCTCCGGTGCGGCGGTCGCCGCCCTTGGAGAGGCGCTGCGTCGCAGGAAGTAGCGGACTCTGCAGAATTGGCAGATAAACAAATGCAGAGGCCTCTGGGGGAAGTCCGCAAAGGATTCCTCCGGAGGCCATTTGCTTTTCCTGCTGCCGTCGTTCATGGGTGTTTTCGGGCGGGTTGCGCTGGCGGGTCTCTGATTCCTACATGTCCCGCGTGATGTAGTCCATGGTGCGGTACAGCTGCATGCACAGCTTTATCGCGCGCATCACCCCGTGGTAGGTGAACCGGATCGTGCGTCCTGTCCTGCGGTGCACGACGTAGCCAAGCCTCGCCCCGTTAACCTTGCGCTCGCCGCCCAGCGACTTCGAGTGGAAGCGGTACTGGAGGTCGCCGCCCTTCGAGCGCCCGAGCTCGATGCCGTCCTGTGCGAGGCGGCGCGAGAGCTCCGCCATTCGGTCGGGGCAATCGGGCACGCGCCCCACCTCCTCGATGCGCTTGGCGACTGTGCGCCTAACGCGTTCGTTCTCGGAGCGCTCGGCCTGACCCTTGCGGGCCATGTCGCGCTCGGCCGCGCCGGGCTGCCTGCCGTGCGCGCGGGAGTTAGCCTTGCCGCGTTCGAGTTGTTTGAGGCCGTACTTCTCGTCGAGGGCACGTACGGTCTCGGCGCGCGACTTCGCCGCCACTCGAGCAGGGCCCTCGTTAAGGCGCAACCCGGTGGACAAATTGCTCCTGTTTACGGCCACATGGGCGGCGAACCTGTCGGTGCCGTCGGTCTTGCAGTGCTCCCGGTGCAGGACGAGGACGCATTCGTGGTCCCCGTAGCGCGTCCGTATGTAATCGCGGGCGTAGTCCATGCAGAGCTCGGGCGTCATCTTGCCGCCGTTGCAGCTGCACTCGTCCGGATTGAAGTTGAGGGTGACGTGCTGCATGTATGTGCAGCGCGCGCCGGCCTTTCCGGGCTCGTTGTGGTGGAATTGCTCGCGAGTGGCGTGCATCTCCTCGAACCACCTGCCCTCCTCGATGATGTTCTGGGTGTCGTGCGCCAGCACCTTCTCACGGTCCCAGTCCAAATAGGACTTGATGTTCCTCAGGTGGCGCTCGCTGCAGACCGACACTTGCTTCACGGCAGTCATCCTCCTCCTTTCCGGGGCTACAGCGCGCCCCATTCGTCCTCGTCGATGGCGGGGACGCACGCTTCTGGGAAGTCCGGGCACCATGTCCGGACGTCTGCCAGCGCGCCCGAGCCGCGTTCATCGAGCTTCCTCTGGTAGGCGAGGCGCTTCGCGGCGTCCTCCTCCTCGGTGCCGAGACCGAAGTGTGCCTTCGTGGGCGTCTTGGTGCAGTCGGCCAGCGGCGCGCGGAACGCGCCCGTGCGCGATGCGGGCAGGCCGTTCACAGCCTGCTTCACCACGATGGCCCCGTCCCTGTCGGGCGCCATCTCCACCCACTCGTGCGGACGGATCACGTCGTCGGCGTGCTCGCTGTAGCTTGTGGTGCTTGATGAGGACGCGCCCCTGCTCGAGCTCGTGCCCATGGTGTGCCGGGTCGTTTTGCCGACAAGCTCGCTCGCGTAGCGTCTGTCTTCCTCCTCGCCCAGCTTGAGGAAGACTTTTACGGAGCAGTTGGCGAGGATCTTTCGGCGACCGTCGCGCTCTCCATATTTATTGAGCTGGGAGATGTTCTGCACACTTCCGCACCAGCTCAGGCCATATGAACGACCAAGGGAGAGCAGGGCCGGCAGGCATTTGACCGCGCCGAGGTTGCCCCACTCGTCGCCGAGGATGGTGAGCTTCCTCGGGACCTTTCCGCCGTTGGAGTCGGCTATGGCGTACACGGCCTTGTAGAGCTGGTCGAAGAGCACCTCGAACAGCCGGTTGTAGGGGCTCCCCTCGTCCATCACGTGGAGGAACAGCGCGGTTTTCTCGGTCAGGACGCGACGCACGTCGATATCGTCCCCGGAGGTGAGCCAGGCGATGGGGCCTGAGGCGTAGATGCGCAGGTTGACCTTGAGCGTGGACAGCACGCTGCGCATCTCGTTGCCGCCGCTGCTCAGGAACTGGGAGCCGAAGATGCGCGACGGGTGGTCGTGGGGGAGCGAGCGCAGGAGCGCCTTGAGCGGGGCTGCGGGGTCGGCCCCCTCGGCCTCGGTGCCCTCGTTGATCACCCTGCATACGGTCGCCATGTTGCGGCAGTCGTCCGGGCAGTCGGGGCTGGTGGCGACGTGGTAGGCGATGGAGGAGAAGAGGCCCCTCGCCGAGTTCACCCAGTGGGAGCCCTGCCCCTCGCGCTCGGCGGGAACTATCGCCGACGCCAAGTCCTCCGCAGCCTGCTCGGCGGCCTGCAAATCGCCATGGCTCGCCAGCTCGACGATGAGCTTGAGCGGGTTGAAGCGCGAACTGCGATACGGGTGCTGCGTGTCGAGGAGCAGGATGTCGTAGCCGCGCGCCTCGATGGCGTCGCCGCACAGTTCGATGAGCTCCGACTTCACGTCCGAGATCACCACGTTCTCGGCGCTCTCGCCGAAGGTGAGCAGGTCGAGGCTCGGGATATTCTGGAACCTTGTCTTGCCAGAGCCGGTCTGGCCGATGCATATGACGTGTCGGTCGGGCTCGAAGAGGTACAGGCCGCGAGAGAAGCCGTAGACGTAGCCGCGTCCCTTCGGCTCGCTCTTTCCATCCCACGTCATGGAGCCCTTCACGACCTCTCGGCCCTCCTTGACGCGGGCGCTCCCCAAGACGCCGCCGTCCTCGGCGCGGCCCTTGGCGTTCTCGGTTGCGAAGAAGAGCAGGGAGATGAGGAAGAGCAATGCGAGGACGGCGATGGTGCCAGTCGGATGGGCGGCGAAACCGCCCGACAGCCACCAATCGGGAGCGACGGTGAGGTCGAAAGTGGGGATGGCGGTGACACCGTATCCGTTCAAAAGGCATTCCGCTGGCTGGGCAAGGGCGGGGCAGCAAAGCACTCCGAGCACCAGAGCGCTGACGAGGGAGGGGATGAGGATTTCCATTTCTCCCCCTAACTGCGCGCCGCGGCGATAAGCGCGCAGATGTTGTCCGCTGCTGCGGAGACGCGGCGCACCGCGCGGTCGGTGCTGGCGGCGGAGTCCCCGTCTGCCCCGAAGGTATTGAGCGCGCGAGCGCATTGGTTCAAGTTCGACCCGGCGTGCTTCAGGTCTGCGAATGCCTTGCGGAGCTCGGCGATGTCGATGTCCAGCGTGGGACGGGCCTCGGCGTCGCCAAGCAATCTCGTCCGCGCGAAGGCGGAAATGCTCATGCCCGCCTTACGCGCACGTGAGCGGATGCGGGCGAACTCGTTCTCGGTGACGCGGACGTAGATCCGCCTACGGCGTCTGATTGTGCAGTGCCGCTCGTCGCCTTCTCGGGCGATGTTCGTCTTGTCGTTCATGGAAGTAATCCTTACGTCGGTTGTGGCAGAGCCTGTGGCAGGATTTGTGGCAGCAGGTCCGCTTCCACGGACTACCACAGGCTCCCTAGAATTACTTCCCGTTGCCGTTTTACGAGGTAGATACCCCTAATCAACTCTCATGCGTTTGCATGGCCTACGTAGAAAATGTCCCTCATAAGCCGGAGGTCGTAGGTTCAAATCCTGCCCCCGCGACCAAGAACTTGCAGCTCGTCGGCTTAGCCGGCGAGCTTTTTTCATGCGTATTGATTGGGTGCTTTTTGGGCGTTAAGGCCATGGGCGCTCGAATTACCCGATTTCGTTTTACGAGAGCCGGCTCAGGACGGCGCTTTCTCCGGTGCGTGGCGTGACTCGGGTCACTTGGGTCACTTGGGTGATGTATCATGCTGTAAAGCGACAATGTCGCGACAGGAAAACGACGCTGTCGCATTGGAGGTTGCGCATGAATGCAGAGGAGCTAAGAGGTCATCTTTCTGCCGGTGAAGGATTGATGGTCGAATTCAAGCGTTGCGGTTCGGGGCCACAAAACGACTTGTACGAGACCATCTGTTCGTTTGCGAATCGCCAAGGCGGCAACATCTTTATGGGCGTTGACGACGACGGTGCCGTTGTCGGCATTCCATCCGGCGCTGTTCGCAATATGCAGCGGATGGTTGTAAATGCGGTGAGCAACCCCAAGCTGTTTCCCATTCCTCCGGTTATTGAAACTGAATCTATTGAGATCGATGGGGCATGGGTGATTAGGGTCTGGGTGCCCGTCGGGCCAGCCGTCTATAGTTTCAAGGGCGTGATATATGACAGAATCGCCGACGCGGACGTCAGGGTTACGGGCATTGAGCAGGTTACGATGCTGTACCTTCGCAAACAGAACGAGTATTCCGAGCGACGTGTGTTCAAGTATGTCGGAATCGATGATTTTGACCCGGCGACCATTCATCGTGCCCGTTCGCTTGCCGTAGCAAGAACGCTCGGCCATCCGTGGGGTTCGATGGACGATGAGGAGCTGTTGAGGAGCGCCAAGCTATATCGAAAAGACCGCAGGACGGGAGATGAGGGCTACACCCTTGCGTCCGTTTTGCTGTTTGGCAAAGAAGAGTGCATTTCGGATGTGTGCCCGGCATACAAGACTGATGCAGTCGCAAGGATCGAGAACGAAGATCGGTATGACGATAGGATGACGTTCACGGGCAATCTCATCGACTCGTACGATGGGCTTATTCGCTTTGCGAAAAAATACATGCAAGATCGGTTTGTTCTTATAGATGGGCAGCGAATCAGTGCTCGTGACATCATGGTTCGAGAGATCGTTGCGAACTTACTGATTCATCGTGAGTACATCAGTCCCTTTCCAGCTAAGCTCGTGATCACCCGCTCGCAGCTTGTTACGGAAAATGCAAGCAGAGCTATGTTCGAGGGCAGGCTAACGTTGTCAGATTTCAACCCCGTTTCAAAAAATCCGAGCATAGCGGGGGTCTTTAAGGAAATTGGATACGCTGAGGAGCTCGGAAGTGGGTTCCGTAACATACAGCGGTGTTCATTGGCGTACAGCGGCAGATCGGCGATTCTTGAGGATGGAGACGTTTTCAAAGCCTCCGTGCCCCTCACGTCCATTGCGGCCGCTCGAGGTGGAGAGGGTGCCTTCGAAGCCGCAAGGGTGCTGTGCGAGCGGGACGGCTTCATAAGCTCGTCGACGCTTTCGGAATATCTGGGTGTTACGACGAGGACAGCGCAGCGTCACATCCGCCGCCTGCTGGATGATGGGTTGATTAGCGAGGACCCGGTTCACGCTCGGAGTTATATTATGAAATAGCGCGGCAATGTCGCGACAGGAATGCGAAGCTGTCGCATTGCCTGTATAAGACAAAATCGGGGCATATAGCAGCCTGTCAAAGGCGTTGATTAATTCGTTGGCAAGCTCCAGCTGGCTGGCTCCGCCGCGATCTTCGATAACCATGTAAAGCCATTTTGCCTCTGTCGGCCTAGTGAATACTGGCACAAGCCGACCCAGGTTGGATCTTGCTTGCGGGCCGGTCGCGAGCTTGATTCTCTCGCAATCCTTGAGGCATCCGACGTTGGTTAGTCCAAGGTGACGGCTTTGGCTCTCTACGATGGTTCTATAGAGGGGCCACGTTGACTCATCATCGAAGGTGGCGTCATTGATCAGCGTGTTTCCATCTCGGTAAAACGGAGTAAACATTACCGGGATGGTATAGCCGGGTGCATCGATGGCGAGCTTTGAGCTAAGGGTAGAGCGTTCGGATTTGATGAAGCCGCTTTTGACGAGCAGGTTGTTTTCGGCAGCTTCGGATCGCATCGTCCTCATAGTCCCACCGAGTCGGAGCGATATCGATAGCAGGTTGCGGAGTAACACCCAGTCCTGAAGGGGTTCGAGGTAGCGCGCAGAGATGTGCATTTGCCAAAATCTGAGGGCAAATTCGGGGGGGGGTGCTATAGTCAAGGCTATATGTGACCAAAACGTTCACGAATGGACATATCGTGTGTAAACGTACTACTAACCGCACCCGTGCTGCACGTTTCGCAACCTCGCAGCGCCGTGCACGCCGCTCGCTCATCATCGCGCTCCTCATGGGGGCGCTCGCCTTGACCTCTGTGCCCGCCGCACTCGCCGCGACGCAGGGCCCGGGGGGGGGGCGGCCAGGCCCCGGCAGACGAGAACCTCGTGACGGGGATCAAATCGCCCAAGAACGCGACCATCGACCTGTTTGACTACTGGATCATCGCGGAGGACACCCCGGACAACAATGATCCGAGCAACTGGCGGGATGTCGGGATCAACCAAGGGCACGAGTTGCGCTTCAGCGACGCGGGCAGGTATGAAACACCCACATCGAACTCCATCAACGCATGGACGGGCACGACCGGCAAGCCCTACTTCGACATCGTCCAGCCGACCCTCGGGCCGGATGGCTACCCCGTGCTCAAGGCTGGAAACATCTACCAGTCCCAGGGAGGGCTAACGACCTCCGCCCAGTCCCTCGCGTATCTCTTCAACGATGCGTCCGTGCCCGGCAAGCGAACCCATCGTGACGTCAAGGGCCTCGTGCAGTACAACAACGGCTATTACACGTATGACTGCACCAAGAACTTCGCCATCTACAACGCGGAGCAGAACAAGTTCGACCTCTACAAGCAGCCGGGTGTGAAGGCCAACACGGGCTCCAAGACGCTCGGCCAGTTCTTCCCCTTTGCCAGCGAGAATGAGGTGTTTGAGAGGGATGCCAGCGGTGCCCTGGTTCCCAAGGACATTGACGCGAAGAATCCGCTGATGAACCACTATTTCGGACTCGACCTCACGGCTGACTTCACCCAGCCCGCGAGCGGCATGGTGGCGGGTAAGGACATGAAGTTCGAGTTCTCGGGCGACGACGACGTGTGGGTCTTCATCGACGGCGTGCTCGTGGGCGACCTGGGCGGCGTCCATGGAGCCGCGTCGCTCTCCATCAACTTCAAGACCGGCGAGGTCAAACTCGGCGACGCGCGCAAGAATCCCCATAAGACCTGGGGCGGCAAGGAGACCACGCTGCGCGCGTGCTTCGAGGAGGCCCTCGGCAAGGAACAGGCCGCCGCATACTTCAAGGAGGACACGAACGCCTTCCTGCCCGGCAGCTACCACACGCTCAAGTTCTTCTACCTCGAGCGCGGCAACACCGATTCCAACATGAAGCTCATGTTCAACCTGCAGCGCGTGACGCAGAGCACCATCCGCAAGGACGACCAATACGGCGCCCCCGTGCCGGGTGCCCAGTTCGCGCTTTACGCCGCGGAGCGCACTGGCGAGGGCGAGAGCGTGCAGTACACCCAGAAGGGGGATAGGCCCATCTGGCAGGGCGCCACGAACGCGGCGGGCAACATCAACATCATGATGCCCGACGGAAAGCGTCCCTATGACTTCGCCGAGGTGCATAACAAAAATGGCCAGGATTACTACATATTGAAGGAGCTCTCCGCGCCCAAGGGCTATCGCACGAGCCCCGAGGCGTGGTTGCGCTACATGCCGAGCCACGGCGACGGCCAGGACGGCTTCTTGGTGTGCGAGAACCGGTGGGACTCCGGCGTGTACGCGCGCCCCAATCAGGTGACCGTGGTGAATGAAGAGAACGTCGTCACGGACGTTCAAGGGACTAAGCATAAGGTTTCAGACGGGAATACCCTGCTCGCCATCGTGTTCAAGCGCAATCCGAGCGAGAAGGATTGGCATCCCGTGGGCGGCGAGCACGGCGCGTGGAAGGTCGCGCAAAAGGGCATGAAGAGCGTCGAGGAGCTCAACCAGCTCATGCGCGACGGCTACGTGCATGTCTTTTCCAAGAACGACGAGCTGTGGAGCGTCGACTTGGGCGACTTGCCGGGCAGTCCCACCGATTACCCCTTCATGACGGCGACGCCGCAAAATGCGAATTACTCCATCGGGTACTACTTGGTGGATATGGATCGCACCGCTCTGGAGAAGCTCATCGCGAGCGGTCGCGATCCCATCACGAAGGGCAACGCGCATTTTCTGGATTCGACGGGCGCGAAGGGCAACTTCAAACGAGAGAGCTACGCGACCCTGCATGTGACCGACACGATTAACGGTCTTGCCGTGCAGAAGCTCGACGATGCGGGCAATCCCATCAACGGCGTTACCTTCCAGCTTTTCCGCGCTGATCAGATGGAAATGGTCGGCGAGGGGGCGGATGCCAAGCTGGCGCCCAAGGCCAACGAGCTTCCGTACATGGAGCGCACGACGAAGAACATGATCGACGTCCCCTCGATCGCCCTCGATGGCACGGCGTATTTCGACCGCATCGTCAAGCACGATACGCCGCCTGCGGATACGTATTACATCGTCGAGAAAGATGTGCCCAAGGGGTATGCGGGCGCCGTCGATCCCATTCGCGTCATCGTCGATGCCGACGGAGTGCACGCCGACGCGGGCGCGGCCGGTGACGACGTCAAGGTCTCGGTGGGCATCGGCTCGCTCATCGATTCTATGAATCACTACGGCAGCAACGACGGTGTCGAGGTGACGCTCCACGATGTGGTGGCGCAGCTTCGCGTCGGTACGGTGAATGACAGCGAGACGCCCGGGTTCTATAGAATCGGCGGTTGGGAAAAACCCGCGCCTGAGGCCGAGCAGCAAGATCTGTACTTGCGCTATTCCGACGAGAGCGCCACGCACGAATACGTCTGGAATGATAAGCATAAGCCCAAGAGCGGCACGCGATTCACGACCGATGAGGGTTTTATCCGCGCTGCGGTCAAGCAGGACGCCGAGTCGTGCGATCAAAATCACGGTATCGGCACCTGGGATGACTTGGGGACCAAGGACATCACCAATCTCTTCACCGGCTCGACTGTGATCCACGTGACGAACCATCGCGTCGCCTCGCTCGAGGTGGAAAAGCAGGTCGTGATCCCCGAGGGGCTCACCGGCCCCGTCGATTGGAAGGACAAGGACTTCACGTTTGTCTTCGAGTTCAAGGACAAGGATGGCAAGCAGCTCGCCGGGGAATTTGACGCTCGCGTGTTCGGCGCCGACGGCGTGCAGCGCGGCAACGACTTCAAGATCGCGAGCCGCGGCACCCATACGCTCAAGCACGGTGAGGTCATGCGCGTGTACGGCTTGCCGGATGGGGCGACCTATACGGTGAGCGAGCCCGTGGAGCAGATGCCCGAGGGCTTTACCCAGACGCGGCCGCTCGATGAAGCGGGCAAACCCACAACCGCCGCCGGTGCGATCAAGCTGGGCGATACATCCCGCGTGCTGTTCGAGAACACGTACACGCCTGCGCCCGCCACCCTCAACACCGCGGCCACCCTGCAGGTGAAGAAGGAGTTCGTCGACGCCGAGGGCAGGCCTGCGTGGGGTCTCGAGTTCAACGCGAAGCCGGCGTTCACCTTCGTGCTGGACACCGACCCGGGCACGCCGATGCCTGATGGCGCGACTCTCAATGAGAACAACCGCCTCCAGTCGACCATCGTGATCGATCGCGGGGATGAGCAGGCGGGGTACGCCCAGAGCTTCGGCACCATCCATTACGAGCATCCGGGCACCTACATGTATGCGCTTGCCGAGAAGACGCCGGATGCCGCCGACCGCATCCCTGGCGTGTCGTATTCCGACGCCGCGTATCGCGTGGTGGTGACCGTCTCTGATGATAAGGCAGGCAAACTCGTCGCAGACGTTCGGCTGCTCAAGCTCGCTGACGATGCCGGCGTTCCACAAGGCGATAACGATGCCGGGGTACCCGTTGAGCCTCAGAACGGCGTTCACACCGCGTTCTTTAAGAACGTTTACGCCCTGAATGAGGTTCAGATCGGCCCGTTGGCGACGAAGGTCCTCAATGGGCGTGGTTTCACCGTCGACGGCTCGGGCGCGGGCGAGTTCACGTTCCGCATGCGGCCCGCCGGTGCCCATGCGGCTGACGCTCCCATGCCCGCGGGCACTGCGGGCGATGGTGCATCTCGATACATCGAGGTGCACAACAAGGGCTCGATGCTCTCCTTCGGACAGCCCACGTTCACGTTCAAGCATCTAAACGGTGCTGATAACCGGACCGGTCGCTTCGACTACGAGCTGTCCGAGGTCATCCCCGATGATGCCGTCAACGCCGATGGGGTGAGATGGGATGCCGCGACGGCCGATCAGAAACTCGCCGGCGGCTTTGCCAAGCGGGGCATGACATATGACTCGACGCGCTTCGTCGCGCGGGTGAACCTCATGCTCCAGGATTCCCCGCTCAAGCGCACTGGTGGCACGGAGACGCTCGTTGCGACGATTACCTACTACCAGGTTACGGGGCTGAACGAGCAGGGCGTTTGGACGGGTTCTGACGACCATCTGACTCCGGTTGAGTCTACGCCCGGCGGTGCCGACCGCGTCGAGTTCCATAACACGTATCGTGCCGCTGCCTCAACGGCGGGCATCAGACTCACCAAGACGCTTGAGGGCCGCGATATGAAGGACAAGGAGTTCTCGTTCACGATCGAGGGCGCCGATAAGGAGTCTCGCAAGCTGCTGGCTGAGACGGACAAGAGCTTCAGCGCTCCTGCGGCGATGAGCGGCGAGAAGGCCGTTATGGACGGCAAGCTCCAGCTTAAGTTTGACCAGTCGCATGCGGGCCGCACGTATACGTACTACATCAAGGAGGTCACGCCCCTGTGGGGTGGTGGTCAGATACCCGGCCTCGTTGGCGGTTGGGACAATTCGATTTACCGTCTTGAATACCGCGTGATCGACAACCTCGATGGCACGCTCAAGGTGGTCCCAAGGCTCTATCGTACGTACGATCGCTCGGGTGCCATCGTCAACATTCCTCTCGACCTGGGCACGCACACTGATTCCAGCGGCGTGATCACGCTCGATTTCGTGAACCGTTACAGCGCGCGCACGACCTTCGCCGGCATCGAGGTCGCCAAGACCATGTATGGCAAGGACCTGGAGGACAAGCAATTCGGCTTCACCTTGGAACCGGTCGACCCAGCCTCGGCGCAGAAGATGCTCGATCGCGGCCTTCCCGCCGATGAGGAGCAGCTCGAGCGCATCTTCGCCGCCGGGGAGGCTCCGGAGGGCGAGGCGCACCTGATGGAGAAGCTCAAGGGCCTGAAGTTCACGCAGGCGGATGCAGGGAAGACGTATTCGTATCGGGTTAAGGAGAATGTCGATCCCGCATGGGATGAGGACGGCGAGGCGCCCGGCGTTCAGGCCGATGGCGTGACCTATGACCGCTCGCAGTTCCTGGTCTCCATCGCGCCCGCGGACAAGGGCGACGGAACCATGAAGACCGTGACCACGGTCAAGCGCACGCACGACGCGCGCACGGGCGATCAGCTGGCAGAGCCCGAGCTGATCGGCACGTGGGATAGCGACAACCCCGCAGAGGGCCAGGCTGAAAAACCGCGGGTCCCCTTTGTGAACAGATATAAGGCAAGGCCCGGCGCCCTCCAGTTCGACGGCTTCACCAAGCGTCTCGTCGGCCGCGATTGGTCCGCTGCGGACTCCTTTGAGTTCACCTGCGAGCAGATGTCCTTCAGCTCTGGTGGACATGACTACAAGCCGGGCGATGAGGGCTTCGTCTCCGTACCGCTCGTTGTCGCGCCGGTGAATGCCGAGTCGCCTCAGGACGAGAACGGCTTCAAGTTGTTTGGGATTTCGACGAGCCCGGACGTCCTGTACGAGCAGGGCGGAAGGTACGACTACCGCCTTCGTGAGAAAGTTCCCGCCGACGCGGTCAACGCGGCAGGCGTGCGCTATGAGAACGCTACGGACGAGCAGAAGGCGGCCGGCGGCTTCGTCAAGGACGGCGTCGTGTACAGCAATCGCGAGGTCCGCTTCACGGTGTCTGCCTTCGACATCGGCGTGGGCGACATCTTTGTGATCGGACCCATCTTGCGGGATGGGCCGCAGGAGGATGGCGCGTACTTCACCAACAAGGTGCGCCGGGCGGATACGGCCCTCATGGCCAAGAAGGTGTTAGAGGGACGCCCGAATCCGCTCACCGAGGGTGAGTTCTCCTTTGTGCTCGCACCGGTCGACGGCGGTCAGCCCCTCGTCTCGAGCAATGACGCCGAGGGCAACGTGAGGTTCTCGGGCTTGACGTTCGACGAGCCGGGCGTGCATCAGTACACCTTGCGAGAGGTCCACGAGGCTCCGCAGGCGAACGGCGTGACGTTCGATGATGCGGTCTACAATGTGACGGTGAACGTCTCTGAGGCCGCGGGCGGTGAGCTCGTTCCTGAGGTGTCGGTGTTCAAGGACGGCAAGCCGGTTGAGGGCGTCCCCGTGTTCACGAATCGCTACGAGTCCACGGTCGACTACTCCGCGCTGGGCGGCCTCAAGATCACCAAGGTCCTCAACGGCCGCGATATGGCAGACGGTCAGTTCGCCTTCACCGTGAAGGCGACAGGCGACGACGCCGAGGCGATTGCCGCCGCTGCGAGCAAGCTCGGTTTTGACGAGGGGCAGACGGAGCGCGTCTTTACGTCCCACACCGCGAAGGATGGGGCAGTCGACACCATCGATATTCTCGCCGGACTTCCCGATGGGCTCGTGTTCACCCAGGCTGACGCGGGGAAGGTCTTTGCCTACGAGGTGCGTGAGAGCAGGGGCGGCGAAGCCGGATACGTCAACGACCAGACGGTCTATGACGTCTCGATCGCCGTCGTGGATGACGGTGCGGGCACGCTGACGGTCACCACGACCGTCACGGGTGGCGCAGAGGGCGAGAAGACCTACGTGTATACGAGCGGCCAGAAGCCCGAGGAGGTCGAGCCCGTGGTGCTGCCCTTCGTGAACAGCTACGCGGCTCAGGGCGACGTCTCGATCGCGACGAGCAAGGTGCTCCACGGACGCCCGCTCAAGGCAGGGGAGTTCTCCTTTGAGCTGAGGACGGGCGACGGCGCGGCTGGCAGCAGCGAGGTCGTCGCGCGTGCTGAAAACGCTACCGATGGAACCGTGGACTTCGGCAAGATCGAGTTCACGCTCGGTACGTTGGCAGAGGCCGTCGATAAGGGGTACGCCACGCGCGACGCCCGGGGCATCTGGCATGTGCGCTACACCGCCGTCGAGATCGTTGACGGTCTGCCCGGCGGCGTCTCCGCGACCGTTCCGAGCCTGAGCTTTGAGGTGAGTGTCGAGGATGAGGGTGACGGTGTGCTCGCGGCGACGGTGCAGGGGTTGGACGGCCACTCATTTGAGAACACCTACGTCACGAACGGTGGCGAGCCGGTGTCCATGGCACTGGTGGGCCGCAAGGTGCTGACGTACGCCGAGGGCCTGGCGCCTGCGGACATCACCGGCAAGTTCACCTTCACGGTGACGGGTGAGGACGGCGCGCCGATGCCCGAGCGCACCGAGGTCACCAATGCCAAGGACGGCTCAGTCGACTTCGGCATGATCAAGTTCACCCTCGACGACTTCAATCGCAAATGGGCTACGGAGCATCCCGAGGACACCGGCTTGGAGGCGCTTGCCGATGGCGAGGCGGCTGCGCGCAGCGGGAAGCCGCGCACGGTGTCCTTCACCTACACCATTACGGAGTCCGGCGAGGTGCCGGGCGTGACTAACGATCAGAACGCATCGCGCACGGTGACCTTCACCGTGACGGACGACGGCTCGGGCGCCCTCACCGTGACGCGTGATCCCGCCGAGGGCGCGAGCTTCACCTTCACCAATGCTTACACGGTGGACGAGCTCTCCTCGAGCGTGACTGACCAGATTGCGATTTCCAAGGACCTCACGGGCAAGCCGCTTGCGCAGGACGCCTTCACCTTCGTGCTCACCGAGCTCGTCGATGACGGAGCGGGCGCGGACTTGCAGGTCCTGACCGCGACGAACGGCGCGGACGGCAGGATCGCTTTCCCGGCGCTCACCTATACGGAGCCGGGCGTCCACACGTACCGCCTTGCCGAGGTCGTCGATGAGAACGTTGGCGGCATCGAGTTCGATAAGGCTGTGTATACGGTGCGCACGACGGTCGTCGACAACGGCGACGGCACGCTTTCCGCCACACACGAGGTTCTCGACGAGAACGGGAGCAAGGTCGATGCGGTGGTGTTCGCGAACGCCTACGATCCCGTGGGCGTCACCGTGCCGCTTATGGCATCCAAGATGCTGACCGGTCGCATGCTAGAGGATGGTGAATTCTCCTTCGAGCTGGTGGATGCGGACGGTACGGTCCTGCAGACGGTCTCGAACGACGAGCGCGGCAACGTCGCATTCACACCCCTGCGTTATACGGCTGAGGACCTGGCGGATGCCGCTTGGGTCGATCAGGACGGGGTCATCTCGCGTGCGCGCGAGTTTGCATACGCCGTGCGCGAGGTCGTTCCCGCGGATGCCGTGAACGCGGATGGCGTGCGCTGGTCCGATGCCACGGAGCAGCAGCGTGCGACGGGCGGTTTTGTCAAGGACGACGTCGTGTATGACGGCAGGGCGTTCACGGTGACCGTGGCGCTCTCCGACGACGGCGGCGGTGCCCTGAGCGCCACTGCCTCGTGGAGCGAGCCGCCCGTGTTCCAGAACGTCTATGACAGGCCTGAGGAACCCGGCGATCCGGGTTCGCCCCACGTACCTGGCGATCCGGGTTCGCCCCACGTACCTGGCGGTCCGGTTGGCGGCGGGAAGCCGCCCTCGACGGGCGATACCTCCCTCGTGCTGACGGCCGGCGTCGCAATCGCGGGAGTCGCTGTTGCGGGCCTGGGAATCTGGCTGGCGCGTCGCAAGCGGTAGCTCAGAGGCAGCTGGTCCATCTTGCGCGAGAACGCGCATCTATATGACGGCGAGGCGCCCTTGGGGATTTCCAAGGGCGCCTTTTCAATGCCGCTTGGACGGCTGAATGGCGGTACGCGCCTGACTCGTCATGACACGGTGGCACCGGGGGGAGAAGCGTATACATTGATTAAGCGCAACCGCGGCGTGGGCAATGAGGAGATCGGAGAGAGCCCATGGAACCGCTATCGCGCGTGGGCGATGACCGCATCGCGCAGCCAAGCGGTGCAGCCCTTGACGACTTCGTCATAATATGAGGTGAATCGTTCGTCCGCCACATACATCTCGGCCAACCCCTTATGTGCCTCCGGCGAGTAGAAGCTCCAGGTGTAGTCGAGCCATTCCTTGTGAAGGGCGCACAGGCGCGCACCTGCTGGTCCTGTTGGATCGGCGCCCGCCCTCACGGCATCTTCGAGTTCTTCATTGATTCTGCGTCCCAGCTCTTGGAAGCGCGCGAATTGGTCCTTGCTCAGGTTGAGCATCTTGCGGTTGGCGCCGTCCGCCGCCGCGTCACCCCAGCGTTCTCGCACCTCCTGCCCGTACGTGCGCTCATTGTCTTCAACGAGCTCTCGTTTCATGCCCTCGAATTTTTCCTTGTCGTCCATGTGGGTTCCCTTCTCGATATGGTCGATGTCCGCCGATACGTAGCGGCGGTGTCCGTTGGGTCCGCGCGTCGGCGTCAACAGCCCCGCCTGCTCAACCGCCGCGGCTGCTTCCCCAAGTTCGACCTGTTCATCGAGCAGACGAGGGACGTCTGGAAGGACATGCTCGACATCCGCAAGCGCTTCGAGCCGCGCGCCGGGGAGCTCGCCAGGAAGTACGCGCTGGCCGACTACACCATGTTCATCGGCTCGGGCGCGCTGTGGGGCGAGACCATCCTGTACTCCATGTGCCTGCTCGAGGAGATGCAGTGGAAGCGCATCCGCCACATCACCTCGCACGACTTCTTCCACGGCACGCTCGAGCTGCTCGAGCCCGGCGTCCCGGTGTTCCTGTTCATGGGCGAGGACGAGTGCCGCGCCCTCGACGAGCGCGTCCGCGCCTTCCTCACCAGCGGCGTGACCGGCGACGAGGACTACGTCATCATCGACACCGCCGAGTACGC
>CDZV01023809.1_pt1 | contig 18285 bp, 17 predicted proteins | sample 554851 | NCBI WGS metagenome assembly CDZV01 (sample SAMEA3182090, study PRJEB8094) | gut metagenome | biome: human; feature: gut; material: Stool; isolation source: human stools | place: Canada | collected 2013-03-12
AGTTATTTTTTAAGCATAAAATAAATAAAATCAATATGTTATAAAAACAAAAAACTTTTCTTCCCAGCTGTTTTCCCGGGTACTGGGGAATGGCCGGGAAAAACGCGGCAGGAGCAGGATGAAAAGCAGAGGATGCGGCAGCAAGCGTGCAGCCAGCCTTGTGCCGGCACAGGCAATCCGGTGTGAGGGTGGGGATACCGGATGCACCAGGGCAGACGCCGGGCTGGTTGCGGGCCGAAAAAAGAAAGGCCCCGCATGGGCGGGGCCTGAAAACAGCTAGCTGCAAGATAGACTAGTCTTTGTTGCCGAACAGCTGATCCGGCGGCAGGACAGTGAAGCCGTTGCTCTTGAGCAGATCCACGGCCTGGTCGGTCTTGTCGAAACGGAAGATCATGATGGCACAGTCAGTTTCACGGGTGATGAAGGCATACATGTATTCCACATTGATGCCATGCTGCGAGACGAACTGCAGCACGCTGTCCAGACCGCCGGGGGTATCGGGCACCTGCACGGCGACCACACTGGTGCGGCCCAGGGTGAAGCTGTGTTCCTTGAGAACGGATTTGGCTTTTTCCTGGTCATCAACGATGAGGCGCAGGATACCGAAATCGGAGGTATCAGCCAGGGAAAGAGCGCGGATGTTGACGCCGGCCTCAGCCAGCGTATGGGTCACTTCGGCCAGACGGCCGGCGCGGTTTTCCAGAAAAACGGAAAGTTGTTCAGCTTTCATGGCAGGATCCTCTACGCTTTGGGAGCATCGTCGCCCGAGGTGGGCTTTTTGTCCTTGCCGGGGGTGATGTCGATCTCGTCAGGCTCGGACGAGGCCCGGCGGAAATTTCGGATGGCCCGTCCCAGCCCGCCACCGATTTCCGGCAGTTTGTTGGCGCCGAAGATGAGCAGCACTACGATCAAAATAAGTAACAGTTCCTGCATGCCGATGCCGAACATGGGGGCCTCCCTTGAATGTTGAGCCTTTCAGGCCATTGATTTGAAAAACATACGACGTGAAGGTGCCGAGGTCAAGACGTGCCGCGCTAAAGGACACCTCGCATGCGCTTGCGTACCTGCTGGGGAGAGGCGGGTGCCTTGAATCCCGCCTCGATGAGGCTGTGGGCGACCATGTCGCGGGCAGCGCGGCTCCTGCCGCCCATGACCACCACCAGCAGGCGGGTCTTGCCACGGCGGGCCGTGACGATGATGTTGTAACCGGAGGCCACGGTCCAGCCCGTTTTCAGGCCATCGACACCGGGGATGTCCAGCATGGTGTTGGTGGCCCCCAGGGTGCGCCCGTTGAAGCGGAAGGAGCGCAGGCTGTGGTAGCGCATGGCCTGGGGATGGCTGCGCAGATAGGCGCGGGCCAGGGTGGCCATGTCGCGGGCCGTGGTGCGCTGGCCCGCTGCGGGCAGGCCCGTGGGGTTCTTGAAGACGGTCCGGGTCATGCCAAGCTGGCGTGCCTTGTGGTTCATGAGGTGGGCGAAATTGCGGCTGTTGCCGCTGATATGCTGGGAGATGGCCATGGCGGCGTCATTGCCGGAAGCAACGGCCATGCCGGTAAGGAGCTGGTCCACCGTGACTTTTTGACGGGGGCGCAAGCGCATGCTGGAACCGCCCACCCGGGCCGTGGGATGGACGCGGATGCTGGTGTTGCGTTTCAGCCGGCCCATCTTGATGCGGTCCATGACCACATACATGGTCATGACCTTGGTCAGGGAGGCGGGCGGGATGGACAGATTGGGGTTGTGCTCGTACAGCACCTTGCCGTTGCTCAGGTTGATCATGACGGCAGCGCGGGCCCTGCGGGCCGCATCGGCACCGGCAGGCAGCGAGAGCATGGCAAGGACAAGCAGCAGGACGCACAGCCAGCGCCCCGGGATGGAGGGGGAGTGGAACATGAGCTTCAGGCCATATGCTGGTAGGTTTGATGGGCTTCTTCCACAGCCTGCATGGCGATGGCCAGCAGCACGGGGCCGATGATGAGCCCCATGGGACCAAAACTGCCAAGACCGCAGAGGATGGCGATGATCAGTACGAAGAAAGGAGCATTGATGCCCTGTTGCAGGAACAGGGGGCGCAGGATGTTGTCCACGCTGGTCACGGCCAGCGTGCCCCAGAGGGCCAGGCCCACGGCGGGCATGGTGGCGCCGGAGAACCAGAGGGAAAGACAGAGCGGGCCCCAGACGAGCGCCGTGCCCACAAAGGGGATGGGCGCCACGACCGTGGCCAGCAGCCCCCAGAAGGCAGGCTGCTTGATGCCCGCCACGGCAAAGCCGATACCGCACAGGACCCCCTGGGCGATGGCCACCAGGACGATGCCCAGCATGACGCCCTGCAGGGCCCGGCGGATGGCCAGGACGAAACGGCGCAGCATGGTGGCCGGTATGTGGAAGATGCGGGCCGTGATCAGGTTGATGCGGCTTGCGTAGGCGGTAAAGATGACCGTGAGCGTCACGAAGAGGAACAGGGTCCAGAGGACGGTCATGGTGCCGCCCAGCACGTCCACGCTGCGGTTGATGAGCAGGCCCATGGTATCGGCCAGCATGGCATCGAGGTTGCTGAGGAACTCCGAGATCATCTTGTCCACTTTGGGATAGTCCGCCAGGCTGTGGCGCAGCTCCTGGAAGCGCATGACCCATTCGGGCGGCAGCTGGAAGTTGTTTGCCTGGAGTTCCCGCAGCCTGGACAGACCGCCGGCCACCTGGGGCGACACCAGCAGCACCAGGGTGCTGATGGGGATGACCACAGCCGAGAAGATCATGACGATATAGCCGTACAGCGGCAGGCGATGGGAGCAGGAGATCACGATGTGCCCCAGCCTGCCCGGATGGCGCAGGCGCAGACGCTTGCGCCAGTGCCGGATCGTGCAGCGCATACGCCGGTAGACGGGCAGCGTCAGGCAGGCGAAGCATCCGGCCATGACGATGGTGACGGGGTTGGGGCGGAGCAGCAGGAACCAGGCCAGTGCGGCAAGGATGTACAGGAGGCGCGGCAACATGTTGGGCATGCGGGGAACCTTTAAGCGGCAGAATGGGTCTGGGCGAGGATAGCACGCGGGGCCGGAGCTGCCAAGTTCCCTGTGGGAAGAGGGACGACCGCGGGGCAGAAGCCGAAAAAAAGCCCTGTGCAGGGATGCAGCAGGGCTTGATGGTGTTCCGGTGCCAACGGTTAGTCGAAGATGCTGGAGCCGCGGAAGGTGATGTCCACGATCTCGTAGGTGACGCGGCCGCGCGGGATGTCCACGCTCACTTCGTCGCCCACTTCCTTGCCCAGCAGGGCCTGGCCCACGGGCGAGAGGAAGGAGATGGAACCCTTGGCGGGCTCGGCTTCGTCGGGACCGAGGATGGTGTAGGTGCGGCTTTCTTCGGTATCCACGTCTTCCACTTCCACCGTGGAGCCGAAGATGACCTTGTCACCGCTCAGCTTGTCCAGGTCGACCACCTGGTAAAGAGCCATGCGGGACTCGATATACTTGATGCGCGCTTCCGCCATGCCCTGGCGTTCGCGGGCGGCATCATAACCGGCGTTTTCGCGCAGGTCGCCTTCTTCACGGGCCTCCTTGATGGCCTGGATGATGGCGGGGCGTTCGCTCTTCAGGCGGGCCAGCTCTTCTTCCAGACGCTTGTAGCCCTGCTTGGAAATGGGGATATTGGTCACGGCCATGATACACCTCTGTTCGTCAGATGAAAAAAAAGCGTCCGCTGCGCGGGCAGCGGAGCGCGTGAAAACTGCATTCGTTATTTGGACTATAGCCGTTGCCCCAGTATTGGTCAAGCCCCGCAGGCCATACGGATCACCCGTCTGCCGGGATGCCGCCGGGCATGTTGAGGCTTGCACCGGGAGGCAGCTGCGTATATGGTGAAGATAATTTGAACAACTTCTTACCTTGCCGGAACGCCATGAAAAAATACTTGCGTTACCTGGGGCCTGTACTCATAACGGCACTTTTCGTGCTGGCCATATATCTCCTGTATCACAAGCTCAAAGCTTACAGCATCGCCCAGATCAGAGAAAGCATCCAGCAGGTCTCCACGGGCAGTATCTGTTTCTCCATCGGCCTGATGATCGTCAACTACATCATCCTGGTGGGCTATGACTGGCTCGCCCTGAAGGCCATCCACAAATCCTTGCCCCTGCCGCGTGTGGGGCTCGTTTCCCTGGTAGGGCAGGCCGTCAGCTACAACTTCGGGGCACTGCTGGGCGGTACGAGCGTCCGCTACCGGTTCTATTCTGCCTGGGGCTTTTCCCTGGTCGAGATCGTCCGTCTCGTGCTCATGCTGGCCGTCACCTTCTGGGTCGGTGCCCTGGGACTGTGCGGCGTGGTCTTCCTGCTGGCGCCGCCCGTGATCCCTGACGAGCTGCTGGCCAAGATGCCCATCCATGACGTACGCTTCCTGGGGGGCATCCTGCTGGCCATTGCCCTTTCCTATCTGGTGCTGTGCTTCACCATCCGCAAACCGGTCCATATCTTCGGCAAGGAATTCGTCTTCCCCATCCCCCGCATCGCCGTGGCCCAGATGGTCGTGGCCGGGGTGGACCTGATCGCTGCCGCCGCCTGCATGTATGTGCTGCTGCCCGATGATCTGGGCATCGGCTTCATCGACTTCCTGCCCAGCTACCTCATGGCGCAGGTGGCCGTGGTGCTGACCCACGTGCCCGGCGGCGTGGGGGTCTTCGAGCTGGTCATTCTGCACCTGACGCATACCCCGCGCGAGCAGGCCGTTTTTGCAGCCGTGCTGCTGTTCCGCCTGATCTATTTCATCCTGCCGCTGCTGGCCGCCGCGGCCCTGCTGGCCGTGTACGAAGCCCGGCAAAGCCGCAATACCCTGCGGGAAGCGGGGCGCTGGCTTTCGGTACTTTCCCATTCCATCGCGGCCTACACCACCTTCGTGGGCGGCTGCATCCTGCTGGTCTCCGCCATGCTGCCGACCCTGCCCGCCGTGGTGGCGCAGCTTGACGACTTCCTTCCCCGTACCCTGCTCATGGGCGGACATCTGGTCTGTGCGCTTTCCGGGGCCTTGCTGCTCTTCGTGGCCTATGGGCTGGAGCGGCGCCAGAACCGTGCCTTCTGGATGGCGGTGATCCTGTTGCTGCTGGGCATCGCAGGGGCTTTGCTCAAGGGGCTCTCCTTCCTGGCCGCCGGTGCCGCTCTGGTGGTGCTTATAACGGTCTGGCTGTCCCGGCGCCGCTTCTATCGTTCTTCCTTCTTCTGGGAAGAAGCCATCCCGGCACACTGGCTGGTCCTCGCCTTTGCGGCTCTGGGCCTGGCCATGGGCCTGGGCTGGTTCATCTACCATCCGGCATGGGACAGGGCCACCCTGTGGGGCTTTGAGCAGCACTTCAACGCTTCGCGCGTACTGCTGGCCGATGTGGGCATCGCGGTCGTGGTCCTGGTGTCGTGGCTCGTCCGGGTCAGCCTGCGGGCCCGCAAGCGCCTGCAGGAACGCAATCTGCAATCCGGGCGTGTCCCGCGCGCCTGAAGTCAAGATGTATCTGAGGGCTGTCCCGCATGGGGCAGCCTTTTTCGTTGGCGGGGCAGAGGAGAGCCTGAGCTCTTCCTGAGGCTGCAGGCAGACTGTCAGCCGCGGCAAGTATGACCGGGGCAAGCGTTTTCTCCGGTCGGACCGGTAAAAAGGAGGCCGGAGGGCTTCCGCCGTCTGACTGCAGGTGTCCGGGCCGGGACATGGCATGTGCCCGGCAACGTGGCGGATGACAGGGCAGCGAAAACGCCGGCTATTGCCGCTATACTGGTGTTTTTTGGGGGCGTCTTTCAGGCTGGAAGACGCCCGTTACCATTTCGGAGGTATGGACCATGATGACGGAAGAAATCCTGTATGCCCGCCTCAAGGAGGCATTGCGTGATGCCATCGCACGGCATCATCTGGACGAGCGCAGCATCAGCCTGAAAAGCCGCGGCCTTACCCCGGAAGAAGCCATAGGGAGGACCGCGCGCACGGAGTATCCCATCCTAAACGGCAGGGAAGTCATGCTCCAGGCCCTGTTCGGCGAGGCCCTTGGGCAGGCCTTCACCAGTGCGCCGGTGGATTTCGAGGGTTCGCTGGCCGATGTGCTTGAACTGGACACGACACATGATCCCCAGGCAGCCGGGATGCTGGTGGCCACGCTCAATGCCGTTTTGCGGGCGGTGGGCGAAATCGGCAATACGGTCCACTGCCGCGATGACGGGCCGGAGCTGTGCGCGGAACGGTATGCCGCTCTTGTCCGGGAACGCTTCGGTACGCCGCGCATCGCCCTGGTGGGGTTCCAGCCTGCGCTGCTGGCACGGCTGTCCAAAGAATTCAGCGTGCGGGTGCTGGATCTCAATCCCGAGATCGTGGGGACGGTACGGTCCGGCGTGCTGGTGGAAGACGGCATGGCAGCCTATCAGGATGTGGTGCGGGACTGGGCCGAGCTGGTGCTGTGCACGGGCAGTACGCTTTGCAGCGGTTCGTTCGTCAACTTTCTGGATATCGGCAAGCCGGTGCTGTTCTTCGGTACCTCCTGTGCCGGGGCGGCGCATGTCCTGGGGGCGGAACGCTTCTGCCCCATGTCGGCCTGAGGCCTGCCCGGCGGGACTGGCCATGGCGTCCTCTTGTTTGGCTGTCGGGAGAATGTCGGTTGTCCGACATCATCCTGACAGGTGAGGGGATCCAGACTGTCGGCATATGCGGAGGTAAGCATATGACCGACAATGACAGGATACTTTGCCAGGTACTGGAACAGCAGCTTTCCCTGCGCCTGCGGGAAGGCTGCCGCGATGTGCTGCTGCATCTTCTGCCCGCGCCCCTGCGGGGGCTGCTGTATATCGCCCTGCGCAGCAGTGCCGCAGGCTATGCCCGGATGTGGGCGGGGACCCGCAAGATGGAAAGCCGCAGGCAACAGCCCCGAAAGGCAGGTCACCTGCGGCAGGAAGAGGTTTTGTGCGGCAGGCCGGCCTGATGACGGCGTCAAACATGTCCGGCCCGCATTTTACGAAACCTAGAATTTGTAGATGAAGCTCATGTTGACGTTCCAGGCGTCCTCGATGCTGTTGGCACGGTGCCAGCTGCCGTTTTTGCTGAAACCTCCCCAGACATCGGACGACTGATCCAGCCAGAGGGCTATATAGTTGGCTTCCACCAGCAGACGCAGGTTGTCATAGATCTGGTAGGAGCTCATGATGCCGAATTCCGCGGCATAGTCCCGCTGCGTCAGGTAGATGCCGCCATTGGTGTTGACGTTATTGAAGTCCGAGGCCGTGCCGTACAGGCTGCGGCCCGCATGGCCGGGAACGTCCAGTTCTCCCTTGATGTAGCGGGCCATCCTGGGGGCATTGGTCCCGTTATAGAAGTTGACACGGAGGGTGTGGCTGAGTTTGTCGATGAAGCTCAGGTCCCGGATGCGCGCACCAAAGCCCCATGTACCGGCCAGGGTATAGCCCAGTACGGCATCGCGGCCGATGGTCCAGGTCCCGAGCGTCCCGAAGCCGGAAAAACCGCTGGTGCATTCGTTATTGTAATCAAAGGACGGCAGCCGCTCGGAACCGTTCGTCGGATCGTCGTCATCACCGCTGCTGTACCAGGCATAGATGCCGGGCGTGCCCCAGTCCAGTTTGTATTCGGCCAGCAGTGAAGCATACCAGCCGCTGCGGTTCAGGGCTTCTTCACCGGAATCGAAGGTACCGTAATTGACGCTCCAGGCCAGCCGGAAGGGATCGGCAGCCGTGATCTCGCCGGTCAGGCCTGCCCAGAATGCCGTTCCGTAGGCATTGGCCGAGGTGCCGTCAGCCTTGTGGGCGGGCAGGGCATACCACGAAGGGCCTATGCCCGAACCGTAGCCGCTGCCATAGTAGTCATTGCCGGAGCGGAAGGCATTGCTGCCCACCATGCCCAGCATGGCCCAGGGGGTCAGGCGTACGCCTTCGAAGGTCAGGGGCAGCAAAAGGCCGAATACGTCCACATTGTCCAGGTAGTGGGTCGTTCCGTCCGCCCCCCCGCTCCAGTTGTCATTGAATGGCCGTGCCCAGAATGCCGTCACGGCGGCATGCTCGCCAAGAGGGGCGGACACGTTGATCCCCGCCACGTCGGCATCGAAGACCTGCGAAGCCTCGGAGGCGTAATCCGGCAGGAAGATACGCTGGATGCCCATGCGGGCCTTGACGGCCGTGCCGGGGACGACCCAGTCCAGATAACTGTGCTTTATCTTGACGATATTCTTGTCAGCACCCAGGGCACCTCCTTTGGGTGCGCTGCCCCAGGTGGCGGCGCCGATCTCAAAATAGACGGTCCCCGAAAGGCTTTCCGAGGCGATGGCCTCCAGTTGCAGGCGGACACGTGTCTTGGCCTCGAACTCGTCCTCTCCCCAGCGTCCCCATCCGGTCACGTTATGGCCGTTGCGGTCATTTTTAACGAAATTTCCCCCGCCGCCGTACTCGAGCATATTGATCCATACGCCCTTGGCTTTGAAGTCCACGGCCTGGCCCTGCTGAGCTCCCCCCAGAAGCATGCCGGCCGCAAGAAAAAGGATGGCCAGGTGTTTCTTCATATCCGTTACTCCTTTGACAGTAGTTTTATGCTGTTGTTTTTTTGTTTTGGGGATCGCAAAGATATTTTTTTACAAGCTCAAGAAAGGTTTCATATTCCGTGGAAAGAGTCGTATTCCTCTTTTTGATGTAGCCAAAAGAAAGGCATTTTCCGCATCCATCTATGGGAATATCCCGGATGGCATACTTTCTGAAGGAATCATTCATCAGACGTATGCCGAAACTGCAGAGATCCGTATGCAGCAGCATCTCGATGATCTGATTGTCGCTGTTGGTGGAAAAGAGGCTTTTGAAATTTGCCGCTTTGGACATCCCCACACTGATCCTGTCCAGGTGATGCTCTATGGAAAAAAAGTCATTGACCGGCTGGATGAAGCTGTTGTCATCAAGTTCGGAGAAGCTGATGCTTTCCCGGTCATACAGGGGATTCTTGGGCCCTACGTAGATGCAGGGCTCATGCTGCGAGATCTCGATGAATTCGATGTCCTTGTGGGCAAGGACATGCGAGAAGCATTTATGCTGGTCTTTGGAAAAGTAGACGATGCCGATATCGGAAACGCCGGTATGGACATTGTCCACGATGTCCTCCACCGTCCCTTCCAGAAATGACATCTTGTATTCATCGTGGTTGATGGTGTTGTACAAAAAACAGAACAGCCGCGAGATCATGGTGGACGGATAGCAGGAGATGTTTATTTTCTTGTATTTTTTTTGCCGTCCCATCTGCTTCATAAGGCGGACGTTCTGCAGGATGGCGTGGGCCTGGTCATAAAATTCCCTGCCTGCCTCTGTCAGGGAAACGCCGCGGTTGGAGCGGACGAACAGCGTGACCCCCAGCTCTTCTTCCAGCATGCTGATATTTTTGCTCACGCTGGATTGCGAGGTATACAGGGTCTCGGCAGCACGCCGGGTGCTGCCGAAATCGGCTGTAGTGACAAAGTGTTCAAGTTGGCGCAGTTCCATGATGATGCTTGCCGGAAGGCGTATTTTTTATGTGAAAAGGGCGCCTTGCGGGACGAGGCCCGTCAAGGATGCTTTTTCGCGCCCCGGACGAGGAGAGTGCCGGCATGTTGCAGACTGCCTGTGTTTCCGGGGCGGAGGCTCCCCGGAGAGGCGGATCTGCACGCTGGCCGGCAGCCCTTGTGTCTAGCCGTAGGCCACCAGGGGCGTACCGGCCTTCACGGCAAGAGAGACCGTCATGTACAGGATGATGCCGTCCTTTTCGGCCCGGTAGCAGTCGATGGCACGGCCAAAGATGTCGCGGACGGTCCCCAGTACCGTGCCCCGGCTGACAGGCGCTCCGGGCGTGACTTCCGGGTACCAGCAGCCCTGGTCCTTCGACGTCAGATAGACGGCATCCCGGATCTCGCGCTGCTCCCGGCAGGGCAGCCCCGTGACGGGCGGCAAGAGCTGCAGATGGGCCAGCAGCGCCCGGATGTCCCGCTTGTAGGCATCCACTTCGGCCCGGGACCAGACGCCGTTGCCGCCCCGTTCGATGAGCAGGGACGGTACGCCGCGCAAGGCGGCGGAGTTGTAGGCTCCTGTCGTGGCCGAAGAAAGGACGCGCACGTCCACATCCAGGACCTTGGCGGCCTCTCTTGCCCTGTCCGTGATCCGTTTTTCGGCCACGCCGGGGATGAAGACGAGGGGGTGCATGCTTTCGTGCAGATCACCGCCGTGCATGTCCACATAAAAATCGGCATCATCCTGCAGACTGGTGATGAGATGGGCCAGACGTTCGGCCTGGCTGCCGTCATCCCTGCCCGGAAAGACCCGGTTCAGGTTCTTGCCGTCTTCCGCCACGATCTCGGACAGCCGTTCGCTGAATCCCGAAGCGTTGGCCAGGTGGACGATGGTCAGCCGTCCGGCCACGACGTCCTGGTCCAGTTCTGACGCCAGCTCTATGGCTGCCTGTATGCTGCAATATTCGCATCCGTGTATGCCGGCGGTAAGCAGCACGCGCGGCCCGGGTCTGTTGCCGTGTATGGTGGTCACGGGCAGGGAGAGGTCACGCTCACGGAGCAGGGCGATCGTTTTTTGTCCCGGGGCGGCTTCCGCCCGCGAAGTTTGATGAAAGTTCATGTACGTCTCTGTCAGGATAAGGTTCAGCAAAGGGCCGCGCCGCCATGCCTGAAGAAAGGCGCGTCACGCAGCCGGGGCCAGTAGCGCAGCAGGAAGAACGACCTGCCAGCATAAAAGATCAGGTATGCGCCCCACAGGCCGTGGTTGCCCCAGAAAGGGACAAAAGCCAGCCAGGCCAGACAAAAAGCCACGAGGGCCTGCAGGGTGGAGAGGAAGACCGGGCGGGTCAGGCTGCTGCCCGTGAACAGGCCATAGTAGGTCAGGCCCAGGGCCGCGCATGCCGGGAAGCATATCCCCCAGTCCGCATACCGTTCCGCAGCGGCCAGGACTTCCGGCAGATCGGTGAACAGGCGCAGCAAAGGCGTGTGCCCCGTGGCGTAGATCAGGGTCATGCCCAGCAGCGCCGCGAGGGACCAGTGCAGGGTAAGGCGCCGTGTCCTTTCCAGAATGGCGGCACAGCCCTGTCCGGCGGCCTTTCCGGAAAATACGCTCGATGTATTGGCGATCCCCTCGAAAACATAGGAGAAGATCAGCATGATCTGGAGGATGACGGCATTGGCCGAGATGGTCAGGGTCCCGAAAGATGCCGTGGTGATCATGAAGATGTTGGTCTGGGTCAGCAGGCAGACCGTACGCAGGAACAGATTGCCGTTGACCCGTGCCATGCGCAGCATTTCCCCCACGCGGACGAGACTGGGGAGCGGGGCAGGGAGGGGAGGCAGGGAATCCCGCATGGCGACCAGCCCGGTGATGGTGGCAAACAGGCAGGCCAGTACGGATGCTGCGGCCACTCCCGGTACCCCCCAGCCGAACAGGCTTACGAAAAGCAAGTCGAGCAGCATGTTGACCGCATTGCCGCCTATCTGCATGAGCAGGGAGGCCCTGATGCGGGCCTGCCCCATGAGCCAGCCCAGTATGGCGTAGTTCAGCAGCGTGAGGGGAGCCGTCCAGATCAGGATGTCGTAATAGATCCCGGCGACTTCTCTGGCAGCCGGATCAAGGCGCAACAGGAACATGGCACCGGAAAAGACGGCATCCCGGCACAACAGGATGAGCGTGCCCAGCAGCAGGGCCATGATGCCCGGCAAAAGGAATGCCTTCCAGGCGGCCTCCGCATCCCCTGTGGCCAGGGCCTGCGCGCTGAACCCTGTGGAGCCCACGCGCAGGAAACCCAGCAGCCAGTACAGGGTATTGAAGATGACGGCACCTACGGCCACTCCCGCGATATAGGAAGGGTCGGAAAGGCGTCCCATGACAGCCGTATCCACGGCGCCGATGAGCGGCTGCGTCACCGTGGAGAGGATGAAGGGCAGCAGCATGGCTGCATATTCCCTGCGGGAGGGGGCGGACAGGGCGGCCGCCTGGGGAGGAACCGGGGGCATGAATCTATCCTTCTCAGGCAATGGCCGCGTAACGATCCTGCCCGGTGCGGGCAGCCCCGCTGCCGTGCTCCACACCGATGCCCATGACGGATCCCAGCAGGTTGCGGGCATAATCGTTACGGATCATGGCGATGCGCCGGATATCGTCCACCTGTTCCACGATGGTGCCGGCGTCGATGAAAACGACCCGGTCACACAGGTAGGTGATGCTGGTCAGGTCGTGGGTGATGAACAGGTAGGAAAGCCCCAGATCCCGGCGCAGCTCGATGAGCAGGTCCATGATCTGCACCTGGGTGGAAGCGTCCAGCGAGCTGATGGCCTCGTCCAGAAGGATGATGCGCGGCCGGATGGCCAGGGCACGGGCGATGCATACACGCTGCAACTGACCGCCGCTCAGTTCATGCGGATAGCGGGAGATGAACGCGGCCGGCAGGCCCACCTGCTCCAGCAGCTCACAGATCCGGGCGCGGCGGTCCACACGCTGGCCCGTACTGCGTTCCAGGGCCCGCAAGGACTCCCCGATGATATGTTCCACCCTGAAACGGGGATTGGCCGAAGATGTATAGTCCTGAAAGACGACGGAAAGGCTGTGGTGCAGGGCGGCAGCCTCGCGGGCGGATCGTCTGGCATACAGATTCAGCCCGTTGATGCGCACTGTGCCCCGCTCCGGTTTGAGCAGGCCGGAAAGCACACGCCCCAGCGTGCTCTTGCCGCTACCGGACTCACCGATGATGCCCAGGCATTCCCCCTTGCGGAGGCTCAGGGAGATGCCGCGCAAGACCTGCTGCCGTTCCCGGCCGAACAGGCTTTTCTGGTTTTCCTTTTTGAATGAGACGTGGATGTCGTCTGCGTGGAGCAGTGTGTTCATGCGGGTATCCTTCCGGGGACAGGAGCATGCAGCGCATCCAGGAGGCGATGCATGACGGCCCTGTGCTGTTTGATGAGGTGGCGGGTGTAGGTGTCCGTGGCGTTGTCGAAGATCTCCTGTGCCGTACCGCTTTCCACCGCCTTGCCGTCATGCATGACGATGAGCCTGTCAGCGATGAGCGACAGCACGCCGAGGTCATGCGAGATGAAGATCATGGAGACTTCCCCGCGCTGCTTGATGCGCAGGAATTCCTGCATGATGGCATACTGGCTGATGGAGTCGATGGCTGTCGTTGGCTCGTCGGCGATGATCAGCGAAGGCTGCATGCAGATGGCCAGCCCGATCATGACGCGCTGCAACATGCCGCCCGAGAGCTGGTGCGGGTACTTGCGCAGCACGTCCGCCGGGTCGTGGATGCGCATCAGGCGGAGGATGTCCTCCATCCTTTTTTGCAGGGGCCTGCCTTTCAGGGCGGTGTGCTCCTGCAGGGTCTCGGCCATCTGCTCCCCGATGCGGTACAGGGGATCGAAGCAGGACATGGGATTTTGCAGGACCATGCTGATCTTGCCGCCCCGCAGGCGGCGCAGCTGCTCCGGTGTCTGGCTCAGCAGGGGCCTGCCTTCAAAGCGGGAACTGCCGGTGACCTGGAAGTTGTCGTCCAGCAGGCCCAGCAGGGCCTTGCAGGTCATGCTCTTGCCGCTGCCCGATTCTCCCAGGATGCCCAGGCATTCTCCCCTGGCCACGGAAAAGGAGACCCGGTCCACCAGCTGCACCAGACGCTTTCCCTGTCGGAAGTGGACGGACAGGTCCCTGACGGTGAGGATATCGTTCATTGGCGCACCGCCTTGGGATCGAGGGCGTCGCGCAGGCAGTCGCCCAGCATGTTGAAGGCCCCTACCAGCACCACCACGGCGATGCCGGGGACGATCATCTGCTCGGGGTTGGAGACCATGACGTTCTTGGCTTCATTGAGCATGGCGCCCCATTCGGGCACAGGGGCCTGGACGCCCAGCCCGAGGAAGGAAAGGGTAGAGATGTTGAGGATGGCCCATCCCGTATCCAGCGAGGCCAGTACGGCCAGTTCAGCGGCGATGCAGGGAAGCATGTGCCGGGTGAGGATGTAGAAGTTTCCGGAACCGATGCTGCGGGAGAAAAGCACGAAGTTCATGCCCGTATACTTGATGGTCGCAGTCCGGATCATGCGGGCGTACCAGGCCCATTTGATAAAGATGCTGGCAATGACCACATTGCGGATGTCCACCCCCAGCAGGGCGACCACGGCCAGGATGATGATCTGGCTGGGGAAGGAGAGCATGACGTCCACCACACGCATGATGACTTCATCTACCGTGCCGCGGAAGTAGCCTGCGGTGATGCCCATGATCACGCCCAGCCCGATGGTGCCCAGCATGGTCAGCAGAGAAAGGAAGAGCGTGGGCCGTATGCCGAAGAGCATGCGCGAGAACACGCAGCGCCCCAGATGGTCCGTGCCCAGGGGATATTGCCAGGAGGGGCTGTCGAATTTGTTGAGGATGTCGTTGGCATAGGGATCGTTGGGCGCCACCCACGGAGCAAAGATGCCCAGCAGGGCCGTGACCAGGACGATCCCCATGCACAGCAGGGCCATGGGATTCTTGAAAAGTTGTTGCAACATTTACGCTTTCCTTTCGCGCAGGCGCGGGTCGGCCACATACTGCAGGATGTCGAAGAACAGATTGAAGAAGACGAAAAGCACGCCTACCAGCAGCACATAGGCCTGGATGACCGGATAGTCGCGATTGAAGATGGAGGCGATGCACAGGCGCCCCACACCCGGCCAGGCGAACACGTTCTCCACCACGATGGTGCCGGCGATGAGCTGGGGGATGCTCATGCCGATGGCGGTCACGCAGGATTGCAGGGAGTTCTTCAGGATATGGCGTACGAGGATGCTGCGCTGCTTCAGGCCGCGGGCCTGGGCATAGAGCACATAATCCTCGCGCATGTTTTCCAGCATGTTGTTGCGGATCAGGCGGATATAGGTGGAGATGTAGCTCAGCGCCACGGTGAAGGCCGGCAGGATAAGGCTGGAAAAGCCCCCGTAGCCGCTGGTGGGCAGCAGGTCCAGCTTGATGCTGACGATCCAGATGAGCAGCAGGCCTACCCAGTAAACGGGCATGGCCGTGGTGGCAAAGACCACGCCGCGCATGATGCGGTCGAACCATGTGTCCTTGTAGACGGCGCTCAGGAAGCCGATGGGCAGGCTGAGCACGATGACGTAGACCAGCGAGAGCCCGGCCAGTTCCAGGGTGGCCGGCAGACAGCGGCCTATCTCGCCCAGCACCGTCCGGGCAGGATTGGTGTAGCTCACGCCCAGGTCGAAGTGCAGGCAATCCCAGAGCCAGTGGGCATAGCGCACCAGAAAGGGCTGATCCAGACCCAGTTCGGCACGGGTCTGGGCTATGAGTTCTTCCGTGATGATAGGGGTCTGGCGGATGCGCAGGGCCACCTCGGCAGGGTCGGAAGGGATAAGGTTGATAAAGACGAAGCACAGGAAGGATATGCCCAGCAGCAGGGGCACGGTGGCCAGCAGGCGCATGATGATGTAGTTTTTCATGAGGCGATCCGGGCGGGAAAGGCGGGGAAGGGCCGGCCTGTGGCGGGATAGCCCTTCCCTGCGGGGACTTCCGTCCCGCTATTTCCCTTCAAAGTACATTCTGGTGAACGGCACTTCGTACTGGGTCTGGTTGAAGCCCACCCCCTTGAGGCGCTTGGTGAAGAGCGCCTTGTTGGTCTCGTAGGTCAGGGGGATGTAGATGGCATCCTCATGCAGATGGGTCAGGGCAAAAGTGAAAAGCTCCTGCCTGCGGACCGGATCGGTGGAGGACATGATCTCCGTGATGGCCGCATCGATCTGGGCCTTGTCGGGCAGGGAAAGCTGGGCGGCATAGTCGCCGTAGACGCGCTGGCGCATGGCGGCCATGGAAGACTGCGGGTCGTAAGGCATGCCCCAGCAGATGTTGAAGATCATGTCGAACAGGCCGTTCTTCATGTTGTCGCGATAGGACTGTTCTTCCTCACCGCGCAAGCTCACCTTGATGCCGAGCTTGCCGTATTCATGCTGCAGGTATTCGGCGATGGTCTTTTCCGTCACGCTGTTGCTGTTGTAGAGCAGCCCCAGCTCCATGCGCTTGCCGTCCTTCTGGCGAATGCCGTCGGAGCCCGGCTTCCAGCCGGCCTCGTCCAGGATCCTGGCGGCCTTGGCCATGTCATATTCGTAGGGTTTCAGATCGATGTCGCAATAGGGGACACTGCGGGCATACAGCGTATCCGCGGGAAGTTCGGTATTGTGGAACACCCCCTTGGCGATGGCGACACGGTTGGTGGCATGCTGCAGGGCCTTGCGGACATGGATGTCGGCAAGCACGGGATTCTGCCCGTTGAGGACGATGTGCCGGGTGGACGTGGGGGCGGAAAGGGCAACGCCGAACCCTTTGCTGTCCTTGTATTTGTTCAGGGCATCGGCATCCAGCATGTTCTTGCCCCAGATCAGGTCGATCTCGCCTTTTTCCAGAGCCAGGATGCGGGTCTGGTTGTCGGGGATGACCTTGACCACCACACGCTTGATCTTGGGCTGTTCGCCCCAGTAGTTCTCGTTGGCCTCGAACACGGCGTATTCGTCCGTGACGACCTTGGTCAGCTTGTAGGGCCCGGTTCCCACATAGGCCGTCACGCCGTTCTTGGTGGATCCGTTTTTCATGGCCTTGGGCGAGACGATGGCAAAGGGACGGGTCACGCCCAGTTCCGTAAGCATGGGCCAGTACGGCGCCTTCATGAAGATGCGGAAGGTCTGGGCATCAGGTGCGTCCACCTTTTCCAGCAGGTGCATCATCTCCAGCCAGGTATGGCGGGCACGGTTTTCCAGGATGGCATCGAAGTTGGCCTTGATGGCAAAAGCATCGCACGGGGTCCCGTCAGTGAACGTGACGCCCTTGCGGATATGGAAGGTGTAGACTTTGCCGTCGGCAGAAATATCCCAGCTTTCGGCCAGGCAGGGCTTGTAACCGTCGGCCGTGATGTCCACCAGGGTCTCGAAGATCATTTCCTGGGCATACATCTCACCGGCATACAGGTGGGGATTGAGATCACGGACATCCCGGTAATTGACAAAATTCAAGGTGTCGGTGGTAGTACCCGTGGCCCGGGCATCAAGGCCGGGAAAAAGGAATGTCCCTGCCAGGGCAAGAGAGAAGGCCAGCTTGCCGAAAGTGGAATGAATGGTCATGCAGTCCGTCCTTTGTTATGGAATAAAAATTCATTTTCATTTCCAATGGACTCTATGCCATAACCTTCTGATGCCGCAAAATACTTTTTTCCCATTACCCGTGATAGGAAAGGAGAATCACGGCAGGGCGGAGCATGGATATCCCAGGAGCCCTTCAGGCGCTGGGCCAAAGGTAGAGTACGGACTGACTGGAACCTGCGTGGATGCGAACGGGGTGGCCCAAGACGAAGTACCTGATAGAGGAACATCCGGTAAGGATGCACACAGGACCGGCATCGTGGGCTATTCCCGCAGCCGCAGGGAGCAGGCCGCGGCAGGAGAGTCACCGCTTTCGGCCGTGTCTGCCGGTTTGCGCGGCGTGTGGTACAGGCGGGCCATGGCAGAGACCGTTTTTTTGATCTCCCTGCGCAGCCAGTCCGGGGCCAGCACCTGGGCCCTGTCAGCAAAGCCCAGCACCCAGGAAAGACACTCCGCTTCGTTATGCGCCCTGATAGGCAGCGTGACGGAACCGTCGTCATGCATTTCGCAACGCTGGTCCCGGCTCCAGCGGCGTTCGGCCGCATAGGTGGCGGCCTCCGGGGCAAAGCGCAGGCTGACTTCGAAAGGTTCTTCTTCCATTTCCATGATGCCAGCCCCTCGCCGGACGGTGCGGGGATGTCCGGCAGGGAGGCAGAGCTGCGTCCGGTGACGCGACTGGCCGTGATGCGATGCAGCGCCAGCAGGGTCGTATCGTCGAACAGACACTCCACCGGACCGTCATCCGTGACCATATAGCCTTGCACGAAAAGGCTCTCGCGATAGGCCAGCAGGCGCAGCGACGCATACTGCCAGGTCTTTTCCTGCCGGTGCAGAGCGGCACGGTAGCTCACGGTACAGACGCTGCGCGCTTGCATGGCCTGGGTCAGACAGTCCAGCGTGGCCGCAAAGGGGTCGTAGTCGATATGGCCCTTGCTCAGCCGACCGCCGATACCGCCTGGCGGCAGGCTCTCTGTGTCCGGCAGCCGGGCGGCCGCCTGATACGGGCTGTCACACATGACGCGGTGCATGTCGTCCGGCAGACAAAAAAGGCGTACCGGTATCCGGTACGCCTTTCGTGTTTCGTGCGTCCTAGATAGTGTCGTCAAATTCAAAAGTATGTTATAATCTCTTCACTTACAATGAGGAGAGACCATAT
>CDZV01032910.1_pt1 | contig 18019 bp, 18 predicted proteins | sample 554851 | NCBI WGS metagenome assembly CDZV01 (sample SAMEA3182090, study PRJEB8094) | gut metagenome | biome: human; feature: gut; material: Stool; isolation source: human stools | place: Canada | collected 2013-03-12
CAGCCCAGGACCAGCAAAGCGTACCGTTTCATCGTTTTCATCCTTTCCGGCTGGATATACCGCACGTAAAGCGGATTGATGGATTGACGGCCCGATATTTCAAAACCGAGAAAACAATCCCTAAAACTTCGGAAAATATACGAAAAAAATGAAAGACATATCACAGATTGATGCAAATTTCTGGCTTTTTTCTTGACTTCATGAAGAGGATTGATTATAATAAAAAATTATATAGCCCGCGATTGCGAGAAAGGGAGCGAGATCCATGCCCATGGGCAGCAGGTTGTCCAATGCTACGTTTACATCCTTATGCGAGGAGTTTCAGAAAAATAACCGGATCGATCCGGCGAAATTTGAACAGTACGATGTCAAAAGAGGACTGCGCAACGCGGATGGAAGCGGCGTCATGGCGGGACTGACCCTGATTTGCAATGTTCATGGCTATGTTCTCAGCGAGGGAGAAAAGACTCCCGTGGAGGGCCATTTGAACTACCGCGGCGTGGACGTGGAGGATCTGGTGCGGGGGTGTGTGGAGGAGAACCGCTTTGGGTTCGAGGAAACAGCCTGGCTTTTGCTATTCGGGACGCTGCCCACCCGGAAACAACTGGATTCGTTTGCCGGGTTGTTGTCCGAATGCCGGGAGCTGCCGGAATATTTCGCGGAAGATATGATTATCAAGGCGCCTTCTCCCAATATCATGAATAAGCTGGCACGTTCCGTTCTCGCCCTGTACTCCTTCGACAGCAATCCGGACGACCTCTCAATTGAAAATGTGCTGCGCCAGTCCATTGGGCTGATCGCGATGCTCCCCACCATTATGGGTTACGCCTACCAGGTCAAGCGTCGGCATTACGACCGGGAGAGCATGTATGTGCATCCGCTCCAACCTGGGCTGTCCACCTCCGAGACCATTCTGCGCACCATCCGGGCCGATGCCTCGTATACCGACGAAGAAGCGAAGCTCTTGGATCTGTGCCTGATGCTTCATGCGGAACACGGCGGCGGGAATAATTCCACGTTTGCCGCTCGGGTGCTTTCCTCCTCCGGAACCGATACCTATTCCGCCATTGCGGCGGCTATCGGCTCTCTGAAAGGCCCTCTGCACGGCGGGGCCAATATCAAGGTTATGGAGATGCTGGAGGCGATCAAGGCCGGCGTGAAGAACTGGGACGACGACGACGAGATCGTGGCTTTTCTCGAAAAGATTATCCGCAAAGAGGCGGGAGATGGTTCCGGCAAGATTTACGGGATGGGCCATGCGGTTTATACCTTGTCCGATCCCCGGGCGGTGATCCTCAAACGGCATGCCCGGGCACTGGCGGAGGAAAAAGGCTATGGAGCCGAGTTCCGGCTTCTTGAATCGGTGGAGCGGCTGACCCCCGAGGTGTTCGCCCGCCTGAAGGGGAACGACAAGGCCCTGTGCGCGAATGTGGATATGTATTCGGGCCTGGTATACCGATCGTTGGGAATCCGCCCCGATCTGTTCACTCCGTTGTTTGCCGTGGCCCGTATGCCGGGCTGGTGTGCCCACCGGATCGAGGAGCTCCTCACAGGCGGCCGGATTATCCGGCCGGCCTATAAATCCCTTTCCAAGAGGCAGGAGTATGTGCCGCTGGACAAAAGAGAGAGGAAATAAGGAAGAAAGCGGGATTGCCCCTTTTCATCCGGTAAAAAGTATGGTATGATAATCCGGTGGCAGGGTTCAGCCTTGCCACCGGATGTGTTATACAAGGGAAAATACGGGAAATCGGGTGTACTCATGCAGAGACAGTATAAAAATGCGGCGTTTTTTACGACGGCCATGGTGGCTGTTGTCCTGGCGCTGCGCGTTTGGATTACCCCTCATATGCTGGACCGGCAGGACAGCCAATATCGCCTGAGCTACATTGTGATCGCCGTCATGGCGTTGGTTATGCTGGGCATTTTGATCTGGACGGGATACCGCCGCCGGACACCCCGGGCGGTATCCGGCGTGTGGCTGAAGCCTACGGCAGTTCTCAGCATGCTGGCGGGTGCGGCATTGGTGCTGACCTCTCTCTTCGACGGTTGGAATTGGATCTTTAATCACATCACCCCCTATCCCCAGGTGGAAACCGTCGGACTTGCCGGGAGCGTGGTGTTGGCGCTGACACTTTTGTTCGGCCTGGCAGGCGGTGCGTTTTTGTGCCGTCTCGGGCTGCTCTGGTTGGAGGAGGGCGGCAGCCGTTCGGGCGTGTACCGCTTGTGGGCCGTCTGTCCGATTCTGTGGATCTGGATGCGCCTGGCCCGTTTTGTCATGTCGTATGTCAGTGCTATCGGCGTTTACCGTAACTTCTATGATTTCGTTATGCTGATCTTCATCATGCTGTTTTTCCTGTACTTTGCCCGGTATGTGGCAGGGGTGGGTACGGAACAGCCGCGTCTTCTCGTGGGGGTCTCCCTGTGCGCGGCTTTGAGCGCTCTGACCGGCCCGGCAACGCATTTTATTATGATTGCTATTGGAGATCAGGCGGCCGCGGAAGCCTGCGGGCTCGCTTCACCGGTAGATTTCTGCATCGGATTATTCGCCCTCGTCTTTGCTTTCGCACAAGCTTATAGCCGGACTGATGCCTCGCAGACGGCGGAAACAGAACCGGTACTCCCATCCGAGCAGGATAAGGCTCCGGAGGCGGATACACCATCTCCGCAAACAGAGGAGAACGGGTGGAAACGCACGGAGATTCCTCTTGATTCTGAATCCGGAAACCAGCCGAGCGTGGAGGAGATCCTCAAGGACTATTCTTCCAAGATCGAATAGAGTCCGGTATAAAGCGGAGATAAAGGATTGGCCAGTAACTCCTCGGCAGACGGGAAAGAAAAACCGGATACGGAAACCGAGGGACAGAGGGGAAATCCCAGGGCCGACACCGAAACCGGATCGGGAAGCAACGTGTCCGCCGTGCCACAGGGGCGCAGAAAAGCACCCTTGTGCCGCACGGCGGTTTCTTTTGCCAACTCCATGGCGGCCGGATAGGCCCCTGTTCGATCGGCGGCGCAGAGAAGCCGGAGAGTATGCGGTGCGACCTGGATGGACACGTGGATGGCTTCGGCTCCGGCCAGATAGGCGTCCCGCAGCAGGGCGATCAGGGTCAGCTGTGCCATCCGCGGCTGGAACAAGCTTGGAAAGGGCCGGGGGGATAGAGACAAACGCATGGGCAAGGCCCCTTCCAGCAGAGTCCTGGCGCCGCAGAGACTGGCGGATAGAAACCGGTTCAGATCTCCCATGAGCAGCGGACGTCCGGCGGCTCGGTAGACGAGCAGGGATGCCATGTCTAAGTCCCAGCAGGTGGACAGGGCCCGACGAGTTTGACGCCGTTGGGCTGTATTCTGGCGTTCCAAGGGCGGCATGCTCAGAAAATAAGAGGCCAGCCGTTCCCGCAATTCTCCTTCCCGCCGGAGAAGAGCGGCGGGTTCCTCTATATTAAACGCATCGGTTGCGGTTATCATGTGAATTCTCCGTTGTCATTCAAAATGCTTTGGCGTTATTATACCCCTTTTTCGCCGAATAATCGGTGGATTTGTAGAACCTCACAAAAGTATGAACTGGCGGTTAATTTATTGACGAACTTCTTGAAAAACAGGAAGGAAACGGGTAAAATAATACCAGATTAAACTGATGGAGGTAATTGAAATATGGCAGTGAAAGTAGCAATCAACGGTTTCGGCCGCATCGGCCGTCTGGCTTTCCGGCAAATGTTTGGGGCTCCGGGATATGAAATTGTCGCGATCAACGACCTGACCGATCCCAAGATGCTGGCGCATCTGCTCAAGTACGATTCTGCCCAGGGCCGGTATGAAAAGGCCGACACGGTTGTCGCCAAGGAGTCTTCCATCGTTGTGGACGGCAAGGAGATCCGGATTTATTCTGAGAAAAACGCGGCCGATCTGCCCTGGGGCGAGATCGGTGTGGATGTCGTACTCGAATGCACCGGTTTTTATACCTCTAAAGCGAAGGCCCAGGCCCACATCGATGCGGGCGCCAAGAAGGTCGTGATTTCGGCTCCGGCCGGCAACGATCTGCCGACCGTGGTCTTCAGCGTCAATGAAAAGACCCTGAAGAAAGAGGACACCATCATCTCCGCCGCCTCCTGCACCACCAACTGCCTCGCTCCTATGGCGAATACGCTGAATAAGCTGGCCCCCATCGTCAAGGGCTATATGACCACGATTCATGCTTATACCGGCGACCAGATGGTTCTGGACGGCCCGCACCGCAAGGGCGACCTGCGCCGTGCCCGTGCCGCTGCCGTGAACATTGTTCCGAACTCCACCGGCGCCGCCAAGGCGATCGGCCTGGTTATTCCGGAACTCGCCGGTAAGCTGGACGGCGCCGCGCAGCGTGTGCCGGTCTGCACCGGTTCCACCACCGAACTGATCGCTATCGTCGAGGGCAAGGTCACCGCCGACGATGTCAACGCCGCCATGAAAGCCGCGGCTTCCGATTCTTTCGGATACAACGAGGATGAAATCGTGTCCTCCGATGTCATCGGGATCACCGTCGGTTCTCTGTTCGACGCGACCCAGACCAAGGTGATGGATATGCCGAACGGCCAGACGCTGGTCAAGGTGGTTTCCTGGTACGACAATGAGAACTCCTATACCAGCCAGATGGTGCGCACCATCAAATACTTTGCCGAACTGGGCTGAGTCCGGCCTTCCCTGAAACAAACGGCGTCCGCTTCATAAGCGGGCGCCGTTTTGGATCATATCGGAAGGGTCCAAATCTCACTGGATAGGATGAGCCTATCCTGGATATTTTTGAAAACGTCGGATTCCGGCCTCTCTGAAAAGAAACCGAAATCGGTCGGGATAACGGGCGGATGAATCTTCGACGAATGGGAGGGGAGAGGCGTGTTTCAAACCGGCTGTTGGTTTCATAAGCGGGGATTCGTCCGTTTTGCGCTCGGTGCAGTCGGCATTCTGTTGTTTGCCTGGGGACTGGTTCCTGTATACACCAGCCGGTTCCATACCGGCTGTATGGTGTTGCTGCTGGCGGGGCTGGCCTTTTTAAACGCTGGCATCTTCTATCCCGCCTTAGCGCGCCGGATTCGCCGATTGTGGGAACGGCGCGCCGGTCGGATCGGCCTGAGCTTTTTATGCGCCGCCGGCTCCGCGCTTGCGCTGCTGTTTTTAACGGTGTCGGGCCTCATGGTAACAGCGGCGTGTGTACCGCCGCCTGCGGATGCCACGGTGATCGTGCTGGGGGCCGCCCTGCGAGGAGAGGATCCCAGCCCCATGCTGCAGGGACGTTTAGAGGCCGCAGCCGTGTATTTAAAGGCGCACCCGGGGGCTTCTTGTGTGGTTTCAGGCGGACAAAACGATGACGAAAGCCTATCGGAAGCAGAAGCCATGAAACGTTATCTGGTCGAGCATGGGATCGAGGCTTCCCGTATCTATCTCGAGGACGGTTCTACCAATACAAGAGAAAATTTGCAGATGAGCCGCGAGGTGATTGAGCAACAGGGCCTTTCGGAGGCGGTGGTCATCGCTACGCAGGAATTTCACCAGTTGCGGGCGAGGCTCTATGCCAAAGAGGTTGGGTTTGAAACCATCGGCGCGCTGACGGTACACACTCCGGGCTATCTTTTTGGAAGTTATTGGATCCGCGACTTCGCCGGGATCTGTCGATTTTTAGTATTTGGATACTAAATTGTCAAATAGACAAAGGAAATTGCGATTTGGACATCCCGTTTGCATTGCGGAACGCAGTGCTGTGATGTTATAATAATCCCAAGGAAATAAGGGAAAGCAGGGCGGTTATGTCGGAATCCGTCGAAATTGCGGTGAATTTCGTGCGGCAGCACTGGCGTCGGCCAGAGGCTGGATATTTGGAGTTAGAGGGGCTTTAAACCCGCCCTTGACCTCACTTCCGGCCGGCCGGGCGGTACGCGTGCATGCGGACACGTGTTCCGGACCCGGCCGGTTTCTATTTCTAAGTTCCTGTGCACAGGGGAACTCCAACAAGCGTGAATATGAGGGGGGATCGGTATGGCAACCCGTGAAAGATCGTGCGAGGAGCCGTATGTGTCGGATTTGATGGAGCCGATACGCATCTGGGTGCCGAGGGGACAAAAACAACAGATTATGGACTTTGTCAGAAAAAAGGGGATTTGTTTGGCGGATTATATCCAAGCTCTGATTAGAAAGGACATGGAAAAGGAGCAGGATTTGGTCAAGTAGTCAAGGGGCCGTAAACTAAGGAGAGGCGGTTTTATAGCCGCCTCTCCTTTATATATTGCCTCTAGGTGGGTACATGGAACACGAAGCAAGGGGAGTTTCGGACGATTTATCCAGAACACATCTGCTTGAACCAAACGTCTAATACGTGGAAGCCGGCCTGGACGCGGAACTCTCAGGCCGGCTTTTTAAGCAAAGACGATATGGACGGAATGAAAACGTCCGACGAGGGGAATTAAACGAACGATCCATTCTCCCCAGTCCAGTTGCGCATTTCTTTTGGTATGGCGTGAGCGGGGTTATATATCCACAATCGTGACTCCATTTTCCCCCTCGCCGAAAGTTCCGAGCCGGTAGGATTTGACCGACGGATGGGTGCGCAGATGGGCATGGATGGCGTTTCGCAGAGCCCCTGTGCCCTTGCCGTGAATGATCGTGATCTGCCCAAGTCCCGACATAACCGCATCGTCGATAAACCGGTCTACCTCAAGCAGGGCTTCGTCGGCGGTCTGTCCGCGCAGATCGAGTTCCGTCCGTACCGGGCGGGTGGCGCGGCTTTCACCTCGAGAGGGGACGTTCCGTCCTTTTGACGGGGCGGGATAGGAAGTTTTGCGTTTCTCGACCAGACGCAGACCGGACAGCGGGACCCGGGTGCGGACGATACCGGCCTGCACCTCGACGTTACCGGCCGAGTCGGGCGGGGATAGAACGGTGGCTTCCTTGCCCAGTTCCACCAGGAGAACCGTGTCTCCCTGCTTCAGAGGACGGGGCAGAACATAAGATTCCTTTCGCCGCCGGGGTATCGGATCCACAGCACTTTCCGCCGCGTTTAACCGGGAACGCAGACGGCTCTTCGCCTCCTGTGCTCGGGCGCTGAAATCCGCGGCGTTTTTTTGCTTGCGCAGGTCGTCGAGTTCTCGAATGAGGGCTTCGGCCTCTCCTCTAGCCCGTTCGAGCAGGCGTCTGGCCTCGTCTCTGGCCTGTTGCAGCTCTTTCTCCCGCAGTTGGTCGATCTCAGCCAATTCTGTTTCGGAGCGTTTTCTAGCCTCTTCAGCGGCTCCGGCCGCCTCCCGCGCGGTCTTCCATTCTTCCTCCAGTGCCTGACGGCGGGTTTCCAACTCGGTGACAACATCTTCCAGCCGGCGGTTGTCCCCGGAGATACGCTCTTTCGCATGGGAAACCACCGCCGGATCCATACCCAATCGTTCTGCGATGGCAAAAGCATTGGAGCGTCCTGGAATCCCCACGAGAAGACGATAGGTGGGCCGAAGGGTCGCCACATCGAATTCACAGCTTCCGTTCTCCACGCCGGGGGATTGGATAGCATAGGCCTTTAGCTCCGCATAGTGGGTGGTGGCGGCGATTCGAGCACCCTTATCCCGCAGTCGCTCCAGGATAGCAATGGCGAGGGCCGCCCCTTCGACCGGATCGGTGCCCGCGCCCAGTTCATCGAGCAGGACAAGGCTGCCCTCGTCTGCGTCACCCAGGATCCGGATGATATTGGTCATATGGGCGGAGAAGGTGGACAAGGACTGCTCAATCGACTGTTCATCCCCGATGTCGGCCAGTACCGACGGAAAAAAAGAGAAGGAACTGCCGTCGTCCACCGGAGGCATCAAACCACACATGGCCATAAGGGTGAGCAAACCGATGGTTTTCAACGTGACGGTCTTACCCCCGGTATTGGGTCCGGTGATGACGAGGGTATCAAAGGCCCCGCCCAGTTCCACGTCGATGGGAACCACCTTCTGCGGGTCAATCAGAGGATGACGGGCATGGCGGAGTTGGATCCGCCTGTCATCGCTCAGATGGGGACAAACCGCTTTCATTTTATAGGCGAGGCGCGCCTTGGCAAAAATTAGATTCAGTTCGACAAGAATGTGATAGTCGGCGACAATCGCGTCGGCAAAGCCGCCGGTTTCGGTGGACAGTTCCTGAATAACACGCTCGATTTCGGCTTTTTCCCGGCTTTCGAGTACTTTCAGTTCGTTGTTTGCCTCCACCGATCCCATTGGCTCGACAAACACGGTCGCGCCGGAGGCAGAGGTGTCGTGGACCAGCCCGGGCACCTCCGCGCGGTGTTCGGCTTTCACCGGGACGACAAACCGTCCGTCCCGGATAGTCACGATCGGATCCTGCAGCAGTTTTTGATAAGCGGGAGAACGAACCATGCGATCGAGCTGTTCCCGGATACGCAGAGCGGCGGCCCGCATTTTGCGCCGGATGTCGGCCAGAGCGGGGGAGGCATTGTCCGCGATCTCCTCTTCTGAAACCACCACGGCGCCGATTTTTTCCTCCAGATACTTGTTCGGCGCCAGGGCGGAGAAACGATCGTCCAGGCTGGTTTCCATCCCCTCACAGTGACGGCGCCAGTCGGATACCGAGCGGATTACCCGCAGAGTCTCCGCAATATCCAGCAATTCCCGCAGAGATAAGGAAGCGCCAGCTTCCGCCCGCCGCAAGGCGTTGTCGACGTTCTTCATCTGTCCGAAGGAGGGCGTGCCGAATCGCGCCATCAGCCGATAGGCGTCGTCGGTTTCCTTCATCAGCCGTTGAGCCTCAAATAAAGAAGAGGCGGGTTCGAGTTCCCGCGCCAAACGGGCGGCGTCGGCGCAGCCGGTCTCCTTTTCGAGCAGACCGAGTACTTTGTCAAGTTCGAGCGCTTTTGCATGTCGGTTCATAACAATGTCGATTCCTTTCCGGTTATGCCGCCGGCTGGGCGGCGATGGAAACGGTTTTGGATAACTCAGACGTCCAGACCGTGATAGAATTGCAGAGTCTGAAAATTCCGGCCAAGCTGGCACAGCAGAAATGTTTCCACCGTCTGCGCCAAGGCGGCGGTCTCATTTGGGATCTGAAAGGCGAAACATTTTTCAAACGGCGCGTATACGATATGCCGCATGGCGGCCAGCAGGGCGGGAGTAAGGGGCAAGGCGTCTTCCGGCTTTGCGCACCGGGCACAGCGAAGCACACCATCCCGAGGCAAAAACCAAATGGAGCCGCCGTTGCCGTCCCGGCAGACGGAACACGCTGTCAGGTCAGGCATATAACCCGACAATGTGAGCAGGCGTAGTTCCACAACCGCTTTAATCAGCGGAATTTCCTTTTTACCCTCGGACAAAAAATGCAGTGCGTTGAGAAGCAGGCGGAGATGTTCCTCCGCCGGCTCTTCTCTGGGGGCGAGAGAACCCGCGAGTTCACAGAAATATTGCGCCAGGGACAGGCGGGCAATATCCCCGTGAATGTCAAAAAAGACGCGCAGCGGACGCGCGTCCTCAATTATGTATTTATCCCGGTTCCGTCCCTCGCGCAAGGTCAGGCGGGAATAGGACAGGAGCCGGGTAGCGACGCTGCCCCGGTTTTTGAGAGTGCGGGCACCTCTGGCGGAGGCGCGAACCGCACCCCATTCCCGGGTTAGAGCCGTCACAAAACGGTCGGACTCACCGATGTTGTTGTTTTCCCGGATGATCAGGGCGTCGGTTGTCAGACGCATAGGGCGGTTTCTCCTCCCGTGGACGAGGTGGGGACACGGCGTTTACGCCGTTTTCATAAATATCTACGCCGCAGTATCGTAAATAGTCCTCCACGCGGCCGGTTTTGGCAAAGGCAGACCAGTAGTTGTCCCGTTTCATCCTTCGTCCTCCGTTCATACATTTATAATAGTGAAGCATCGTTTTTAGAAAGCGATAACACTATTACCATGCACCCAAACCGGAGGAAGATACGCGGAAATCTGTGGACGGGAGGATCTGCCAATTTATTTAAAAAAGACGGACGCTGCCAGAAAGACAGCGGTTCGGTGTTGCAAAATGTCCGGTGGAAATACCTCTATAATTGGTATCCGAAACCAGTGAGCAGTCCTTGCCGGTTTCGCCAGTCTTCCTTGACCTTGAGCCAGCATTGCAGATTGACCTTGGCACCGAAGAGTTCTTCCATTTCCAGCCGGGCGGCGGAGGCAATCTGCTTGAGCATCGCGCCTTTTTTGCCGATAATGATGCCCTTATGACTGTCTTTTTCACAAAAAATATTGGCTTCGATATCGAGAAGGGGGCCCTGATCGGTATCCCGTTCCCGCATGGATTCAATGGTTACGGCGATACCGTGAGGAATCTCATCATGGAGAAAAAGAAGCATTTTTTCCCGCAGGAGTTCCGCCGCCAGGACCTGTTCCGGCTGGTCGCTGACCGCACCGTCGGGAAAGAAATGAGGGCTTTCAAACGCATAGGCTGTCAATTCATCCGGCAGCTCTTCCACCCCCTCGCCCGTCATGGCGGAGAGCGGCAGTATGGCGGCGAAATCCGCCTCCCTGCGCCAGGCATCGATGCAGGCAAGAAGGGCGGTCTTATCCTCCAGGGTATCGATTTTATTAATGGCCAGGATGACCGGCAGTTTCTGGGCCTGCAGCTGCTGCAAAAGACGGCGCTCCTCCTCCCGGATTACCGGGCGGGGCTCCACCACCAACACGCCTGCGTCCACGCCAGAGACCGCCTCGCCGATGGACTTTATCATGAAATCCCCCAAACGGGTACGGGGCCGATGGGCCCCCGGCGTGTCCAGAAATACGAGTTGAAGCGCCCCCTTGGTATACACCCCCATGATACGGGTGCGGGTGGTCTGAGGCTTGTCGGACACAATCGCGACCTTCCGGCCGATGATGGCGTTCAGAAGGGACGATTTGCCCACGTTGGGGCGTCCCACGATGGCGACAAAAGCAGATAAGGTGTTCATACGGAACTCACTTTCTCCGGTATCATACAGGTTGGCGTTTCGTTCAACGTTTTCCGGCCGGATTTTTCGCGCCGCCGCGCAGAATGAACATCAGCGCAAGAGGAAGGGAGAGGAGAAGCAGCACGGGTTTAACCGGATTCGCGAAAAAGTCCGCCCCAATATGCCGCCACACGTCGGCGCGGGCAAAAAACAGAAGGCCCACGATTACCGCGGCAGCGGCGCAGAGCAGGACGGCCCCCGCCGCCGCGTCTTTAGCGGCCCGGGCCAGCGGCCGCCGTTCCATGGAAGCGAGATCCACCGCGCGTTCCACGGCGGTGTTTACCGCCTCGGCGCACAGGACCAGCGCCGTCAGAACGAGCAGAGCGGCCCACTCTGCCCGGTTTAGGGAAAAATAAGGGGCGAATCCGAACACGTAGGCACCGATGCATAGATGAATGCGGAAATTCCGTTCATGCCGCACACAGTACCAGATACCTCTCGCGGCATATCGTAAGCTCTTGATAAAAGCCATACCGGTCCCCTCGTATCGTCGGTGTGATGAAAAACAGAGGGATATGTTCAGCGCTCGTCCATCATGACGTAGCTTTCGCCCCGTGGAAGTCCGACAGAGGTCATGACGGCTTCTTCTTTCTCCCGCATCCGGACGGCATCCAGCCCGCCGTTTACATGATCATAGCCGAGCAGATGGAGCATGGAGTGGACCGTCAGGTATCCCATCTCCCGCTGGAGGGAATGCCCGTATTGTTCGGCCTGGACCACCGCCCGCTCGATGGAGATCACGATATCGCCGAGCTGCTTGGCGCCGGTTTCGGGATGAACATCATAATGCCCGTTCTCCCCGAGAGGGAAAGACAGCACGTCGGTCACGGCGTCGATTTTACGGTGTTCCCGGTTGATTTCTCGGATTTCTTTGTTGTCCACGATGGAGATGTCCACCTCGGCGGAACCCTCGAAATGTTCCAGTTCCAAAACGGCGTGACAGCAACGGCGCATGAGCAGACGGATACCTGTGGGGATCTTGACGGTTTTTTGCTTGTTTTCAATGACGACTTTGATCTTTTCCATAACTCTTGATCCGTTTCCCTTCATTCGATTTTTCATACCGTTCATAGGCCTGGATGATACGCTGGACGAGTTGATGGCGAACCACATCTTTTTCACTGAAGCTGCAGATGGCGATGTCTTCCACATTGCGCAAAACCCGGAGAACCTCCCGCAGGCCGCTTTTGCGTCCGTCGGGCAGATCGATCTGGGTGATGTCCCCGGTGACGACCATTTTGGAATTGAAACCAAGACGGGTCAAAAACATTTTCATCTGTTCCGGTGTGGTGTTCTGGGCTTCGTCCAGGATGACGAAGCTGTCGTCAAGAGTGCGGCCCCGCATATAGGCCAGAGGCGCGATTTCGATATTGCCCCGTTCAAGATATTTCTGGTAGGTTTCGGTCCCCAGCATATCGAACAGCGCGTCGTACAGGGGACGCAGATAGGGATCCACCTTGGACTGTAAGTCGCCGGGCAAAAAGCCGAGCTTTTCTCCCGCCTCTACAGCCGGACGGGTAAGGATAATGCGGTTGACCTGTTTGGAGCGGAACGCCTCGACCGCCATGGCGACGGCCAGATAGGTTTTTCCCGTGCCGGCGGGGCCAACCCCCAGCACAACGGTGTTTTTCTTGATGGCTTCCACGTATTTTTTTTGGCCGATGGTTTTCGGCTTGACCGGCCGTCCCTTGGAAGTGATGCAGATGCTGTCCGAGGTTAGCTGAGGGATGTCCGACTCGCCCCCTTCGTCCACCAGCATCAAGACATAGCGGACATTCTGCTCGCCGAGTTGTTCCCCTTTATTAATGAGCTGGAGCAGGCCGCCGATGGCGCGTACCGCCTTGGTGACCGCTTCCGGCTCGCCGCTGACCTTCAAGTCGCTGTCCCGGTTCAGGATGCTGACGTCGTAGTGCTGTTCGATCAGGCGGATATTTTCATCGAAGCTGCCGAAGAGGGAAACCGCCTGTTCCATCCGGTCTACGCTGATGGTCTGCTCAAACATCCAAAAACCTCGCTTTGTCTGGGGGTTATACGGGCCGGCCTGTTTGGTTTTACCCGTACAGATTCCGAATTATACGCCGACAGTTTTCCTAATTAAGGGAATTGTCTACATTATAGCAATACTTGGGCGGCTTGTCATTAGATAAACCCCACAAAATTTACTCTGTCAGTCAAAAAGAGCGGGCCACATGCGGCCCGCTCTGGGTTCTGACGACTGAAGCCGGTTATCCCCCGATGAGGATTCGCAGGGCCGAAGAGGGTTTACGAAGAGCCCCGATAAGGCGGGAGACGGAAAAGGGCAATTGCCGCCCATCCGGCGGTCATTCCGCCGCGTCTTGGAATAGAGGCGTACTGAAATACCGCTCGCCCGTGTCGGGCAGAACGGTGACCACCCGTTTCCCGCGACCGAGCCGTTTGGCCATCTTGACGGCCGCCGCCACGTTGGAGCCGCTGGAAATTCCGCAGAGGATCCCCTCTCTCGCGGCGAGGGCCTTTGCCGTGTCCAGTGCTTCCCGGTCGGTGACGACGCAGATGTCGCCATAAATAGAGGTGTTCAGATTTTCCGGAATCAGGCCGTCCCCGATTCCCATTTGAAGATGGGTGCCGATGCTGCCGCCGGAAAGAATCGCCGCGTTTTCCGGCTCCACCGCCCAGATCACGATATCCGGATTTTTTGCTTTAAGCACCTCGCCGATTCCGCTGATGGTGCCGCCGGTCCCTACCCCGGAACAAAAGCCGTGGATGGGACCGTCCGCCTGTTCCAGGATTTCAAGAGCGGTATGTTCTCGATGGACCGCGGGATTATCCGGATTGGAAAACTGTTCGGGAATGAAGACCCGCGGATCCTCCGCCGCCATGCGCAGCGCCGTGTTTCTGCATGCCTCGATGCATGCACCGATGTCCCCGTCGTCGTGAATGAGAATGACCTCTGCACCGTAATGAGATACCAGCAGCCGGCGCTCCACGCTGACCGAATCGGGCATGATGATTTTGACGCGATATCCTCTCACTGCGCCGACGAGGGCGATGCCGATCCCCTGATTGCCGCTGGTCGGTTCCACCAGGATGGTGTCGGGGCGGATCAGGCCTTTTTGCGCCGCGCGGTCGATCATATTGAAAGCGGTGCGGGTCTTGATAGACCCCCCCACGTTGATTCCTTCGTATTTTACCAGGATTTCCGCGTCGTCGGGGCCGGTCATGGTATGCAGCCGGATGAGAGGCGTTTGGCCGATGGCATCGAGGATGGTGTTACAGATCAAGGACAGCCCTCCCTTAACTCTTCGCCGGCCGCCATGGCCGGCCACGATGCTATTTTATAAGACATTGGAAAAAACCGCAAGCATATTTTTTGGATTCGGTCCTTTTGGGGGCCTGGATTCCGGATGGGGAAATGATTCCGGATACCCGGACGCGGGGCTCGGGAAAGAAGGCGGCGGCCTGTGTTGCCGCATAGCGGTCAGTTCCCGGCGGCGGTTTCGTCCAGGTAAATCTGTTCTTCCACCCCGATGTCTTCGATACAGGCGTAAGTGCCGGTGAGGATGTAGACACCGTTTTCCACCCGTCCCTCCCGGCTTGATGCAGTGACTTCCGCCCGCCCCAGCTCTGTCTGTTCCCGTTTGTCCAGCAGTTCCTCTGCCAGAGCGGCGGCCTCTTCCTCAGTCCGGATGACCGGAGAGGGTTTTAGCAGCACGTATCGGTCGCAGATAAAGCCGACGGGTAGTTCCTTCCCATATGCGGAGAGCATGTGGCGCTGGGTTTCGAGCGAGTGCTCGTTGGGAACGGCTCCGTCGGTGTAGAGAGGGACGCGGATGCCGAAGAGGCTGAATACCGGCCGGAAAATGGAGTCGCCCGTGGGGAGGAGGAGGGTCTCTTCCAGCGGCACCTCGGCGGTCAGGGTGCGGCTGGTTTCAGCCACCACTCGGCCGGATGCGCGCTTGAGCAGGGGGCCGGTTTTGCTGTCCACGACGCCGCTGATGAGAAGGGTGTCCTTAGTGACGGCATCTCCGGCCTGCACCATTGCCTGACCGCTCGTTGTCTCGATTTTCAGGATGCGTCCGTCCCGAGCAGCTTTGATATTGGAGGGAAAGGCATCGTCTTCCATAGGCGCATGACTGCCCCGTTCCCGCACCTGGACGTGGACGGTGCTGCCCTCCAGGTTGACAGCAAGCCAAGTCAGATCGGGCAGAGATTGCAACGCCGTCAGTTGTAGGGAGGGAACGTCCAGTTTTTCGAAGTCGCCACCTTCCCGTACCCCGAGGGGTTCCAGGACCTCCCGAATCGCGGTTTCCGTCACCTGCTCGTTGCCCTTGATATCGACGATCCAGATCCGGCCGGATAAAAACTGCAGCAGCAGGACGTACACCAGGATCCCCGCGAAGATGCCGGCTCTCTCCCGGTAACGATGGAGGAGGAAGGGAAGGCCGTGCCGTTCGAGCACCCGCATCCGCACGCAAGCTTTTTTGGCGAAGGGACGGAGTTTTTTGTATTGCCGGGCGTAACAACAGGTGGTCATCCGGACGCCCTGGCGGCAACTGTTCCAAAGGGCAATCCCGGCTTTGGCCGCCCCGTTGAGAAGCTTTTCGGGAAATCCGCCTTCGGTTTCCAGGCGGATCCACCCCATCAGCCAGCGCAAAAAACGGATAAAGAACATGCCCATCCTCTCCTTATCGGCTCCCGTCGGATTTTTTCGGGTCAGGACAGGAACTCCACGGACAGCAGAAAACCGGTGATTACAGCACAGTCGTCGGTCAGACAGTTCATCACGAGACCCCGTCCCATAAAACGGATAGAGCCGCTCGCGGTGCTTAAACGGATGAGGTCCTCTTCATATTCCTGGATACCCCGGCATCCTTCGACCACTACCCGGCGGTTGCCCGTCATCTCAAGCCTGGCACTGTTTCCAAGGGCTCCTTCAGGCAGTTCCAGCGCCTGCTCCACCCGCCGGGTGACGGCCACTACCCGCGGAGAAGGCGGGCAGGTGCGTGCGCGTTTTCTGCTCATACAAGATTCCGTCCTTTCTAAAGATAGCCGCTATGGCCTCAACACATGAGCCTCTGTATGCGGGATGCCCGCCGGCGGAAAAGATCTTCCCTGCGAACAAACCCTTTTTGAGAGCCGGTGCTCGGGCAGTCGGTCCGGAACAGAGACGGTAGGGAATTCGATCGGGAAGGTTCCGTTCTCCTATTGTTATGCGGGAAAAACCGGAATAATGCGGCGGGACAAACATATGTATGAAAGGAGAGAAAGAAGTCGGGAAAGGATGACGGGGATGTTTGTCAAAACCGTGCGGGCAGCGCATTTGAAAACAGCGGGGCTGCTGTTCTTGAGCCTGGCGGCCGGAGCGGCCTTGTTGATCTGGCCGCAGGCGGCCGCAGGAGGGGTGAGTCGCGGCCTGTCCATTTGCTCGGGTGTGATCATCCCCTCCCTCTTCCCTTTTCTGGTTTTGGCGGGGTTCCTGGTGCGCTCGGGGATCAGCGCGGCGGTCGGCCGTCGCTTGGAGGGCTTGACGCGGGCCTTGTTCGGCCTGCCTGGCTGCTGTGCCCCGGGGATTCTGATCGGCTTTATCGGAGGGTACCCCACCGGCGGCATGGCGGTGGGAGAACTGGTCGAGAGCGGACAGATCACGAGGGACGAGGGGCGGCGGATGTTGCGTTTCTGCGTCAACGGCGGTCCGGCTTTCATCATCAGCGCGGTGGGAGCTGGCATGATGGGAAGCGTGCGGTTCGGTGTGGTGTTGTTCGCCGCGCATCTGCTCGCCTCCCTGCTCATGGGGATCGGAACAGGCATCGGCGCCCGCCGTAGCCGGGGCGAGCCGCCGGTCTGTCGCCCAAAAGCCTGTGCGACACCCCGGAAATCCTCTCCGGCGGCCGCGTTCGTGGAATCGGTCAACGCATCCTGTCGCTCCCTTCTGTACATGTGCGGTTTTGTGGTGCTGTTCGCCGCTCTTCTCGCACTTCTCGACGCTTCGGGCGCGGCGGCGGCCATCCACCGGTTTCTGACCCTGCCTTTTGTCTTGGCAGGGGCGGAAACGGCGGATCTGGCATCCCTGTTACCCTGTTTACTCGAGGTCAGCTGCGGTTGCGTCGAAGCATCCGGAGCGCGAGAAGCCGCACCTCTCCTGTTGGGGGCGGCCCTGGGATGGGGTGGGCTGTCCGTTCATTGCCAGCTTGCGGCATCCCTTCATGGGCAAAAACTGATGGGGCGCGGATTCTTCGCCTTCCGGCTGCTTCATGCCTTGCTCGGCGGTCTGCTGACGATGGTGCTGCTTCGGTTCGTTCCCATACCAGTGACGGTCTGGAAATCTTCGACCGGGGCGTTGGTCAAGCCGCTTTCCGGTTCCGTTGTGGCGTCGGCAGCGCTTCTGATCATGTGCGGGATGCTTCTGCTGACGACCGCCGTTTTGAAGCAAATCCGGGAAAATCGGAAATAACCGTGGATTTTCGACAGCGTTTCTGCTATACTGGGGTTGGAATATGAAAAAGACGGCGGCGGGGGCCGCTGCGCAACAATTCAGAAGAGGAGGCGGCATCGTGCGCCGCAAGCTTTATGGAAACACCATTTCCCCTGCCTGTGAGGTGTGCGCATACGGTCGCCGCTCTTCGGACGGAAACGCTGTGCTGTGCAGCCGGAAAGGGGTCATGCCTTTATACCACCACTGCCGCCATTTCGATTACGATCCCCTTCGCCGGGCACCTTCCCGTCCCAAGGGCCCCGGGCATTTCGAGGAAGACGACTTCAAGCTCGAATGAAAGGCCTTTGCGGGATATGGAAAATATTTCATGGCGGGAAAGGCAAAATTTGACGAAAAACCAAGCGGCCGGCTCTTGACAAAGCGCCGGTCGTCGTGTATAATACGTGTAAAGCATTTCCCTTTACAGCAAACGCTTGGAACTATCCGGGCGTTTTTCCTTTGATTTGCGGGGCCCGGATTGCGGCGAAAGGAGGCTGGTCATGGCGAAAAACCTGGAAATCGCGCTGTTATTCGACTTTTACGGCGACATGCTGACCGAAAAACAGCGGGATGTGGTCGAACTGTATTACGACAACGACCTGTCTC
>CDZV01007705.1_pt1 | contig 18015 bp, 16 predicted proteins | sample 554851 | NCBI WGS metagenome assembly CDZV01 (sample SAMEA3182090, study PRJEB8094) | gut metagenome | biome: human; feature: gut; material: Stool; isolation source: human stools | place: Canada | collected 2013-03-12
GACCTATCCCGGTCCGCAGCGCCTTTGCTGTCCGTGATACCAGTATACTGCCGTTCACATGGTTTGTCAAGTGTTTTTGAAATTTATTTTTTATAAAATTTCATTAAACTCAATTTTTACTTCATTAATTTGATTTAACACCACATTTTTGCAATATACAAATTTAAAAATTTCATTTTTCTCTTGACAAACCCAGCAGCGGCAGTATAATAATACACAGAAAGCAACGGCAGTCCGTGCCGGGAAAGGAAGCATCGCTATGCAAAGGGAAGGACAAGTGCGTATCCCGTCGGGCTGTGCCATCGCGGGAATATTCGACAAATCGGGCGCCCGCATGAATGGGGAGGCCATCATCGAATCCATCGCCGTCATGCATGACCGCTCCAACGGGCTGGGCGGCGGCTTTGCGGCCTACGGTATTTATCCGGAATACAAGGACTACTACGCCTTTCATCTGTTTTATGACGATACCGCCTCCCGAAAGGAATGCGAGGACTTTCTGGAACGGCATTTTGATATGGTCAACCTGTCCAAGATTCCCACCCGCAAGATCAAGACCATCACCGACGAACCGATGATTTGGCGGTATTTCCTTTCGCCGCTGCCGTCCAAGCTGGCGGACAGCCAGCTGGACGAGGAGGAATTTGTGACCCGCTGCGTCTTTCGCATCAACACCGGCATACGCGGCGCCCATGTGTTTTCCAGCGGAAAAAACATGGGGGTATTCAAGGCGGTGGGCTACCCCGAGGATGTGGGGCGCTTTTACCGTCTGGAGGAGTACGAAGGGTACTGCTTCACCGCGCACGGCCGGTATCCCACCAACACGCCGGGCTGGTGGGGCGGTGCCCATCCGTTTGCCCTGCTGAACTATTCGGTGGTGCATAACGGGGAAATTTCTTCCTATGACGCCAACCGCCGCGCCATGGAGATGCACGGATACACCTGTACCCTGCAGACCGACACCGAGGTCATCGCGTATATGGTGGATTATCTGCACCGCAAGATGGGCCTCTCCTTTGAAGAGATCGCCGCGGTCATCGCCGCCCCTTTCTGGCGGACCATCGCGCGCATGGAACCGGAAAAGCGCCGGACGCACGAGTATCTCCGCCAGGTGTTCGCCTCCCAGCTCATCACGGGTCCCTTCTCCATTCTGGTGGGGTTTGAAGGCGGGCTGATGGCGCTCAACGACCGCCTGAAGCTGCGCAGTCTGGCGGTGGGCGAACGGGGAAGCAAGGTCTATTTCGGCAGCGAGGAATCCGCCATCCGCCGCATCGAGCCGGAGCTCGACCGCATATGGTGGCCCCGCGGCGGGGAACCCGTCATTGTCGGCCTGGAGGGATAAAGAGCCGCTGCGGCATTGGCGTGCGGGCCTTTCCCCTGAGAAAACACACCCGCAGCCCGTCGCCCGGCATATGTCTCGATTACCATGCCGCGGGCATTCTGCAAAGCCGCGCTCTTTCCGGCCCGGCGTCTATCTTGTATTTTGCAACGGTCTGTTGTACAGAAAGGATGGTCATCCCTATGGGCCTTCACGATATCTATCCGGCATATGAGGTGGTTCGGGACATGAACCGCTGCACGCTCTGCCGGGCGTGCGAGCGGCAGTGCGCAAACGGTGTGCACCGGTTTGTGCCGGAGGAAAACCGTTTTATATGCGATGAAGCCAAATGCGTCGACTGCCAGCGCTGCGTCGCCTTCTGCCCCACGCGGGCGCTGAAAATCGTCAAAAGCGGCAATACCTATCGGGAAAACGCCAGCTGGAGTCCCGATTTGATGAACGAGATCTACCGCCAGGCAGAAAGCGGCGGCGTGCTGCTGTCCAGTATGGGGAATCCCCAGCCATACCCCGTTTATTTCGACAAGCTGCTGCTCAACGCGTCGCAGGTCACCAATCCCTCCATCGATCCCCTGCGGGAACCGATGGAAACGCGCGTGTTTCTGGGGGCCAAGCCGCAGCGGATGGAGCGGGATAAAGACGGCCGTCTCATCGACAACCGGCCGCCCCATCTGACGCTGTCCATGCCCATGATGTTTTCGGCCATGAGCTACGGCTCGGTGAGCTATAACGTGCACGAATGCCTCGCCCGCGCCGCCGAGGAGCTGGGCATTCTGTATAACACCGGCGAGGGCGGCCTGCACCGGAATTTGTACCGTTACGGCGACCATACGGTGGTCCAGGTGGCGTCGGGCCGCTTCGGCGTCCATCCCGGCTATCTGAACGTCGGCGCCGCCATCGAGATCAAGATCGGCCAGGGGGCCAAGCCGGGGATCGGCGGGCATCTGCCCGGCGCCAAGATCGTGGGGGATATTTCCAAAACCCGCAGGATCCCCGAAGGGGCCGACGCCATCTCCCCCGCTCCCCATCACGACATCTATTCCATTGAAGACCTGCGGCAGCTTATCTACTCGCTCAAAGAGGTGACCGACTACCAAAAGCCGGTGATTGTCAAGATCGCGGCTGTGCACAATATTTCCGCCATTGCGAGCGGCATCGCCCGCAGCGGGGCCGATATCATCGCCATCGACGGGTTCCGCGGCGGGACGGGCGCCGCCCCCACCCGCATCCGCGACCACGTCGGCATCCCCATCGAGCTGGCGCTGGCCAGCGTGGACAGCCGGCTGCGGGAGGAAGGCATACGGGACCGCGTTTCCATCATCGCGGGCGGCGGTATCCGCTCGAGCGCCGACGTCATCAAGGCCATCGCCCTCGGGGCGGACTGCGTCTACATCGGGACGGCGGCCCTGATGGCCCTCGGCTGTCACCTTTGCCGGAACTGCCAGTCGGGGCGCTGCAACTGGGGAATTGCGACCCAGGTGCCGGAACTGGCGGCCCGGCTGAATCCGGATGCCGGATGCCGCCGGCTGGTGAATCTGATGACCGCCTGGCGGCATGAGATCGAAGAAATGCTGGGCGGCATGGGGATCAATTCCATCGAAAGCCTCAAGGGGAACCGCCTGATGCTGCGCGGTGTGGGGCTCAATGAAAAGGAACTGCAGATCCTCGGTGTCCAATACGCCGGCGAGTGAGCGAGGCGTCCGCTCGCCTGTCATTTGCAAGAACGGGGTGATCAATATGATACTATCCGCAAAAAACATGGATTTCCGCACACTGAACCAACAGGTGAAGAGGGCGGACGGCAACCTATGCATTCAGGACTGCTGCGGGCAGCGATTTATTGCCAGCGGGCTGCGGGATAAGACGGTGACTATCCAGGGCACGCCGGGCAATGCGCTGGGCGCCTACCTGGACGGCGCCGTCATCGAGGTGTACGGCAACGTGCAGGACGCGGTTGGCGATACCATGAACGCCGGGGAAATCATCGTACACGGCAGCGCCGGCGACGCGCTGGGCTACGCCATGCGGGGCGGCGCCATCTATGTGCGCGGCAATGCCGGGTACCGCGCCGGCATCCATATGAAGGCCTATGAACAGCAGCAGCCGGTTCTTGTCGTGGGCGGCCGGGTCGGCAGCTTTTTTGGCGAGTATCTGGCGGGTGGCATCCTCATTGTGCTGGGGCTCGGCTGCGACGGTGTCCCGGTGGGCAATTTCACCGGCAACGGCATGCACGGAGGCCGCATTTTCATCCGCACCCCGCTGCCGCTGCCCGATTTGCCCGCCCAGGTGACGGCGGACATTGCCCCGCCCGAGGAAATGGAGGCCATCGCCCCCTACTTGCAGGAATTCGGCCGCCGCTTTGATATCGATGCCGCGGGGCTTCTGCACGATACCTTTTATCTGCTGCGCCCCAACGCAAAAAACCCGTATCAGCAGCTGTATACCCCCAACTGAACCGATCCGCCGGGCAGAAAGGAAGATGGCGGCGTGGACGTGATGATTGTCTCCAAGTCGGAGAGAAGCGTATGCTTTTTGAGGGAACTTCTGGGCGCGGACGCCGGGCAGACGGCAGTCGCGTCCTCTTCCTGTGAAGAGGCCCGCCGGTTGGCAGAGCGGCAGGATTTCGCCCTATGCATCATCGACGCCCCCCTGCCGGACGGCCCGGGCTTCCGTCTTGCCCGGTATATGGCCGGCCGGATTACGGGACAGGTCGTCCTCATCACGGCCGGGCAGCCGCCCGATGCGCTGGAAGAAGACGGGATCCTTGTCCTGACAAAGCCGGGCAGCCGGGCGCTTTACGCCGCCTCCCTTAAAGCGGTGGCGGTGGCGCAGCGGCGCATGCAGGCCGTGCGGGAGGAGAACCGGGCGCTCAAAGGCAAGCTGGACGATCTCCGCCTGATCGATCGCGCCAAATGCATTCTCGTTTCCCAAATGAAGATGGAAGAGAGAGAGGCACACCGATACATTGAAAAGCAGGCCATGGACAGGCGCATGACCAAGCGGGCGATAGCAGAAGGGATTTTGAAAACGTATGAGACTTGACGATAAGCTGACGGAAGAATGTGCCGTTTTCGGGGTGAGCTCAACGCGTACCGATGCGGCGGGCCTGACCCTCAACGGGCTGTTAACCCTGCAGCACCGCGGACAGGAAGGGGCCGGCATCGCCGTGCTGCATGCCGGGGGCATTGTGTGCCACAAGGATCTCGGGCTGGTCAGCGAGGTGTTCACCCCGGCGGTGATGGAACGGTTATCCTGCGGCGGGACAGCGGTGGGACACACCCGGTATTCCACCACCGGCGCCTGCACCCGGGAAAACACGGGGCCCTTTGTTGCGGAATATCTGACCGGCCGCTTCGCCGTGGCGCATAACGGCAACATCACCAACGCCCCCGTGCTGCGGGAATATCTGCGCGAACGGGGCCTGCATTTTGCCGCCACCAGCGACAGCGAGGTCATTTCCCAGCTTATCGCCTGGCACACGGTGCAGAAAGGAGACTTTCTGGCGGGCATTCGGGCAGCCGCCGCGCAGCTGCAGGGGGCGTTTTCGCTTGTTATCGCCGGCGAGGACAGGCTGGTGGCGGTGCGGGATCCGGACGGATACCGGCCGCTCTGTCTGGGACAGGAAGAGGACTGCATGGCGGTGGCGTCCGAAAGCTGTGCGCTGGAAGTGGGCGGCTTTCATGTGATACGGGATATACGCCCCGGGGAAATCCTGGTGATGAAGGACGGCCGGCTGGTGGGGCAGGACACCATTCCCTCTTCCCGGAGCCCGCAGGGCGGCCTGTGCATTTTTGAGTACGTCTACTTTTCCCGGCCGGATTCGATTCTCGACGGGCTGAGCGTGTATGAAGCCCGGCAGGCGATGGGGCGGATCCTGGCCAAAGAACACCCCGTGGAAGCCGATATGGTCTGCGGCGTTCCCGATTCCGGGTTGGAAGCCGCCGCCGGATACAGCGCGCAAAGCGGCATTCCGCTGGTGGCGGGATTCATGAAAAACCGCTATATCGGCCGCAGCTTTATCTTTCCGACCCAGGTGCAGCGGGACAACGCCGTGCGCCTGAAGCTGAACCCCCTGTCCGCGGCGGTGCGCGGCAAGCGGGTGGTGCTTGTGGACGATTCCATCGTGCGGGGCACCACCAGCGAAAAAATCGTCCGGAGCCTGCGCAGTGCGGGCGCGGCAGAGGTGCATATGCGCATTTCCTCGCCCCCTTTCCGCCATACCTGCCAGTTCGGCACCGACATCGGCAGCGAAAAGAATCTGATCGCCAACCATATGCGCGTGGAAGATATCCGCCGCATTATCGGCGCGGACAGCCTCGGCTACATCTCGCTGGAGGGGCTGAAACAGGCCTGTACCGGCTGTACCAACCGGTTCTGCACCGCCTGCTTTACGGCGGATTGAAGTGCCCGCTTTTATCCGGGCAAAAAAGAGAAGCCGGGCTTTCTGTCCGGCTTCTCCTATCCGATCGACGTCAAAACGCCCGGCTTCGGCCGGGCGGTCTTTTGTTTTTACCATCGGGTGTTCCAGCGTGCCTGGTATCCGCCGGACAGTCTCTCCTGCCGTGCGGGGGGTTTTTGTTTCTCCTGTTCGCAGCGCTGCCGGAAATAAAAGGAAAACGTTTCCTCGTCCACCGGGATGGCCGCCCAATCGTGTGTCCAGGCGGACAGATACGCCGCGTTGGAGATGGACAGCGAGCGGATCCCCTCCTCTCCGGGGGCCAGCAGCGGTGTGCCGTATCGCACAGCATCGGCAAAATTGCGCAGAATCCGCGGATGGCCGGGCGGTTCCGGCTGCATAAATTCCTCATACGCCGTGGGCGGCTGGAAGAAGCCCTCCGCCGCCGAAAAGCAAAACTCCCGTTCCGGCTGGCTCAGCCTCCACCAGCGCAGCTTGCCGTCCTCCAGCACCAGCTTGCCGCGATCACCGGCGATTTCAAGGCGGTTAGTCCCCGGCGCTTCCCCGGTGGAGGTGATGAAGGTGGCCGATGCCCCTGATGCATATTCCGCCTGTATGGTCACGTCGTCCTCCACCGCAATAGAATGGTATTTGCCCGTACTGCAAAAGGCGAACACCCGATCGGGCATGCCGAAAATCCACTGCCAGAGATCCAGGTTGTGCGGCGCCTGGTTGAGCAGCACGCCGCCGCCCTCGCCGTTCCACGTGGCCCGCCAGCTTCCCGCGTCGTAATACGCCTGGGTGCGGTACCAGTTGGTCACGATCCAGACCAGGCGCTTGGGCTCGCCGAGCAGGCCGCCCTGCACGATTTCTCGCGCTTTGGCGAACAGCGGGTTGGTCCGCTGGTTGAACATGATGCCGAATACCCGGCCGCTTTCCCGGGCCGCCTCGTTCATCTCCCGCACGCGGCGGGTGCAGACCCCCGCCGGCTTTTCCACCAGCACGTGGAGGCCGCGCCGGAAGCCCTCGATGGCGATGGCGGGATGAAAATAGTGCGGCGTCGCCACCACGATGGCGTCGACCAGGCCGCTGCCCAGCAGATCCCCGCTGTCCGCAAAGACGGGAACAGCGGGATACTTGTGACGGAGCACCTCCTGCTTTGCCGGATCGCTGTCGCACAGGGCCGTGACCGTCAGGCCCTCCTGCGGATGCGTGGTTATCCAGTTCAGGTGGGCGCTGCCGATGTTGCCCACCCCGATAAGACCGACCCGTACCGTTTCCATGCGGCCTCCCTCCGTTTGGCGCGTGTTCAGCCCGTCCCGCCGTACGTGCCGGCCGTATCCGCAAAAACGGCGGCTGCCGGCCGTTTCCGGCGGGAGGTTTTTATCCGCTTCTGCAGCTCCTGCCAATACAGCTCTTCGTCAAAGGGCAGCGTTACCTCTTTCCCGAGCCAGGCGGACAGGTGCATGGCGTTTGACAGGGTCAATCCGTAAATTCCCTCTTCGCCGGAGGCCACCAGCGGCTCATTCCGCAGGATGGCCGCCGCAAAGGCGTTGAGCACCCCGACGTGCTGCTCCGATCGGCCGTCCGTCTCCACCTCAATTTTAGTACAGCCTGGCTGACCAAAGGGAGTGGCGTTGGCTTTGGAAAAGGCGGGTATGGGGGTGTCCAGCTTCCACAGGGTCAGGCGGCCGTCCTCCGCCACCAGCTTGCCGCCCTCCAGGGTGATCTCCAACCGGTTGGTGCCGGGCAGATCGCCGGTGGTGGTGACAAAGGAACCCGTCGCGCCGTTGGCATATTCCACATAGGCGGTCACGTCGTCCTCCACCTCGATGTCGTGCCATTTTCCGAAATACATATGGGCGCTCACTTTAACCGGCATGCCGCAGATCCACTGCCACAGATCCAGGTTGTGGGGGCACTGGTTGAGCAGCACGCCGCCTCCCTCACCGCTCCAGGTCGCCCGCCAGGCGCCCGAATCGTAATAGGCCTGGGACCGGTACCAGTTGGTGATGATCCAGTTGGTGCGCCGGATCGCCCCCAGTTCGCCGCCCTGCACCAGCTCCCGCATTTTGCGGTACACGTGGTCGGTGCGCTGGTTGAACATCATGCCGAATTGGACGTTCGATTCCCGGGCGGCGGCGTTCATTTCCCGCACCTGCTTCGTATACACGCCGGCCGGCTTTTCCACCATAACGTGCAGCCCGCGCCGCATGCAGGCGATGGCATAGCGGGGGTGATCGTAGTGGGGCACCGCCACGATCGCCGCGTCGATCCGCCCGCTGTCCAGCATCTGCTCCGCGTCGGAGAACAGCGCCAGTCCCTCGCCCAGCTGCTCCTTCGCCCACTGCAGCCGTTCCGGGTTGATATCCGCCACGGCGGTTACGGTCAGCTCCGGGCATTTTCCCTCTTTAATATTGGTCAGATGGGCGGATCCCATGTTGCCCACCCCGATGATGCCGATTCTTACCTGCTCCATGCCGTGCCTCCTTACCGCAGACCCTGTGCCGCCAGATACCGATAGCTGCGCGCCATGCAGTCGAACGGGTCTTCCCCGTTGCAGTCATCCTGCTCGACCAGCAGATATTCGGTCCCGGCCCGCTCCGCCGCCTGCAGTATCCCATCGAAGTTGATGTTTCCTTCGCCGACCGGCGCCATTTTCTGCGCACGGTCCACACAGGCCATGTCTTTGAGATGGAGGCAGGGGACCCGGCCGCTGAACTTGTCGATCCACTGGGCGGGATCCCCGCCCGCGTACTGTATCCAATACACGTCCAGCGTGAAGCCGAGTTCCGCCGGCGCAAAGGCCTCGGCCAGCTTGTCGATATACCGCTTGCCGTCGGCCGCCCGCATGAACTCCATATGATGATTGTGATACATGAATCGGCCGCCGGCGGCCGCAATCGCCGCCCCGGCCGGGCGGTACCGCTGCACAAAGCGATCGTAATCCTCCGGCTGCTCCAGCCCGCCCGGCATACCGCCGATGCCGATATAGGAACAGCCGAAGAGGCGGTGCTCCGCTATCACGGCCTGGGTGTCGCCGGCAACCCGTTCCGCATCATAGTGGGTCAGCACACAGCGCAGGCCGTTCGCCTCCAGCTGCTCCTTCAGCCATGCCGCCTCATAGGCACAGGTACCCGACACCTGCACCGTGCGGTAACCGATATCCGCCACCCGTTTGAGCGTCTCGGCAAACGCCTCGGTGTTCTGGCAAAAGTCCCGCAGGGTATACAGTTGCGCGCCGATTTCCATGTGACACACTCTCCCTTTCTATAGCAGCGCCTTCAGCGCATCCGCCGCCGCCCGGAACGCCTCTTCGCTGGAGGCGTAACGGCAGGCGGTCATCGCCGTCTGGTGTTCGGCCTGTTCCAGCTTATCCAGGCCGCTGAACACGGCGAGATGCGGCTCCAGCGTCAGCACCTGCCCCGTGTACCGCTGCAGCAGCCAGGGCAGCCGGCCGATGCCCTTACCCGCCGGCACCACGGTGCCGTCCGCCAGGGCGTCTTTGATGTGCATATATTCCACATAAGGGGCCAACTCTTCCCACGCGGCGGGAATCTCCTGCCCGCACTGGATAAAGTTGGCCGGATCGAACACGGCCCGGATATCCGGAAAGGTCCGGTGAATGTCGGCGCACCGGGCCGCCGTATCGCCGTAAATCCCCTTTTCGTTTTCATGGCAAAGGATCACGCCGCTTCCCTGCGCGGCCGTCCGAAACTGCTCCAGCCGTTCCATGACCGCATCGCGGTATGACGCGGCCGGTTCCCCTTCCGGTATATAAAAGCTGAACAGCCGGATATGGGAGCAGCCCAGCACCGCCGCCAGCTCCAGCCCGCGGCGGAAGGATTCCAGATGGGGGGCAAAGGCGTCCCGTATGCCGATTTTTCCATACGGCGAGCCCAAGGACCACACGGCAAGGCCCGCTTCCTCCAATCTTTTGCGGATCGCCGCCGCTTTTTCAAGAGAAATATCCGCGATGTTCTGCCCGTCCACGCCGCGGATCTCCAGATACGCGATGCCGTTGCCCTGCATGGCGGCAATCTGTCCGTCCAGCCGGCTGTCCGCTTCGTCCGCAAAGGCGGCCAATTGAAAACGCATGCTATCCCCTCTTTTCTACCGCTGCACCCGGCCGGTGCCGTCGCCTTCCATAAGCGCCAGCACCTCCGCCGCCGATACCGCGTTGAAATCCCCTTCAATGGTGTGCTTGAGGCAGGCGGCCGCCGCGGCGAATTCCAGCGCCGCTTGGTTGTCAAAGCCTTCGGTCAGCGCGTAAATAAGCCCGCCGGCAAAGCCGTCGCCGCCGCCCACCCGTTCCACGATCTGTATGGTATACTGCCGCGAGGCGTACAGCCTGCCGCCGTCGTACAGCACCGCCGCCCAGCGGTTGCAGGAGGCGGATACCGACTCCCGCCGGGTGACGGCCACCTTTTGCAGATCAAACCGCGCCGTCAGCTGTTCCGCCACCGAACGGCAGCCGTCCAGGCTGGCCTGGCCGTCCGCTATGGCGGCGCCCGCCGGCCGGATACCGAACAGCTCCGCCGCTTCCTCCCCATTGGCGATGAGCACGTCCGCATAGGGCAGCAGGCCGGCCAGCACCCGCCCGGCCTTTTCCCGGCCCCACAGCTTTCGGCGGTAATTGAGATCGCAGGAAACGGGAATGCCCCTTCGCTTCGCCTCCCGGCAGGCCGCCAGCGCCGCCCGCGCCAGGCCGTCGCTCAAAGCGGGCGTGATACCGGTGAAATGGAACCACTCCGCCCCGTCCAGCAGGCAGGACCAGTCAAAATCGCCCTCGTCCATATGGGCGATGACCGTCTCCGCCCGGTCATAAAGCACTTTGGACGGCCGCTGGGACGCGCCCCTTTCGCAGAAATACAGTCCCATGCGCCCGGGACGGGTCAAGACAGCGGAGGTGTCCACCCCCCAGCGGCGCAGCTCGCCCAGGCAGGCCGCGCCGATGTCGTTGTCCGGCAGGGCGGTCACCAGGCGCGCCGCCTTGCCGTAGTTGGCCAGCGACACCGCCGCGTTGGCTTCCGCACCGCCGAAGGTCATTTCCAGCTGCCGCGTCTGTCCAAGGCGAAGATAGCCCGGCGGCGTCAGGCGCATTAGGATCTCCCCAAAGGTGACGATCATACCGCCATCTCCTCTCTCGCCTGACGAATCGCCTCCAGAAAGGCGCGGGCATTGGCCTTCACATCGCCCTTTGTCAGCGCGCTGCCGGCGCCGACAGCCACGGCACCGGCGCGGATCCAGTCGCCCGCATTGCCGGCGTTCACGCCGCCGGTCGGCATGATGGGCGCTTGGGGCAGAGGGCCGTGAATGTCCTTCACAAACGCCGGACCAAGCAGCCCGCCGGGGAACAGCTTGAGAATCTCCACACCGCTTTCGAGCGCTTCCACAGCCTCCCGGATAGTCAGAATACCCGCCATGGCGGGCACCCGGTACCGGTTGCACAACCGCACGACAGCGGGATCGAAATGCGGGGAAACGATAAACTGCGCCCCCGACAGCAACGCGATGCGGGCGGTTTCGGGATCCAGCACCGTGCCCGCACCGAGCAGAATGCGGTCACCGTACGCCCGGGCAATCTCCTCCAGTGCCCGATGGGCAAAGGGCACGGTAAAGGTCAATTCCATCGCCTGCACCCCGCCCTCGATGCAGTCCTCGGCGATCCGCCGCGCCATGGCCGGCGTGTCCGCCCGCACCACGGCGATCAGGCCGCTTTCCTTTATCCGCCGCAGGACCTCTTCCTTTTCCATCCGCTCATACACCTCCGTTAAACGCCGGAATAGGCGGAAAAGCCGCCGTCCACCGGCACCACCACACCGGTGACAAACCCGGAAGCCTCCTCGTCGGTCAGCCACCGCAGCGTGCCGAGCAGCTCCTCCGGCTGGCCGAAGCGCTTCATCGGCGTGGCGCGCAGGATCTTCTCGGTCCGCGCCGTGGGGTTCCCCGCCTCGTCAAACAGCAGGCTCCGGTTCTGGTTGGTCACAAAAAAGCCGGGAGCTATGGCGTTGACCCGAATGCCCTGCCCGGCAAAATGCACCGCCAGCCACTGGGTAAAGTTGGAGACGGCCGCCTTGGCGGCGCTGTACGCCGGTATCTTGGTCAGCGGCCGGTAAGCGTTCATGGAGGATATGTTGAGGATACAGCCGCCCTCTCCCAGCATATCGGCGGCGAATACCTGGGTGGGAAGCAGGGTCCCCATCAGATTCAGGCGGAACACAAGGTCAAAGCCCTCCGTCTCCAGGTCGAAAAAGGTGGGGAAGGCCGTATTATCCGCAAAGATCTCCTGGGCCGTGGTGGCCTTGGGATGATTGCCGCCCGCGCCGTTGATGAGCACCCGGCATTTGCCCAAATCCCGCACCACCGCCTCGTGTGCGGCCTCGAGGCTCTGTTTATCCAGCACATCTGCCGCATAGGCTTTGGCCTGCCCGCCGGCCTGTGCGATTTCTTCCTCCACCCGCTGCGCCGCTTCCAGGTTGCGGTCCAGCAGAGCGACCGGCGCGCCGGTGCGGGCCATCTCTTTGGCAAAAGCCGAGCAGAGCACGCCGCCCGCTCCCGTAATCACCACGGTCCTATTCATACCGTGCACTCTCCCTTCCGCTCCTTTTCCACCGCTTCAAACAGCCCGTTCAGATAGGCGGCCCCCAGGGCGCGATCGTATAAGCCGTAGCCGTACCGGCCGCGCTCCCCCCAGATCATGCGGCCGTGATCCGGCCGCACATAGCCGTCAAAGCCGCCCTCCACCAGACCCTTGACAATGCCATACATGTCCAGCGAGCCGCAGGCGGTCGGATGGCCCACCTCTTCAAATCGCCGTTCCCCGGTGCGCCGGATATTGCGCAGATGGGCAAAGGCGATCCGCCCGGCGAACTTCCGGGCCATTTGGGGCAGATCGTTGGCGGCCGACGCGCCCAGCGAACCGGTGCAGAAGGTCAGGCCGTTCGCCGGGCTGTCCACCAGCCGCAGCAAGCGCTCCAGATTGGCTTCGTTTGTGATGATGCGCGGCAGGCCGAACAGGCCCCAGGGCGGATCGTCCGGGTGAATGGCCATGCGGATACCGCTCTCCTCCGCGGCCGGAATCACCGCCTGGAGAAAGGTGTTCAGATTGTGCCAGAGGTCTTCCTCCGTTATCGTCTGATACCGGCCGATAAGGCCGGCCAGCTCTTCTCGTGTATAGCTTTCGTCCCAGCCGGGCAGCGACAGCTCGCTTTCCAGCGGATTCATCGCCTGCACCGCCGCCTCGTCGTAGGCCAGCGCGTTGGCGCCGTCCGGCTGGCGGTGCTCCAGCTCACTGCGCAGCCAGTCGAACACCGGCATGAAGTTATAACAGACGCACTTAACGCCCGCCCGGCCCAGCCGCCGCACCGTTTCGCAATAGTTTTGTATCAGCCGGCCCGCGTCCGGTCCGCCGAGTTTAATCTCCTCCGGGACCGGGACGCTTTCCACCACCTCAAACGCCAGCCCGTTGGCGGCGGCCTGCCGTTTGACGGCGGCAATGCTTTCCTCGCTCCACACCTCGCCGGGCGCCACGTCGTATACCGCCGAAACGATCCCGGTCATGCACGGAATCTGCCGGATCTTATCCAGCGTGACCGGATCGTCCGGCCCGTACCAGCGAAAGGTCATGCGCATGTCGGTTCCCCCTCGATCCAGCGGCGCACGTTTTCAAAGCAGATGGCCCGCGCCAGCCGCTCCGCATCGCCGAAGAACTCGCCGCTGTCCTGCCATTCGGCCAGAATCCCGCACAGAATGCGGCGGAAATAGTCATGCCGGGCATAGGACAAAAAGCTCCGGCTGTCGGTCAGCATGCCGAGAAAGCCGCCCAGATGCTGGATTTCCGCGATGGTGCGGATGGTCTGCTCAATTCCTCTCTTGTGATCCGCAAACCACCACGCGGCCCCCAGCCGCACCTCCGGAAAGCTGCCGGCCACGGCGGCCAGCTGGGCCGTCATATTCTCCTGCAGGGTATACAGGATCACGCGGGGCAGGGCGCCGCGCCGGTGCCAGGCATCCAGCAGGGCGGCCACCCGGCTGCCCGGAATGGGATCGCCGATGCAGTCGCCGCCGCAGTCGGGCCCTTTTTCCAAAAACAGGCGGGTGTTCACGTTGCGCTGCACCGCCAGATGCAGTTGCAGAATCACCCCGCGGTTTTTCAGCTCGCCGCCGAGAAAAGCGTACATCTCCCAGAGGAAGGCCATAAAATCGGCGTGGGCGACGGATTCACCCCGGCGTGCCGCGCAGAAGGCGCGATCGGCCGCGGCCGCGTCGCGGGTGCCATCGGGGAAAAAGGGAATGCCGACATCGGCGAATCGGCAGCCGTTCCGGCAGAAATACGCCAGTCGCCGCACCAGCGCCGTCTGCAGTGCGTCCAGCCGGTCAATGGGCATTCCCGCGGCCGCCTCCAGCCGATCGATGTAGGCCGCATAGCCCTCCCGGTTCAGGAGCAGCACGGCATCCAGCCGAAAGGTGGGCGCCACCCTGACCGGGAAGGCGGGATCCGCTGCCAGCTTTTTATGGTACGTCAGGTCATCCGCGATGTCATCGGTCGTCCCGATGTAGGCCGCCCGCGACTGCAAAATCAGCTTGCGCGGCGACAGGCCGCGCTCGTGAATAACCCGGTTGGCTGCCGTCCAGATTTCCTCGGCCGTATCCGACCCGAGAGGGGTATCAATGCCGAAATACCGGCTGAGCTCCATATGCGACCAATGGTACAGCGGGTTGCCCGCCGCCAGTTCCACCGCCCCGGCATAGGCCGTGAACTTATCGTGCCAGCCGGCCGTACCGGTGATGCGCTCCTCCGGCACGCCCGCCGCTCGCATCAGCCGCCACTTATAATGATCGCCGGCCAGCCACAGCTCCCCAATGTTGTCGAAAGGCGTATCCTCCCAAATTTCCCGCGGCGACAGATGGCAATGGTAATCGTAAATCGGACAATTCCCTATTGCCTGATACAGCCGCCGGGCGGTGACCGACGGCAGCAAAAAGTCCTCCCGCATGGACGCTCTTCCTTTCCTTGTTTCCCTGTCTGCATTCTATCACGGTTAAAATTACAATTCCATTGCGTATTATATTAAATATATTGTAAATATGGTCATTTTATGTTATGCTCAGGATAACCCATCAAGGAGGGAAGCGGATGCAGCCTTTATGCCATTACCGCGACGCCGATCTCTATTTTCACCATTCCATCGACCGGCATCCGGAAGAAACGGCGTTCCCCATGCACCTTCACGAGCAGCTGGAAATCTATTGTTATATGGCCGGGGAGGCGTCCTATCTGGTGGAGGGGACAGAATACGCGCTCACCCCGGGCAGTCTGCTCATCATGCGGCCGGCCGAATCGCACAAGGTAAGGATCCTTTCCGATGTGCCGTATGAGCGCTATGCCCTGCATTTTTCTCCTGTATGGCTCGATGGGATCGATCCCGATCGCCTTCTGCTAGAACCCTTCTATGCGCATCCGCTCGGTCAAAACAACCTGTATGCGCCGGCCGATTTTCCCGCCGGCATGCACCTGACGCTGCTGCAGGCAATGTGCGCACCGGCCGCGTCCGAAGCGGAAAGAAGGCTGACCATCCTCACCCATCTGTATCCTTTGCTGGAAGCCATCCGCCGCGCATCTTGCTGCAAACGGTTACCCGCTGCCCCGCCTGCCTCAGAAAGACTGCCGGAGAGCATAATCGCCTATATCAACCGGCATTTGTTTGAAGATTTGTCCCTGACCTCCCTCAGCGAAAAGGCCTTCCTGAGCGTTTCCCAATTCAGCCGGCTGTTTAAAAACGCCACCGGTTCCTCCGTCTGGCAGTATATCCTTATCAAACGGCTTCTTGCCGCAAAGGACGCCATCAAAAGCGGTGTGCCGGCGGCCGATGCCAGCCAGGCCTGCGGATTTCACGACTATTCTTCTTTTTATCGGGCGTATAAGCGGTATTTCGGCCACTCCCCCCAGCAGGACGGGCCCGCCAAAAGCGTCCTGTAAATATGCTATCCTTACAGGACAGACCTCTTTCCATTCCGCCCGCCGTGTTAGATCGCCGCTATGGCCACCTGCATGCTGCTCCGCCGGGAATCGTTGTGGATCGATTCGGCTGTCACCAGTTTCCATCTCCGGAAATCCGTCTGGGCAGTTCCTGGCACATCGCCCCATTTCCGTCCCGCTCATGAATCCTATTTGTAATATTGATATAAAGTAATACAAAAGGTTATAAAAATAGGAGGTCCTATAAGGACGCTCCCGATAAATCCATGTGCTACAGAGCAGTATTTCAAGAATAGTTATAAAGATTGTCAAAAAATGATGAAACGGTTCCCGCAAATTTTTAAAAAAGAAAATTTAGCTGCTATTACAGAAGTGTATGTATTGGGTCATTCGCTGAATAATGTGGATATGCCCTATATTCGAAAGATCAAAAGAAATTTAAGTAAAGATATACGATGGTTTATAGCTGTTTTGCCAAATGGCCAAGACTACTATACCCATATTATGAAACATATTCCAATTGCACAAGATAAGATACACTTTTTTTCCTGGCCTATTTAACGGAATTTTAGACTTTGCAAAACAAAAAGCGGGAGGTCCTATAAGGACTCTCCCACTGGTCCGAGTGACAGGGTTCGAAAGAGAAATATTGCCTTTTGCAGACTTTGGTAACCGCGTAAAACACTAGGTTTTATGCGGTTTTTTCATTTCAACCCGTAACGACCAACCGTACATTTTGGTCGTTGTTTGCCGAAATAACGACCAAACAAAGACCAAACAAAGACCAAGATTCACGCCTGTTTTTTGCCGCCAGAAAGGGCAATATCCAACGCCTCCGCCGCCGCGGCATCTGCGCTCTGAATCTGATGCGCGTATATGTTCATGGTCGTGCTCGTCTGACTGTGCCCGAGGCGGCCAGACACGGCCCGTATACTCACGCCCTGCTGTATTAGAAGCGTGGCGTTCGTGTGGCGCAGGCTGTGCAAAGACACATCTGGCAGACCGTTTCGTGAAAGAATCCGCTTTAAACGGTTCAAAGGTGTACTTGGCGACATGGGGCGGCCGTCTTGATTGGTGAAAAGCCGGGGGTGTTCCGTCCATTCCCCTGCCCACGCGTCACCAAGTCGAAGCCGCCGCTCTGCCTGCTCAACCTTATATGCTCCCAACAGCTCCACAACGTTTTGCGTCACCCGGATACTGCGTTTCGATTGCTCCGTTTTCGTGTCGTCGGTATATGTCCCCAGCTTCTTCCCGCCATATTGCGATGTGCGCCGAATGGAAATAACACCGGTAGTCAGGTCAATGTCCGGCCATTCCAGGCCCAGCAGTTCCCCGCGGCGCATGCCGGTATACAGTGCCAGGGTGAAAAACGTCTTATCTTCGAGAGGCTGCGTTTCCAGACACGCAAGGAATTTCATGGCCTGTTCGTCGTCCAGGCATATAATCTGGTGACGATCTACCTTTGGAGGATCAATGCGCCGGCAGGGGTTCTCCTGTATCATCTGCCACTTGACCGCCCGCTCCATGATGGACGATATAAACGTGTGATAATGCAGAATCGTCTTTGGTGACAGCCCGCCGCCGGTTCTTTGGTTCATCCCCGGTTCGCCAAGCTGCTTATAGAAATCAAGGAGGTGCTGCGGCTGTAAACGGTCAATCCGAATATGCCCGATCGCCTGATATGTGCGCTCTTTCATCCGTACATACTCGCCGTAAGTGCGGGTGCGCAAATGCTCCTTGCCGTAGTCCTCAAACCAGCGTTCGGCGAAGTCCTGGAACTTCACGTTCCCTTCCATGTACTGGCCGGTTTTCACCTTTTCCTCGAACAGCACCGCCTGCCGGTCAAGCTCCTTCTGAATCTGCTTTTCGGTCATGCCGGGAGCGGGCTTCCATGTCATGGACTTCATCAACTGCCGGCCAGCGGAATCGTACCCGGCAGATACCCGGATTCGGTACGTATCACCGCGTTTCTGAATCGTCGGCATTGTTGGCACCTTCTTTCATCCATGAAAAAGTTTTATTCATTTTCGGATATTTCACGAGGCCAACAGAAACTTGCGTCTACGCCTCTTTTACTGAGTATACCGCCGGACATTTTTTGTTCAGGGAATCTGTTGGCATACTCAATTAATACAGCATAAAGAATCTCCTCCTCAACATCTTTTAGAAATACCAGAGGCAGTTTTTTTAAAGCGCACAACAAAATCTCGTTTTCATGTGAAGCGTCAAATACCATCGATGGATTTGCACCTTCATTCCAAAATTCTAATTCGATATGAAAACTACAAATCTTGCCTTGGT
>CDZV01042170.1_pt1 | contig 17503 bp, 14 predicted proteins | sample 554851 | NCBI WGS metagenome assembly CDZV01 (sample SAMEA3182090, study PRJEB8094) | gut metagenome | biome: human; feature: gut; material: Stool; isolation source: human stools | place: Canada | collected 2013-03-12
CCGGGATCGATGTTCAGATACGGATCCAGCTTTTTGACCGAGACGGAAAGCCCACGGCTTTTGAGCAGCCGGCCAAGCGAGGCCGCCGTAATCCCCTTTCCCAAGCCGGATACCACGCCGCCAGTGACAAATACATATTTCGCTGCCATATTACATCCTCCAAATTTATCCGCATTCTTTATCGACTATCCCTGTACCGGGCGCACCGGGATACCACGCCGCGCCAGATAAGCCTTCAGCTCCGGAATGGCAATCTCCTGATAGTGGAAAAGCGACGCCGCCAGCACCGCGTCCGCCTTCCCCCGCTCAAACGCCTCGGCGAAATGCGCCAGCGTACCGGCACCGCCCGAAGCGATGACCGGGATTCCCGCCCGGCCCGACACGGCGGCGGTCAATTCCAAATCATACCCCGCCTTGGTGCCGTCTGCATCCATGCTCGTCAGCAATATTTCGCCCGCGCCGAGCCGTTCAGCCTGCGCCGCCCATTCGAGCGCGTCGAGGCCGGTATTATACCGACCGCCGGTTTTATACACGTCCCAGCCCGAGCCGTCCGGCCGCCGCCGCGCGTCGATGGCAACCACCACGCACTGGCTGCCAAACCGGGAAGCCGCCTCGCTTATCAGCGCGGGGCGATCGATGGCGGCCGAATTCACCGATATTTTGTCCGCCCCCTGCAGCAGCACCGCACGGAAATCGTCTGCCGTGCGGATGCCGCCGCCCACCGTAAAAGGAATGGACAGCTTTTCCGCCACCCGGGCAGCCAAGTCCACCACCGTGGCCCGGCCCTCGTGGGAGGCCGTAATGTCGAGAAACACCACCTCGTCCGCACCCGCCTCAGAATAGGCCGCGGCCACCTCCACCGGGTCGCCCGCGTCGCGCAGACCGACAAAATTGACCCCCTTGACCACCCGGCCGTCCTTGATATCCAGACAGGGGATGATGCGCTTGGCGTACATCACACCGCCCCCTTTCGGGTCATGGCAATAAAGTTGCGCAGCAGCCGTTCGCCCACCGCACCCGATTTTTCCGGGTGAAACTGCATGCCGATCACATTGCCCCGCTGTACCGCGGCGTGAAATTCCACGCCGTACTGCGCGGTGGCCAGCACATCGGCGGGGTCGTCCGCCGCGCAGGCATACGAGTGTACAAAATACACATACGGCTCATCGGGAAGGCCCGCGAGCAGCGGGCTTTCCTTGGCCGGAATCAGATTGTTCCAGCCCATGTGGGGGATTTTCAGGCCGGTATCCGGCAGGCGGCGCACCATGCCGGGCACCAGCCCCAGGCCGCGCACGCCGGGTCCTTCCTCGCTGCCGTCAAAGAGCGCCTGCATACCCAAACAAATCCCCAGGAAGGGGCGGCCGCTCCGCGCCGCGTCATACAGGGCAGGGACCACGCCGCTGTCGTGCATGGCGCTCATCGCATCCGCAAAGGCCCCCACGCCGGGCAAAATCACGCCGTCCGCAGCGGCCAGCACGGCGGGGTCGCGGGTGATGACCGTTTCCTCTCCCAGCCGGGCGAGCGCCAGCTCCACACTGCGCAGATTGCCTGCGCCATAGTCCACCACCGCAATCATCGGACCCCTCCCTTTAGAGAATTCATACCTATTCATTGTACCATCGTCTGCTTTCCCGGTCAAGATAAAAAGACCGCTCACGCAGGTCTTTTTCGACAAACGAAAGAGCAGCTGCGGTCATGCGGCCGGCGCTGTCCCTTCTCCCGGCGCGTTTTGCGTTATCTGCCACGGCTTGCCTATTTGGGCGCGGCGCGGAACACGATAACGAAAGGATCATGCAATTCCATTGCAAAACGGCATCTGAAAAAATAAAAAGGCGGCATTCCTCTTGCTTAGAATATAAAAAAGCGCTAAAATATTTCCGTGCATGTGCGGGGAGGGATAAGAAATGGAGCAAAACAGGCGGCGTGTTTCAGAGCCGGTCCGGAAACAGGGATGGGTATATTCCCTGTCCTTTTTTCTGCCGGCGCTGGTGCTGCTGCTGGTGTACATATCCCTAGGGTTTTACCCCTTCGGTGAAAAGTCTCTGCTGACGGCGGACATGTACGGGCAATACACCTGTTTCATTTCCTATTTGAAAGATATGCCCGCCAACGGCAACGACCTGTTCTACACCTTCAGCAAGAGCCTTGGCGGGGATATGTTCGGCTTTGCCGCTTATTATCTGCTCAGCCCCTTTAACTGGATCGCCCTGTTTTTCTCCACCCGCGATCTGCCTCAGGCCATGATGCTGATTACCCTTCTGAAAACGGGAGCCGCCGGCTTGACCTTCAGTGTGTTCGCCGCCCGGGAAAGCGGTTTTCGCAAGGGGGTTCCCCTGTTTTCCGCCGGCTATGCCCTGATGGCCTTTATGTTTGTGTATCAGCAGAACATTTTATGGCTGGATGCGGTGATCGGCCTGCCGCTGGTGCTTCTCGGTATCCACCGGCTGGTGACGGAGAAGAAGCCGCTGCTGTATGCGGTCTCCCTTGGGCTGTGTCTGGCGGTCAACTATTACACCGGCTATATCCTCTGCCTGTTTGCGGTGCTGTACTTTCTCTACAAGGCGGTGATGACCACCGCCTTTACAAGCAAGGAGGGACGGCATGCCTGCTGCCGGGCCGCCGTCCGGTTCGCGCTGTCCTCGCTACTGGCGGCGGGACTGGCGGCGGTGATTACGCAGGCACATACAGGCGGCGAACAAGACGGTTCCCCCCGAAAACCGGGAGAAGGGCACACGGACCGCCGATTAAAAGGGCAGCGGCCGCCATATGGGCGGCCGCTGTTTTCCGGAATTATGGCTTTTTACGGCGGCGGGTAACGCCAAGGATTCCCATCACAGCACACAGGATAACCAGTGCACCCGCCACACAGAGCAGGACCAGCACCCACACCGGCTGCTGCGGGGCGGGGATTGTATCCTCTGCGGCAGCCGGGGAGGCCTCAAAGTCCCAGCGCACCGGTGCATCGACCGGCTCGCCGGCATAGTTAAACGCGCAGTACAGCGATATGGCAAATTCACGCGATTCCCCGCGTGCAATCTGTTTTTCCTCGATGACCAGGCCGTCCGCGTCCGCAATGCGGGAATACGGGCCTTCGTACAGCACCTGGTCTCCCTGGGCCACCCGGATGCGCAGCGCACTGAGATAGGCCAGCGCCTCCTCGTCCCCGTAGGGCAGCACCACCGCCTTCAGCCGCATATCCACCGCCGCCTTGTCTTCATTGACAAAGCGCAGCCGGCCGTTTTCCATCCCCTGCCCGGCCGTGAGGGAGGGGGCTTCCCAAAAGGCCCCCTGATCCACCGGCTCGGTCAGGATGCGGCCGCTGTCCCCTTCGCTGATAACGGTCAGGGTCTTTTCCGCCACCGTCTGCGCGGAGGCGCACAGACCGGTCGTCAGCATAAGCGCCGCCGTCATCGCCGCGGCGCGGATAAATCCGCGTTTTATGCTCATGAGCGGCCATCCCCCTTTCGTCCCGTTTTTCCGCCGGGCTGCCGCAGGCTGAGAAAAAGGGAGAGCCCGATAACCAGAACCAGTACGCCGCCCACGAGCACCACCGTGATAACCGGCAGGCCGAAAATCGTGGCCCCGCCGCCGTGTGCCGGCTGCGTCGGGGCTGCCGTGGCCGCCGGCTCCGTCGGGATATACGGCGCGGTAGTCTCCGGCATGGGTTCGTCGTTCAGCGGATCCGCTCCGGCGGCCATGGCGGCGACCTGTTCATCGGTCAGCGCCACCTCATACAGCGCCACATCGTCCAGCATCGCGTGCAGATAGCCCTCGTCGCCTACGCCGGCCCCCACCTTCAGGGTAAGCGCCTGCAGCTCTACCATGCTCATGATCAGAATATCGTCAAACCACAATGTGCCGTCGACATACAGCTTCATGGTCTGCTGATCGGATACCACGGCAATATGGTGCCACTCGTTTTCAGGCAGACCGTAGGAAATGCCGTCCTGCGCGCCGTTGAACTGCTCGAGGCGGGTCGCCGGCTGATTCCTGCCGGAGTTAAAATTAAAATCCAGGTACAGGCCGTTCAGATAGCCGCCGTTTTCCGCCTGCTTTGCGGTGTCGCGCGCAAACGGACTGACCGACAGCCAGCGTTCCTGCCGCCGGGCATAAGTGAACAGCCGCTGATCATAGCGGGAGCTTTCCTCCCCGCCTTCCGGTGCGCCCTGCCAGTTCACCCAGGCGGTGAAGCTGAAAAAATTGGTTTTCAGCTGGTTATATCCGACCTGCAGGTATTCGGATTTCCCGTCGAGGAGCAGCGCCTTGCCGTCCCGTCCGTCCACCCAGGTCATGCCCGCCTTGTCCTGTTCCTCGCCGTCCCGGTAATAGGAAACGAGATCCGACGTTTCCTCCGGTTCGGTCACGATCCACAGGCGCCCCTTGGAAAAGCCGGGCAAAGCCGCGGCGGATAATCCCGACAGCAGGACGGCGCAGAACGCCGCCGCCGTCAGCCGTATGGCAAAACGTTTTCCCCCATGCATCGGCACAAAGTCCCCGTTCTTTCATAGAATACCTCTATTGTCTTATTTTTTCGTCCGCTTGTCAATCCCCCTGCGGCTCTTTCTCACCGCGGCCGCAGGCGGTTTCCGTTTTATGCTTGCCCGTGCTCTGTTTTGTGCTATAATTTTTAAAAGAGTATACAAGAAGGAGGCCGAACGCCATGGAGCAGGAATCGCTGTTCACCCCGATGGAAAAGGAAAACGAACCGCTGGCCAGCCGTCTGCGCCCCGCCACGCTCGACGGCTTTGTCGGACAGCAGCATCTGCTTGGCGAAAGAGGCGTGCTGCGCCAGATGATCGAACATGACCGCGCGCCCTCCATGATTTTTTGGGGGCCGCCCGGCGTGGGCAAAACCACCCTGGCCCGCATCATTGCTAACCGCACGCGGGCGGCTTTTGTCAACTTCAGCGCTGTCACCAGCGGAATCAAGGAAATCAAAGAGGTCATGGCCGATGCCGAGCGCGGCCGTCTATCCGGCCAGAAAACCATTGTATTTGTGGATGAAATCCACCGCTTCAACAAGGCACAGCAGGATGCGTTCCTTCCCTATGTCGAGAAGGGGAGCATCACCCTCATCGGCGCCACCACCGAGAACCCCTCCTTTGAGGTGAATTCCGCATTGCTGTCCCGGTGCAAGGTGTTCGTTCTGAAGGCCCTGACGACCGAAGAAGTCGCCGGGCTGCTCCGGCATGCGCTGTCTGCTCCTGAAGGGCTGGGGAATCAGCGCATTGCGCTGTCCGACGCCCACATTCATTTGGTAGCGGAATTTTCCAACGGCGATGCGCGCATTGCGCTGAACACCCTCGAAATGGTGGTGCTTAACGGGGAATTGTCGCGCGACGGCACCATCACGGTGACCGATGCCGTGGTGGAGCAGTGCCTCGGCAAAAAAGCCCTGCTGTTTGACAAGCAGGGGGAAGAGCATTACAACACGATTTCCGCCATTCACAAGTCGCTTCGCAACAGCGATGTGGACGCGGCATTGTATTGGACGGCGCGGATGCTCGAGGCGGGCGAAGACCCGCTGTATATTGCCCGGCGGCTCATCCGGTTTGCGAGCGAGGATATCGGCATGGCGGACAGCCGCGCGCTGGAAATCACCGTGGCCGCGTACCAGGCCTGCCATTTTCTCGGTATGCCCGAATGCAATGTGCATCTGGCGCATGCGGTGATTTACCTGGCGCTGGCGCCCAAGTCCCGCGCGGTAGACAGCGCCTACGCCGCCGCGGCGAAGGATGCGCGGGACAGCCTCGCCGAACCGGTGCCGCTGTGCATCCGCAATGCCCCCACCGGGCTGATGAAGGATCTTGGCTACGGGGAGGGCTATCAGTTTGATCCGGGCACCGCGCTCAATTTGACCACCATGCAGTGCCTGCCGGACAGCCTCGCCGGGCGTCACTACTACGACCCGAGCCCGTTTGGCGCGGAAAAACGCTGCCGGGATACACTCGAAGAGATCGCCGCATGGAAAGAGGCTCACAAGCAGGGGGAGGCGCCATAAGCCTTCGCCGTACCAAAAAGAAAATCTCCCGCCGCATCGGCCCGGCGGGAGATTTTTTAATACTCAGAAGTTCCATAACAGCCTGCCAGTTCGTTCTTCAGGAAGTCTGCCTGTGACATATACGGCGGCTCTATATGATGGCCCTTATTCTTCAGCACGCGAAGCTTGAAGTCAAGCAGCTCAGGCGGTATATACAGCGCCTTGGCAATGCTGAAAAAAGAACGGTCCCCGCCCTCCAGCAGTTTGAGCAGCTCGTCATCGTCAATGAGCAGCTCCGATGCAAAAAGATTGGCCTCGTATTCAGCCGGTGAGGCGCTGTCAAACAGCGCCAGTTCGTGAAAGCCACGCATGGCAGCCAGTTCTTTATGCAGCACCCCGTGGCCCAGTTCATGGCCGCACAGGATTTTATGCAGCGGCTGTGCCGTCCGCTGATTGATCACAATATTCCGGATACGGGACTGACAGAAAAAATACGCTTTTATGTCCTGACCCAGATCTTTATACCGGATATGGATGCCCAATCCCCTACATATGGCAAACGGATCCCTTGTGCCATATTTCCTGACGAGAGCATTGGCCCGCGCGGATATGTAGTCCATATTGACCATCGCAGAGATAATCCTTTCCTTTCAGCATTTCAGGAATCGCCGCGCCAGCGGCATGTCCGCCGCCGGTACAAGTGAAATATAGCATATAAGCTGTACGATAAATCGGACAGCAAGCCGCTTCGCCGCGTTGACATCAGGATTTCTTTTTGCGCGTCGGCCTCTTTTTGGGGGTGAATTTCGCCCGCGCTTCCTCCTTGGATTCCAGGTACACTTCCATGATCGACTGAAAAAAGATGTCTTTGGCTTCTTCATCAAGCGTTCCCCCGGCAAACAGGGCAGAGGTTCGGTTCAAAATCTCGGCCGCTTCCCGGACGCCCTTGTAACCGTATGTCTTCTTTACGTTGGCAAGAAAAATATCCTGATCGATGTTTTTCTTCGGATCGGTTTCTTCCTCGTCCAGCAAATAGCCAACGGATACATGCAGCGCTTCGGCGATTTTCTGCACGTTTCCGCTGCGCGGCATAACGCCGGCCTGCTCATAGGCGTAGAGCGACCGCTCGGATATGCCGGTTTTTTGTGCCAGTTCGCTTTGGGAAAGATCCAAAGCCAGCCGCGCCTGCTTCACTTTTTCGCCAAATGTCATCGCCAAAACCTCATTTCAAAAAACTGGAAAAACTTCCGGTTAACCGTTGACAAACTTCTGATTGTCCTGTATACTGTTATTGCAGATAACTTCCGATTAATATATTACAGAAGAAGTTATCATCTGTCAAGGGATTCGCGAAAATTTTTAAAGGAAGTGGATAGAATGGACCAAACTAAATTTAAAGCGAGCTGTCCGGTCTGCGGACGAAACCTGTTCCGCGGTTCAACCCATTCCTATATGGAAGGGAACTGTCCCAAATGCGGAAGTTTTCTGCAGATCACATTTCACGATACCGGCGTCAGCGCCGTTACCGGGCCGCCGGCGCAGGCGGCCAAAGCGGAGTCTTTCAAAACAGAATAGATTTGCCGAAGAGACGTTGGACTTGTTAAGCTATCAAGAGGAACCTGGCAGATCAAAGTCGCTGCATACCTGCAGCCATTTTGATCGGCCAGGTTTTTTGTTTTTAAAGCGGACACGGCCTGACCGCTTTAACCTGTAGCATGTGCGGTGAAAGGGGGGGAGAACCGCTTGGAAACGATCGAACGACGGACAGCCATGCTCAAGCTGCTGTGCCGGCGCCGGCATGAAACCGTGAAAAACCTGGCTGCAGAATTCGGCGTTTCCGAGCGGACGGTCCGACGGGATGTGGAGACGCTGAGTCTCAGCGAGCCCATCTATACACAGCCCGGAAGATATGGCGGCGGCGTGTATGTGACGGACAATTTTTCCATGGACAGAATGTATTTTCAAAGCGCAGAGGCTTCCGTCCTGCAAAAGCTGCTCCTCTGTGTGGAAAACGGCCGGAAATGCGATCTGTCCACCGACGAAACGGCGGTTTTAAAAAGGCTGATCGCCGATTATACGAAACCGTCCCCGCCAAACAAAACGGAACAGGGAAAACAACGTGATGCAAGATGAGATGGTGGAAACCGGAGGAGGACGAATTTAAAAACGCCGAAACACACGGGGAACGGAACGCCAAAAGCCCCTCCGGCTGCAGAGCTCTGCAGCCGGAGGGGCTTTGTGCTTACACATGCTTGGAGAGGCCGAACGGCCGTCCTCTTACGAGGACAGCCGCTCGGTCAAGTCGTCGTCTATACAAAACATCCGCGTTTCACCCTTATGCAAATCCAGCTCCAGGCTCTGCAAATTCCGGCCGTAATACCGCATTTCATAGACCTCGTACGGATTACAGGGCGACGGAAACCGGATGGTGTGCCGGCCGGTATAGGCGGCATGCAGCGTAACAAAGCCCGCCCCGGCATACAGGCAGTCATCGTCCGTGTTATAGAGATGGCAGCCCGCATACAGCGCCAAAGAGGCCAGCAGTTCGCTGCGCAGGATGTGGGAGGCGCAGTAGACGCTGGTCCAGCGCTTGCGATGAAGGAGCAGCCGCCCGCCGGCGGCTGCTCCTTCATCGCAAGCGCGGGCAGGCCGTTGATGCAGTACCGTCCCAGCACCTCCGCTTCCGGATCGTCGATGCAGAACCAGGGGTTGGCATGCGGCGCCATCAGTTCACCCGGCCCGGGCCACACATTGCTGTGCACATCACGGTCAATATACCCGTACAGCCGGTCGCGATCGCCCAGCCGCAGAGCGGGATGCGGTTCAGCGATCAGCCTGAACCGCGGCGACATGGTCTGATCCAGGCGCCTCACATGCATACCGGTCAATTCCTCGATGTGGGCATTGTCCATGCGGCGCTCCCTTCCGGGGTTGATAAAGCCGGGGGCATACAGCCAGACCACGACCGTCCCGTTGCGCGACGCCTTACGGCGGATGCTCTCTCTTTCCGCGTCGGTCAGACAAAAGAGGTTGATCATGACGTACAGCTTATAGTCGGGCATATCCTCCCGTGCCATATCGTTGTGAAAATAGTAATCCACCGGCGCCCCGATGCGTCCCAAATCGGAGGTGCGGTAATAGTCGAGCATGTAGGCATTGGTATACTGCGACACATAGTGGATACTCTCCTGATCGTAAATCAGGGCAATTTCGCTCCGTTTGCGGCCTGCACGGACACAGGCGGAGCGGGCGATTTGCTGCTGACGGGCAAACAGGCGGTAGAATGCCTCGTGCTCGTACCGGCCGCCGTGCAGATGCTGATCAAACCACCAGGCAAAGGTATCTTCACAGATATTGCGTGCAAAATCCCGCTTGAGCGTGTTCAGCGCGTCGTCGAGTTCATACAGCCGCATGCCGTCGCGGTAGAAATCGTTTTCCAAATGGGTGCGGCTGTCCTCCTCCGCGATAAAGAACTGGCCGCGCAGCCGGAAGGAATCCTGCATTTGCCGGCCCGCCACATAGCCGCCCGGCTCCCGGTTGTTGTACACACCGGGGGAGGCAAGAAAATCCACCAGCCCGCTGTCCAGTATGCGCAGCGTGGCCCCCGCTGTGCTGAGATCGAAATAGTTGGTGCAGCCATAGGACCCGTAAAATGCACCCACCAGCTTGTGCGGATACCAGGTCTTGAGCTTATCGGCAAAATACAGGATGGAATTGGCCGTGCCGGCATGCCAGGCCTGATAGAAGTCGGCGACCCGCCGCCCCACGTCGTCGTTTAAGAACACGCCCAGATGGGTGCCGTGGGACGGGTTGTCATCCACCGTCTGATCCACCAGCCGGTCGGCGCTTTCATACAGGTGCATGGCCTGCACAATTTCCTCATCCACCCAGGTATACGCCCGTTCCTCCAGGGACGGAATGGCGGGATGGGCAAAGCTGGCGTCCGGCATGCCCCATGCCGCCCGCAGCGACGCTTCATCGCCGTACTTCTCTTTAAGAAAGCGGCCGAATTCCCGCTGAAAGGCGGGCGAACAGTCGGCCACGCGGTTGCAGGCCACATCGCTCAGTCCGGTGACGTAATACCATTCCGACGTGCCGCCCGCCGCCAGGAAATAGCCGGCGATGCGATCGCCGAACCATTGCTGATCCGCGCGCTCGCAGAAGGCTTTCAGCGCTTTGGCCGCATCCTCCCGCCATGCATCGGAGCACAGCGAATACATGCCGGGCAGCGTTTGTGAATGGACCTCCGACTGCACAATGGCGGGGATCGTGCCGCCGTCACTGTACCGCATGATATCGTCGGGATGCGCCTCCACCCACTCTACGGGCGGATGCAGGCCGATCCGCACGATGACATACGCGTCGGGCACATTTTTCAACAGCCTAGTCATATCCGTACAGAACTTGGAGAAGCCGCCCGGCTCTTCCCGTTCAGTCCCATCGTCGCCGACAACGTGCCTGGGCGGATCCAGCCAGTCGGTATTGGCCATGACAAAAAACAGCCGGATCCCCGCCTCGCCCAGTTTGCGCAGGTAAGCCGGCTTCTCCAGATAGGTGGTCATGGCCATGGGCGTAATCGGCTGCCCGTCAATGTGGATCACCGGTTCCCCGTTTACCCGTTCAATGCTTGCGTGACACATGGTACTCCTTCCACCTTTCTCCGCTGCTGCAGTATACCCTTAATATAGCAAGCCTCCCTAAAAAAACAAGCCAAATAATTGCGGAGTTCGAGGAAACATACAGTAAAAAATTGATATAAAAGGACGGCGGGCGATTCCCGTGTTCCGAAGAACGGGAGAATCCACCCGCCGCTGCTTACGAGTCTACAGGCGCGCAGAGCCGGAAAGAGGCGGCGCTGCGCACAGGGAAACCTGTAACCATAAAAAATCGCCGCGGCCACCCATATGGCCACGGCGATTTGCGTTGTATGGACGAAAAAACCTTCCGGGGTCGAACCACAAAAAAAGCCGGCCGGCAACGCATCACGAATTGCCGGCCGCGGGTCTGGAGCTACTGATCCGATTCGAACGGACGACCTGCTCATTACGAGTGAGCTGCTCTACCAGCTGAGCCACAGTAGCATATGCACCTTTTTGTTTTCCGGGCCAACGGGACCCTCAAAACATCATATACATTATACCGATGTGCCCCGCTTATGTCAAGCCATTTTTACGCGGTTTTTCGCCGGCTGTATCTCCCCATACGGCCGCCGGAAGGGAAGCCCGTTACAGAGGATAAAACGCAGGCCGTCGTCGGAAAACCCAACGGCGGCCTGCGCCTGTTTCCATCTCCCTGGTCGTTATGCCCCGTACAGCAGACGAACCGGACCAAGCAGGCCGCTGGTCAGATCCCCCTTGTATTTGGTGGGGATGGTGTCGTAGTGGTTGGCCAGTGTGTTGTGCACCACCACGTCGATGCGGTTGGCCCCCGGCCCAGCCAGGCCGTCCAGCCGGAAGGTCCAGTCGGGCGCCGCCTTTATCCCGGCCAGCGTTCCGTTGACATACACCCTTGCCGACGAGACAACATGCCCCAGATCGAGGAGCACAGGGGAGGCCAGCATCTCCTCGGTGAATTCCACCGTCCTGGCATACCGCATGCCCCCGCTGTACTGACGCAGGCTGTCGATGGTGCTGGTGTCCATCGCCGGCAGTTTTCCGGTGCCGCAGCGGAGCTTCACCGGTTCGTCCAGTACCGCCCCGCCGTATCGCCCGCGGCTTTCCGTCACCCGGATGGTCACCTCCACCGGCTTTGGATTCGGGTGGTTCACCCGGGCGGTGATCCGGCCGTCCTGCGCGGTCAGGGCCGCCTTTTCTTCTCCGATCCACACCTCCACGCCGCAGGGGGTGCGGAGCTCGAGTGCCTCCAGCGCCGGCGGCGAAAGGAAGGACAGCCTCTCGTCCCGGCATTCGCCCGCATAGGGATCGAAGGGCAGCAGATCCGCGTTGCAGTACCAGGAGGAGGCCAATTCCTGCTGCGGAACGGCCGTATCCTTCCAGGAAAGCGCCACATAGCCCGCGCCGCAGCGGCGATACACCGCCACCAGCCGGTTGTAGCCCTTGTGCACGGGCACGCGCGGCGATTCGACCGGTTTGCCGTTCAAATACAGGGCATCCGGCCGGAACTCGCCCATAAGCACATAAGCCGAATCCTCCCGGTCGCTGTACACATTGGTCACGTATACCGCGCCGAAGCCCTCTTGGTACGGCTCATAGGTGGTGCAGGTGTGCTGTGTCACCGGCACGCCGCATGTCAGAAAATCATCGTGTACGATCCCCTTAAGCCCATGATAGCCCTGGTGCCCCGGATCGCTGTACAACCCGTACCGCAGCGAAAACGTATGGGGTGCAAACCCATCGTTGCAGCCGCGCAGGGCATCGTTCACCGCCGCCTGCAGGGCGTCTTCCCCGGCAAAGGGGCCCGCCTTCAGGAAATAGGTGCCATAGGAGAAAACCGCTTCCTCCTGTTCCTTTCCCTGTGCCGTATACCGGAACTTGCGCGCCATCGCGCCGAGCTTTTCGTCGGTTGCCGGCAGGAAATAATCCCCGTACCGGTTGTCAAGGCAGGGCTCCAGCGTGAAATCCCAGTCGCCGTCCAGCGGCATTTCCCGGGACGTGACCGGGTACAGCTGCCCGATGGGAAGCTCGCCCTGCTCGCTGTCAAAGGCAATGATTTGGAAATCATCCGGCCGGGCGGGCAGCCGCACCCAGGTGCCGTTTTCATCCTCCTGCTGCGGCAGGACATAGCGCCTGCCGTCCCAGAGGTTCCACAGCGAAGCCTGTCCCTTCGCCCGGAACCGGCACCGCGTTCCCTGCGGGATGCCGCAGAGCATATACAGCTGGGTATCCCCCGCGATACGGTGGTTGACCCAAAAGGAATCGACGCCCTCCGGCTCCACATCGGGCGGCACCAGCCGGCTGACCAGCGCAAGCGCCTCCTGCGCGTCTTGGGCAAAGGTGGCCAGCTCCCGGTACCGGGGCAGCACAGAGGTCAAATCGCCGTCGCTGTGCCGCGGAAGCTCGCCGATGTGGATGACGATGCCGCCCGCCTCGAGAAACCGTAGCGCCTTTTCCATGGTGGACATGCGGATCGTGTGCATGTCCGGGATGATGAGCACCGGGTATTCCTCGCCCGCCACACACAGCCTGTCATCCCGGATTTCCGCGCGGTCAAGGGACGAAAAATCGATAAAGTCCAAATCCCGTCCTGCGTTAAACAGCGCTTCCGCTGCCGAAAAGGCGGCATAGGCCGCATCGCCGCCTTCGTCGCCTCCCTCCATCGCCGCTACGGGATACACGATGGCCACGTCGCAGCGGTGAACGCCCTGGCTCATGACGAAGCTCGCCCGCTCCACCGCCTTCATCAGCGTGCGCATATCCTCCCAGTAGGGCATGCGCCAGCCATTGCAGGGAGGCGCCCACTCCCACCAGCCGCCCTTGGTGGAATAATACAGCCCGTGCAGGGAAAGCAGGTTCTGCCCGCCGGTATAGTTGCGCACAAGCGCATCGGTCAGCTGCGCCGTGTTGGTGGCCCAGCCGCTGCTGTGGAAGCCTTCCAGCCAGACGCGCGGCCGCTGATACAGATGGGCAATGGAGCTGGCCACCTTGTTCTTCACCACATGCGACTCGAGACAGGGCTGGTCGCAGCCCGGCCCCTGATTAAAGCACACGGTACGGAAATAGTCGCCGAATTCGGTCAGAATGCAGCCCCGTCCGCCGTGATCGCAGCCGTAAATCATGCCGTGGCTTTCATGCCAGTCGAAGAGCGGGCCAAAATAGCGTTCTGCCTCCAGCTGCACGATGACATCGTAATAATCGAGGCGGGTTTTATAGGGATTCTCTCCCGTATCCGTGAAAATCTCTTCCAGATGGGGACCAATGTCATAGCCCTTGCGGCGTCGGAATTCCTCCGCAAAGTCGTCGCACCACAGATTGCCGCTGATATTGAACTCCAGCTCATCCGAGAAGAAGAAATTGAGGCCCCGGCCCGATTCGCCGGGGAACCGGCGTTCGAATTCCCCGAAAAAGGTATCGACCAGCTCCCGTCCGGCCAGCGGGTGGATTGGGTTATAGCTGTGCTCCACGGTTGTGACAACCACCTGCATGCCGCCCTGGTCATCCGGAACGTATTCGAGCTTTTGGCCCGTGATTTCGGGATGCCGGCGCAGAATATCGTCGGTATATTTCCCCTGGCCCGGCTTGCCCAGCGTATAGTCGCTCAGGCTGATGCTCATGCCGCGTTTTTTGCATTCCTCCAGGAACCAGCCGACGAGCTCCCACCATTCCTCCGTGAAAAGATCCGGATCGCTTTGATAGGTCAGCCCGCAGCCCAGGCCGCCTTCATCGGAATGCGCATAATTGATCTGCAGCCCGCTGATACCGTGGCCTTCCAGCTGATCAAGCTGCCAGAGGATGCGCTCCTTATCCAGCTTATCCCCCATCCACCAGTAAAAGGGGACGCAGCCGTAGCCGGCAGGCGGCGTGACAAGCCCCTGCCGCAGCTGTTCGCTGTTCATACTGTTCCTTCCTTTCTGATTAAAGAAGATCGCCATACACCAGGATATCCTTCATCAGCACCTCATCCCGCGCGGCGGTGACGGTGACGAGGAAGGCCTGCGTCTGCGTATCGGCCGGCATGGGGCAAATCTGCTTGTGGCCTATGGTAAAGCCGGCATACCGGCAGGCTTTTTCCTCCCTTGCAGTATACCGGCCGCCGTCAAATCAGTCAACGCCGGATCGTGCACAGAAAGGCAGCAATTGTGTTTAAAACAGGAAATATTCCGCGCCAAACGTCAATATTTTATGGATTATAAGCACGATACTTGTTTCCTTTGACCAAAACGGCATTGTAAAATATAACATGTCAGCCCGTGAGCGCTTTGCCTTTTTGAGTAAATTACATATTTTTTCTCCGGGCGTTCTGGGGTCTCCTTATATTCAAAGAAGAAAGGGAGAATGGCATTGTACCAAAAACCAAGCGCCTGCCTTTGGCGATAAGCCTGTTGCTGCCGGCCAGATTGTGCCATAAACAATGCCCAGATGGCAAATCTGACAACATAAGCGACAGAAAAAGGGGCGAATTACATGACCGAAACCATCCTTTTGCGCCGGCTTCTCGTGGCTGTTCTGACGGCGGCGATGCTTTTTGTCCTGGGCGGCTGCGGCAGGGGCGATGTGCCCCTTTCCGGCGTGAGCAGCGATCCCGCGGCCGAATCGACCGTCTCGACAGATGCAACCGATACGACCGCATCAACAGCCACCACGGCATCGGCCGATACCACGAGCACAACCACCGCGGCGACCACCAAAGCGACCACGGCCAAGCCAACCACGACGACCACCCAGGCCCCCACTACCACGACCACCCAGGCCGCTCCCACCGAATATACCAATCCCTACGGCGTGTATGACGTGATCAAAACCTATATAGGGAGCAACGCCATCACCGAACGGCAGCTGCTGCCCAGCGTAGCCTATACGGTAGACGATACGATCGTCGATACGATGTTTGACTCCTTCATCTTTTTGCCCAGCCCCGTCCATATCTACAGCGGTATCTTCACCAATCAGGAAGCCTGGCAAGATTGGATCGACGAGTATACTTTCCTGGACGGCAAAAACATGGACGCCCTCGAAGCCGGCACGGGCGAAACCAAAAAGGCGCTGGGACGGAGCGATTACAAGACAAACGCCTTTGTTACGCTCATCAATCCCGATCCGGAAAACATCGGCAACTTCGGCGAACTGAACGGCCGGGAGCTCGATTTCAACAACGAAGAGGATCGGTATGAGGCACTCAAATGGATGGTGGACGAATACATCGCCAAGTTCAATTCCAAGAATTATCAGAACGTGCGTCTGGCCGGCTTCTACTGGTTTGACGAGTATCTCGAGGTGGACAGAGATAAGGCGCTGCTCAATCGGATCACCGATTACATCCGATCCAAGGGGTATATCACCATCTATTCCGCCTTCCACCGGTCGGAGGGGTACGACAGATGGAAGGAGTGCGGCATTGACCTCGCCTCGATGCAGTCCAACTACTTCCCGAGCGAGCCGAACGCTCCCAACAACGGCCCCATCAGCCGCCTGACCGACACCGCGGCGATCGCCCAGCTGCGCGACATGGGCATCGAGCTCGAACTGGATAACCAGGCCAAGAAGATGGGCATTACCGGCTTCAAGCAGACGCTGCAGGTGGGCGTGCGGACTGGCTATATGAACGGGTACCACGTGTATTATTTCAGCAGCGGCCCCGACGCCGTGTATACGGTGGAAAGGCACCGCGATCCCTATTTCCGTTCGGTGTACGACGAGCTGTACAAGTTCATCAAGCGCACCCTCACGCTGGACGAGATCCAAATCGATCTGAGCGAATAATCCGATACCAAGGAGCCGGGGAGGACTTGCCATGCCCGTGCAGGGCAACTGAACAGCCGGGCATGCGGTCCCGGAACATCCCGGCAGAAAAGGAGACAGCAGCATGAAGGTTTTGTTTCAGGGGGACAGCATCACCGACGCGGGGCGGGATCGCGCCGACCCGGACAGCCTGGGCGGCGGCTATGTGCCATACACCGTGCAGGAACTGCGCGCACGGTTTCCCGGGCGGGACTTCACCTTTATCAACCGCGGCGTCAGCGGTGACCGCACCATGGATATGCTGGCACGCTGGCAGGAGGATTGTATTGCCATCCAGCCGGATGTGGTTTCGATTCTGATCGGTGTCAACGATACGCTGCACGGTCTTGGGACAAACGAGCATCTGATGACGGCGGAAGAGACGGAAGAAAATTACCGCCGCGTGCTGGAGGAAACCCGGGACCATACACGGGCCAAAATCCTGATTATGGAACCGTATTTCCTGCATGCGCGGCCGGAAATCGACGATTGGCGGGAGAGCCTGAACGCCAAAATCATGGTAACGCGTCGCCTGGCGCGGGAGTTTGCCGACGCCTATGTGCCGCTGGACGGGCTGTTTGCGGCCGCATCGGTGCAGCATGAACCGGCCTATTGGGCGGGGGATGGCGTGCATCCTTCCCTATACGGGGTGCAGCTGATCGCCCGGCATTGCGCCGAAGCGCTTGCCGCCCTGCTGTAACACAGGCAGGTGCCGCACGGCATGCCGGCGTCAAGGGATTTCTTGCACACCGGAACGTTATCCCCTCCGTATCCCGCCGAAACAGCTCCCGCCAGACGGGGCTGTTTCGGCATAAAGGCCAATCGCTTACCCAAAGCACAGAAAGGATGGAGCGCCCATGCGCTTTACTGCTAAACGGGCGGCGGGGAGCCTGACGCTGGCTCTCCTGCTGCTTGCCGGATGCCGGGCGCCGGATACCGCGGTGTCCGGCGGACAGACCCAACCCATTTCCAGTGAGTCCTCTGCACCGGCCCTGGAAACGGATTCCGCCACCGCGCAGCAGGCAACCGGTGAAGGCTCGGCAGCCTCTTCCGGTGCGTCAGATAAAGAAACCTCCGCTACCCGCGAGGCGCCCCTCGCTACGTCCAAAACGACCGCCACTACGGGAAA
>CDZV01017769.1_pt1 | contig 17437 bp, 16 predicted proteins | sample 554851 | NCBI WGS metagenome assembly CDZV01 (sample SAMEA3182090, study PRJEB8094) | gut metagenome | biome: human; feature: gut; material: Stool; isolation source: human stools | place: Canada | collected 2013-03-12
GGGTGAGTTCCCGTTTCGCCACCGCCATCCGGCTACGGATCGTTTCCTCATTCTCAGTGCCTCGTTCCCTTAGCCGGCGCTCCAATTCCTCCATAGAGGGAATGGTGATAAAAATCGACACAAGATCGGATCGATGATCCATCACCTGCTCTGCCCCCTGCACTTCGATTTCCAACAGCACATTTTTCCCCTCTGCCAGCCACTTTTTAATGGATTCCTCCGGTGTTCCATAATAGTTTCCATTATAGTTGGCGTATTCAAGAAGGGAATCGGTGGAAATCATCTTTTCGAACTCGTCCCGGGTACGAAAAAAATAATGAATACCGTCTATCTCGCCGGGGCGGGGCTGCCGGGTAGTAACCGAAATAGACAATACCGTGTCTTTCCGGCTCGAAAGAAGGCTTTTAATAATCGTTCCCTTTCCGGAACCGGAAGGACCCGACAGGACAATGAGCATGCCACGAGCAGACGGATCAATCATCCTCTTCCATCTCCTCCTCATCTTCCGTATCCCGGTCGTTCAGCCGGTTGGCTACCGTCTCCGGCTGGACAGCCGAAAGGATCACATGATCGCTGTCCGTGACCAGAACGGCCCTTGTACGGCGGCCATAAGTGGCATCGATCAGAGTTCCCCGGTCTTTTGCATCCTGGATAATCCGTTTGATCGGAGCGGATTCGGGGCTGACAATAGCCACCAGCCGGTTGGCCGAGACCATGTTACCGAACCCGATATTGATCAGTTTCATGTGCGCATCCCTCCCTACCCTATTCGATGTTTTGGATCTGTTCCCGTATTTTTTCGATTTCGGCTTTCATATCAACCACCACACGGGCCAGCGTCACATCCTGCGCTTTAGAGCCAATGGTATTGGTCTCCCGGTTGATTTCTTGAACCAGAAAATCCAGCTTTCGTCCGATTGCCTCGTCGCCGTCCAGCATCTGCTCCAATTGGTCGAGATGACTGCGCAGACGGACGGTTTCTTCCGCCACAGCGATTTTATCCGCAAAGAGGGCGGCCTCAGTCAACAGTCTTTGTTCGTCCACCGTTACCGTGTTGAGAAGCTCCCGCATCCGGGATTCCACCTTTTCCATATGTTCCCGGACCGTTTGAGGTGAGCGTTCTTCCACTTTCGATACATTTTCCAGGATCAGACGGCAGCGATTCCGAATATCCTCCCGCAAATGCGCCCCCTCCGTCTCTCTCATGGCGCAAAAGCGCTGCGCGGCCTCGTCCACGACTTCCCGGACCGCCGCCCACACGGATTCCTCATCTTCCGGTGCCCGGTGAACGCTGATGACATCCGGAAAACGAGCAATATCCATAAGACTGTATGTGCCGCCCGCCATTTCCAATCCATCCCCAAGCTCCAAAAGTGCCTGCCGGTAGCTCTTGGCCAAGGACAGATTGACGGTAACATCTCCCCCCTCCTTCTCAAGAGGTTCAACGTAGACAAACACATCCAGCTTGCCTCTGGAGACATATTTCTGCAAATAAGACTTGAGCTTATCGTCCAGAAAGCCGTAGGCTCTCTGCAGACGAGACGAATATTCGTAATACCGGTGATTGACGGATTTGAGTTCCACCGTAATATCCATACCGGAAACGGTCTTCTGGCAGCGTCCGAATCCTGTCATGCTTCTAATCAAAGGCTTTCCTCCTCTTGCCTGTCTCCTGGGAAATAGACAAACGAAAGCCCCGAATGGGGCTTTCGTGCATGGTTTTCCCATTAGACGGGATGGACCTTTTCTTCGATATGGAGATGCTCTCCATCGATATGATACTTATTGTTACGGCGCTTTTCGAAAAACTTGACCGCCACCTGCCCGAACTGGGCATAGGTCAGAACATCCTCTTCCTGTTCATACCATTCCTTCATCTCATCCCGCATTTTGTCCAGTTCGGGTTCGAGCCGGTCAGCGGGACGGCAGGTAATCGGTTCCTCATCACCGATGATTTTCTTGATAAACTCGGGCTTGATCGGTACAGGAGTGGCCCCATACTCGCCCCGGACCAGGCCTTTGAACTCCTTTGTCACCATCTTATAGCGTTCTCCACCGATGATATTGAACACCGCTTGAGTACCCACGATTTGGGAAGATGGGGTAACCAGCGGCGGATAACCGGCATCCTCACGCACACGCGGGACCTCTTGGAGCACTTCTTCCAGCTTGTCTTCCTTCCCGGCCTGCTTGAGCTGGCTGACCAAATTGGACAGCATACCGCCCGGTACTTGATATATCAAGGCATTGGTATCCACTTCCAGCATCTTCGGGTTGAGCAAACCATTATCCAAATATTTTTTGCGCAGAGTTCGGAAATACGCGCTGATCTCACTGAGCTTTTTCAAATCCAGCCCTGTATCGTAGGGGGTGCCTTGGAGAGCCGCGACCATCGACTCGGTTGCCGGATGAGAGGTGCCGAGCGCCAGAGGAGACATGGCGGTATCAATGACATCGGCACCCGCCTCGATCGCCTTGATCATCACCATATCGGCGATGCCGGCGGTAAAATGAGAATGGAGCTGAATCGGGATTTTAACCGTTTCTTTGATTGCTTTGACCAGATCGTAGGTTTCGTAAGGAACCAGCAAGCCGGCCATGTCTTTGATACAGATGGAATCAGCACCCGTCTCTTCGATAGCCTTGGCATATTGGACGAAATATTCGATATTATGAACCGGGCTGGTGGTGTAGGACATCGCCACCTGTACATGGGCCCCTTGTTCCTTTTTAGCCGCCTTAATAGAGGTTTCCAAATTTCGAATATCATTGAGCGCGTCAAAAATCCGGATAACGCCAATGCCATTTGCCACGGATTTCTGTACAAAATACTCGACGACATCATCGGCATAATGCCGATACCCCAGCATGTTCTGCCCGCGGAAAAGCATTTGAAGCGGGGTTTTGGGCATATGCTTTTTCAAGATGCGAAGCCGTTCCCAGGGATCTTCATCCAGAAAACGCAGGCAGGCGTCGAAAGTGGCGCCGCCCCAGCATTCCAAAGAATGAAAGCCAATATCGTCGAGCTTCTCCAACATCGGCAGCATTTCCTCTGTGGTCATGCGGGTGGCAATCAGCGACTGATGCGCGTCCCGCAGGACGGTTTCGGTAATTCCGACTTTAGCCAAACCGATCACTCCTTTTCAAACTCACGCTAGACGCGTCCTACTGCAGAGAGACAAGCAGCTTGCCAGAATCCACACTCTCACCCTTGCTCACATGCACTCCTACCACAACGCCGTCACGGGGAGACATAATTTCGTTTTCCATCTTCATGGCTTCCAGAATCAGCAGAACCTGCCCCTTCGTCACCGAATCGCCGGCTTTAACCATCACATTTACGATATTGCCGGGCATAGGGGCATTGATCGTCTCAGCCCCCGCCGGAGCAGTAGCCGTTACCGCCGGGGCCGGCGCGTTCTCGGAAACCGGCGCCGGCGCAGAAACAGGAGCTGGAGCCGGGGCCGGTGCGGCCGTAACAGGAGCAGCAACAGGGATGGAGGCGCCGGAGCCGCCTATCTCCTCTACCTGTACGTCGTACGCATTGCCATTGACCGTGATCTGAAAACGTTTCATATGCGATCATGCCTTTCTATAGTGGAATTCAAATATACGAAACCTTCGTTATTTTCTTTACAGTACCAGGTTGATATGCTTCTTGGGCAGGCGGGAAACCCTTTTGCCGGACAACATATCCAGAAGCATGGTGATTTTGGCTTTGGTCTCCTCAGGAGTCACAACATCGGTTAGATATCCGCCGGCAGCCGCCTTCAAGGGAGAGCCCTCTTCCGCGGCATATTCCGCCGCCAGAGCCTCCCGATCGGACGTGGGGTCCTGCATAGCAGCCAAACGGTCCCGCCAGAGAATCTGAACCGCCGTTTCAGGGGGTAGAGGCGAGATGACGGCCTGCGGCCAGGCGAGTACCGCATCGGCACCGGCGAGCTTACCGGCAACCGCGATATAGACCGGGCCATAGGCTTTGCCGGTGATGATGCTGATTTTGGCGGTGGTAGCCTCGGCATACGCCTGGGAAATTTTAGCAGCGCCGTTTACCCCTTTGAAACCGGCTGCGTCCACAAAGGTCAGAACCGGTAGGGAAAAAGCGTCGCACAGACGCACAAAACGAGCCACCCGGGCAGCCGCACGACAGCAAACAGTATCTCCCGACAGGGTGACAAAACCACAAACCACACCGTCCACCTGTCCAAAAGCGGTTACGCAGCTAGAATCGTCGGACAGCAGCAATAAAGTACCGGGATCCGACACGGCGGCGGGACAATCCGCTGTTTCGGCGCATCCCCCCATGGGGACCGCACCGTTTTCATATACGGGAGGCGCAGATAGATTGTTCGACGGCAGATAGGAAAGCAGCATCTTTGCTTTATCCAAGGCATCCGTCTCGTCCCGAACCAAAATATCGGCTTGCCCACCTTCGCCATCCTTGTCCAAATAATAAGAACCGCCTTCGACCATAATGACGAAGTCCGATGTGGCGGCGACCAAAGCCGAGGTGCCAACGCAGGCGCCGGTGATCACCGCAATTTGGGGAACAACCCCCGACAGACTGTTGGAAGAGAACAGGATCTGAGAGATGGCGTCCATAGCGTCGATTCCCTCCCCCAGCTTCGCGCCGTCGCTGTCAAAGAAGCCGACGATAGGCGCACCGTTCTGGGCCGCCAATTCATAAATCTTGGAAATTTTCGCCGCTTGCGCCTTACCGATGGCACCACTGCACACCGTTTTATCTTGAGCAAACGCATAGGCCGGCATACCGCCGACCAGGCCGTAACCGGCGACGGCTTCTGCAGGCTTGTCCTCATCCATGGCCAATCGGTCGATTTCCACAAAGGTTCCTTCGTCGAAAAACCGCCCGAGCAAAGCCCGCGCCTGAGATTGGCCGCTGACAGCAACCGCTTCAGCCAGTTTTTCCAGCGGATTCTGCATACTCATGTTCTTACCTCCGAGTGTTGATATGCATGTTCACGGAATTTTACCTGGAAGCGCGTGGGGAAGAACGGAGCCCTATGATCAGCCCACTCTCCCCCATATTACAAATTGGTTTTATTATACTGCAAATTCAGCCGGTTGACAACTATTTTATTGGAAAGGCTGTGAAAAATTATGCACGGCAGGGACGATGGCAAAATTCTGGAAGGGAAACAACCCGTTTTTCTCCACAATCCCTGTCGAAACGCAGACGTTCCAGCATGGGAAATAAAGCCGGCATTTGACAAGACGCCCGCAAGATCCCTCGGTCATAAGCCGAATATAAAGCGGTCCGGATCAATCCCTCCAAAACGATATCCTCTTGTGTCTCAGCAGCCAAAAGCTGTATTTCGCCGTTTCGCATACCGGTCAGCAGCCAGCCGACTTCCTCGTCCCGTTCTCGGGCAATCAAACCGCTTATCTCACCGCTCAGGCCGATTTTAGCAGCAAGCCGAAGCGCCCGATCCCTATCGGCGGCCATGATGGTAAGCACGGATACCACCTTCTTTTCCCTGTTTGATGTAGGATGCAGCAATTTTCTTTTCTACTTTTGATGCCACTAACAGATCCCGTACTTCTTTGGGTTTCAAATGCCGCCACTTTCCTATCGGGAGCATACCCAGCTTGACCGAACCGACAGCGACCCGGCGCAGTCGGACCACCTCGAGACCCAGTTCCTCACACATACGGCGGATTTGACGGTTACGCCCTTCATACAAAACAATCTGCGCCACCGTTCTTGGGGGAATATCCGTTCCTCCCGGCTCAAAAGAGACGATGTCAAATTCCGCCGGAGCGGTCATCTTCCCATCAAGAAGCATCCCTTCCCGGAAACGCCGTATCTGGTCGGGCATGACTTCCGCACGCAGGGTAACGCGATAAATTTTCGGGATATGAGCGGCGGGATGCATCATCGCATTGGCAAAATCCCCGTCGTTCGTCAACAAAAGGAGGCCCTCGGAATCGCGGTCCAGCCGGCCGACGGGGAAAACGCGGGTTCCTATATCTTTTACCAATTCCGCGACACAACGGCGGCCTTTTTCATCATGAAGCGTCGTCACCACCCCGCGCGGCTTGTTCAGCATGAGATAAACCCCCGCTTCAGGCGGCGGCAGTTTTTTGCCGGATATCGTGACCAGATCCTTATGGGGATCCGCGCTGTCTCCTAGTCCGGCCGGACGGCCGTTAACACGGACCTTTCCCTGTTTAATGAGTTCTTCCGCCTTGCGTCTCGAGGCCACGCCTCGCTCAGACAGCAGTTTTTGCAATCGTATCCGCGTCATCTTTTGCCTTCATCCTTTATAATTTCCATAAATCTTCACTCCAGTCGATTTTCTCCTGCTCCAGGAGGACCGCTCGAACCGGCGCGCCGTCCACTCCCGCAATTTTCACGGGCGCGGCAAAAAGAAAATAAGTACCTGGAGTTACCTTCGACAAATCCAGGCCCTCGAGGAGTACGATCCCCGATCCGAGCAACTGCCGGTGGACAGAAGCCGTACACTCCGGCGGAGAGACCGACTGTTCCTCCACTCCGATCAATTCGAGTTCCGTGCCGGACAGCACGAATGCGGCACTCGGACTGATCTGAACATGCCCTTTAAATAAGACCCTTGGTTTGAGTTTCGGCAGCATCTCTTCGGCCTGAGCTCCTAAAAGAAGTCCATTCCCCTCGACAACGCTGCATTCCCCCACACAGGCGGTCAGAGGGATTTCATCGACTGTCTTTCCATCCGGGAAAAAATGCCAAGGAGCATCCAGATGGGTGCCGTTATGCAGGCAGGCATATAAGGCCGATACGTTACATTCGTCCCCAAGCCGCATACGATGCAGCTCCTCCACGCGGGGAGACGGATCTCCCGGATAAACTGGCGCTTGCAACAAGTTCCGGGTGATGTCGATACATTTCACACCGTTTTCTCTCCTTTTGGGGTTTATAAAAAGACGCCGACTACACTTTCGGAAAAGGCAACGCAGTATTTTGGCCTTTTGACAGATATTTTCAAGTAAATCCGAACCAGACCTGCATATTCTAACAAAAACGGAAGACGGGTATTCAAGCCGTCAGGGGATGAAGGGAGTGAAATCCAACGACAAAACGATTCAATCTACCGCTTTGCGGCGCAATCCTCATGGTTTTTCTATTTTTTCCTCTGGTCTGCTCCGGCAGCGAACGGTTGTATACAGCCACTCGTAAATTCTTGGACAGCACCGGCGAATACCAGATCGCGATCGACGGAAGACCTGCCTATTCGCTCTATCTTTCAAATAACGATTCGTCCGAGCCGATGGGGTCCTATCGCCGCTATACGGATTTTTCCGAGCTCCAAATGGATTTCCCCGTCCGGGAAGATCAGATTCTGGCTCTGTTGAGCTCTGGATATCCTGTCAATATCGGAGGACTGGAACAAACGTATAATCTAACCGATGCGGACGCCTATCAATTGACGCAGCAGGCGCTGTGGATTCTGACCGGACAAAGCGACGAATCCGAAACGCTAGAGCAATCCCCTGAACAAAGAGACTATATAAACGCCCTCCTCGCGATAGGCCGAGAAGCCGCATCCGCGGAAACCCGGCTGAATATCCAACCGGATACCGTCCGCTTTATGCGCACGGAGCAGGATTTCCGCACCAATGTCCTCCAAAGCAATTTTCTGACATCCGGATTTCTGGATTGTTCCGAACTGCCGGACAATATTCGGGTGGTATCCGAGGACGGAAGAGTCCTTGCCTCACCGATCTCCGCCGGCACACGTTTCCTCCTCACATCGGATTCCCCGGTCGAAGCCGAAACTCTGACTTTGCGGTACCTCTACCATGCTCCCCTACTTTATCGGTATGAGACTCCTGGTGCCTCCTTAGGAACCCTTGTAAGCGTGGGATATCAAAATGTCACCCAAAGCGTCCCCATTACGTTGACAGTAGAGAAAACGGAAGAAGTACCCGAAAGCCAAAATCCAGAAACCGGAAATATCCTATTCACCGCGATAGGGATGTTCGTCCTTCTCGGGTTATGCGTTCTGCTATTCTCCATCCTTATTCGCAGACGGCGATCCTAAACGAACGATCAAACCCGCCCATTATAAAACCGAACGTTTTATGCGAATTCCTTTTTCAACAAATGGCTTGAACGGAATCGTTCAAGCCATTTGTTGCCCTAAATTTTAAAGAGGCGGAGAATCCTCGATCAGATGGAGATTTCGTGGGCAATCCGATACAATTCGAAATCAAAGGGTTTTCTCATCTGGAGCGCTTCTTCAATGTCGTAATCGACAAGATGATCGTCCTTGATGCTGACGACACGGTTACTTTTACCCTCTAACAGCAATTCAACTGCATGATAGCCCATTCGGCTAGCGATGACACGATCCCGAACCGTAGGGCTGCCGCCGCGCTGGACATGTCCAAGAATCGTCGCGCGGGTTTCAAATCCGGTGGATTCCTCAATCCGGGTGGCAAGCTCCATGACATGGCCGACACCCTCTGCGACTACGATGATGAAATGCTTTTTGCCGGTAGCCGATATTCTTTTCATCCGCTCCACAATATCCCGATCGAAGTCAAACGGAACCTCCGGAACCAGGATGCTGGTAGCACCGGCGGCAATCCCCACATTAAGGGCGAGATAGCCGGCCCGACGCCCCATAACCTCCACAACGCTACAGCGGTCGTGGGACTGGGCCGTGTCGCGGAGCTTGTCGATCATTTCAAGGCTGGTATTCAAGGCGGTGTCGTAACCGATGGTCTGCTCGCAGCAGGAAATATCGTTATCAATAGTCCCGGGAAGACCAACACAGGGAACACCCCGCTGAGTCAAGTCTTTGGCGCCACGGAACGACCCGTCGCCTCCGATGACCACCAGGCCCTCAATACCGTACTCCCGGCAGGTAGCCACTGCCTTCTGCATCCCCTCTTCCGTACAGAATTCGGGGCTGCGGGCGGTATACAGCATCGTTCCCCCCCGGTGAATAATATCCGACACACTGCGCAGATCCATCTCCATGAGGTCGCCGTTGATCAGACCGTTATAGCCCCGATACACGCCATACACCTGTACGCCTTTGCTCAAAGCGGTACGGACAACAGCACGCACAGCAGCATTCATGCCCGGTGCGTCGCCACCGCTGGTCAGAACCGCGAGTTTTTTGATAGACATCGGTATCTCTCCTTATTTCCCGCGGCACCTGCCGCTTCACAGAATGTACTTATTATACACTACTCTTCAATTGGTGTGCAAGACCGGATTTTACCGATAAATATCCCGGAAAATGTCAAAATCCGGTTTATTTGACTAATTATATCCCGGCTAATCCACGAGAGCGACATTTTCCTGCCCCAATATCGACCGCAACTCCCGCAACAAAACATCGTTGACATCCACCCAGAGCGCGTGGGGGGCCCTCACCAACTTGCCGGTGTCCGTGTAACGAAGGTAAAGCGGCTCTTCCCCATCAAACACCCGCACTACCAATAGCGCGCGTTTCCATTCATGGGAATCGGGAGACGGCACCCTCAGATACAAGCCATGTCGGGCGGATGGAAGCTTCCGTCCGTCTGGAACATGTCTCGGTTTCTTGTTAGCCGCCGCGTCAACCGGCGCAGATGTCCCGGTCAAACCTGGAATCGGCTGAGGCAATGCATCGGGCGGCGGTGCTTCATCCATCCGGTTCACAAGAATTTTGGGATCCTCATCCTCCCGCATATTAATCCGTCCCCGCACCACGACGACTCGTCCCGCCTGGAGAAGAGCGCCGCATTGGGCCAGGGCTTTGGAAAAAATGATCAGCTCAATCGACCCGGCCATATCTTCCAACGTGGCATATGCCATTTGAGAATTGCTCCGCGTGGACTTGATCTGTACAGCGGAGAGCATTCCGAGAAGCAGCACCGAATCCCCATCCGAAAACTCAACCGGCACCTCCCCCATCTCCTCCTCGAAAGCCGCTTTAATCCGGTCGATACGAGCGGCTTTCATCCGTTCATGAAGAGCGGCATAGGGCTTCATGGGATTCCCGGTCAAATACATACCGGCAACTTCTTTTTCCATCGCCAGCAACTCGTCATAGGGCATTTCGGGAAGGTCGGGCAACACCGGTTCGCTTATAGCGGCATTTTCGGGATCATCAAAGAATCCGAGCTGGCCCGCCAGATTCCGCCGGTTTTGATCGTCCAGCATCTGGAGTATCGTGTCGGAGGATTCCAGCATCTGACGGCGGTTGGCGCCCAGACCATCGAGAGAACCGCATTTAATCAGGCTTTCTAGGGCTCGACGGTTGAACTCCCGGTGAAGGGACATTCGCCGACAGAAGTCATAAAAGCTACGGAACGGCCCGTTCTCTTCCCGCTCCTTTACCAGCTCCGCGATGAGTCCGCGTCCGAGATTTTTGACAGCCAGAAGACCGAAGCGGATATGCCCGTCCGCTACTGTAAAGGCCGAAACGCTTTCGTTGACTGAAGGTGGCAGAACCGGGATGTGTAGACGTTCACATTCTCCGATATATCCCGCCACTTTTCCCGAGTCGAACACGCTGGTCAGCAGGGCGGCCATATATTCTCGGGGAAAAAAGCATTTTAAATAGGCGGTCTGATAAGAGACCGTCGCATAGGCAGCCGCATGGGATTTATTGAATGCATAAGACGCAAAGGAAGCCATATCCTCAAAAACTGCCACTGCCACGTCGGCGGGAATCCCGCGGCGTTCACACCCCTCCACCACCACCGTTCCATTCTCATCGGTCAGGCCGTGGAGAAAAATCTCTCTTTCCCGTTCCATCACGTCGTGTTTTTTCTTAGACATGGCTCGCCGCACCACATCGGCTCGTCCGAAGGAATAGCCCGCCAATTCCCGGAAAATTTGCATAACCTGCTCCTGATACACGATGCAACCGTAAGTGACGTTGAGGATAGGTTCCAGGGAAGGATGGAGATAACGCACCGCTTCAGGATGATGCCGATTATAGATGTATTTCGGAATGGAATCCATCGGCCCCGGCCGGAATAAAGCCGTGACCGCAATCAGATCTTCGAATCGATCGGGCTTGAGCTGTAGAAGTACCCGTTTCATACCGGGGGATTCGTATTGAAACACCCCGTCGCTGTTGGCCTGGGCCATCATACGGTAAACCTCCGGCGCATCCAGCGGAATATTCTCAATGGAAAAATCCGGTTTGCTTCGGTGGATCATCTCCACTGCATCCGCGATGACGGTTAGGTTGCGTAGACCGAGAAAATCCATTTTGAGAAGGCCGAGTTCTTCGAGGATCCCCATGGTATACTGGGTAGCTACAGAATCGCCGTTAAGACAGAGAGGAACGTATTCCCTCACCGGTTTTGCGGTGATGACTACCCCCGCGGCATGGGTGGAGGCGTGGCGAGGCATCCCCTCCACCTTGCGAGCCATATCGATGAGTTCCCGAACCTGAGAATCACTTTCATATTGCTGCCGCAGGTTTCTCGATTGGGAAAGGGCCTTGTCCAACGTCATGTTCAGTTCCCAGGGTACCGATTTCGCAACCGAGTCCGCCAATGCATAGGGCAACCCCATCGCCCTGGCTACATCCCGTATAGCAGCCCGGGCCGCCATAGTACCGAAGGTGACAATCTGAGCCACATGATCAGCGCCATATTTACCGATCACATAATCGATGACCTGTTGCCGTTTTTCATTACAAAAATCAATGTCGAAATCGGGCATACTGACCCGCTCAGGATTGAGAAACCGCTCAAAGAGCAGGTTGTACTTAATGGGATCAATCCCCGTAATACCGATGCAATAGGCGCATAGGCTACCCGCTCCTGATCCTCGGCCGGGACCGACCGGAATATTGTGATCCTTAGCATATTGAACAAAATCGTGGACGATCAGGTAATAGTCCACATACCCCATCTGCTCGATGGTGGAAAGCTCATATTCCAGCCGTTCCACGATTGCGGGATCGGGACGATCCCCGTAATGCTTATACAACCCCGCGTAACAGCGTTCGCGGAAATAGGTGGTGCTGTCCCCGCCAGGAACATCGAACCGGGGCAGTTGAGTCTGACCAAAGGTGAGTTCGACCTGGCATCTCTCCGCGATTCGAGCGGTATTGTCGAAGGCTTCAGACAGGTCGGGGAACAATGCCCGCATCTCATCCTCCGACTTTAGATAAAACTCCTCTGTTTCAAAAGCTAGGGGGTTGGGCTCGTCCACCGTCGTGTTGGTCTGAATGGAGATCAGCACACGCTGCATGCGGGCATCCTCACGGGTGAGATAATGCGCGTCGTTGGTACACACCAGTGGAATCCCCGTCTCTTTGGAGAGACGAACCAACAAAGGGCTGATGACCCTCTGCTCCTCCAGCCCATGATCCTGAAGTTCCAGGTAAAAATGGTCTTCTCCAAATATGTCGCGGTATTCCAAGGCGATTTTTTTCGCCCGTTCGGTATCTCCCTGTACAAGAGCCCGGGGAATCTCTCCCGCCAAGCAGGCTGAAAGAGCGATCAGCCCATCGTGATACTCTCTCAACAGCTCCCGATCCACCCGAGGTTTACCGTAAAATCCTTCCGTCCAAGCGGCGGAAATCATCTTTACAAGATTGTAATACCCCGTCTCGTTTTCACATAAAAGCACCAAATGAGCGTGTTCGCTGTCCGTCCCGTGTACTTTATCGAAACGGGTACGGGCGGCCACGTAAGCTTCGCATCCCAGAATCGGCTTGATCCCGGCCTTTTTCGCCTCTTTATAAAATTCGACTAGGCCGTACATGACACCGTGGTCGGTGACCGCCACGGCCTCCTGTCCCAGCGCGGCGGCCCGCTTTACCAATCCCGGAATACGGCAGGCCCCGTCGAGCAGGCTGTATTCGCTATGCACATGCAGGTGAACAAAGGCCATCCGCCTTCCCTCCTTATTTGCAGACCACGGCGGCTTTTCCAAAGCCATCGTCCGATACGAAAGCCTTACACACTTACAAACTGTCCGCAAACCTCATGATCCGGCGCAGCCGGTGATTGACACCCGAGCGGGTCATGGGGTTCTCGAGAGCTTCTCCCAGTTCCCTTAAAGAAAATTCCGGGTTTTCCAACCGAAGCCGAGCTACTTCCCGCAATTCCTCGGGAAGAGCATTCAGCCCTACCGTTCGCTCAATTTTTCGGACAGCTTCGCTTTGTTGAGCGGAGGCGGCGACGGTTTTGTCGATATTGGCGCTCTCACAGTTCGTAACTCGATTGGCGTTATTACGGATATCTTTAATCATTTTAACGCCCATAAGCTTGAGTGCCGCTGCGGTCGCGCCCATGAGAGTCAAACAGTCCTCGATACTTTCGCTTTCCTTAAAATATACCACATAGCCTCCCCCGCGGTGCGTCCATTTCGCCGCCAGGCCGAGCTCTGTCAATAACGTGGTCAAATCTCGACTCAAATTTAGAAAGGGAACGCTGAATTCAAGATGATAGTCCATCTCTGGATTTGTCACAGTTCCACAGGACAAAAAGGCCCCACGGACGAAAGCCGCCGGGCATTGGTCGCACTCGAGATTGGCGCGATTGAGACGCACCCCTACATCCGTCGGCGTATGTCCGAATCTTTTCAGGATACGCAAACGCGCTTCCCGGTCTGCCGCCGCTGCTGTATACAGTCCTTTTCCCTCCGTCACGACAAGAGGGGTTTGACAGACCTCGCCGAGAAGGCCGGCATACAAACGAACCACAAATGCGTTTTCCGTTTGCAGGGACACCCGGCGTTCGGAAAAAGCATGCCCGAACTCCGCCATCCCATAGGCTTCCGCGGCACGGCAGCAGGGCCGCTCATCCTGTATGGCGGCCAACTCCTGTTTAACTTCCGATGAAAAGGACACGGGTGTTCTCCGCCTTTCACAACTTCGCAATATCCCGGTGATGGACGATAACGCGGTGGCCACCGTCCCCCACATGCTTTGCCAGCTCCTCGGCCAGTGTCACCGAGCGGTGTTTACCGCCCGTACAGCCGAACGCAATCACCAGCTGGCTTTTTCCTTCACGACGGTAAAGAGGAAGCAGATAATCGATCAAGGCATAACACCTATTTTGGAACTCCTTCGTTTCATCTTGAGCGAGCACAAAAGCACGCACCGTTTGGTCCAATCCGGTCTGATTTCTAAGGCCGTCCACATAATACGGATTGGGCAAGCAACGCACATCCAGAACGAGATCGGCTTCGGCCGGAAATCCGTATTTAAATCCAAAAGAGATGCACTGGATGACCATGGACCGGGACGGATCTTCCATAAACAGGGACGTAATCTGTTCATGCAGTTGTGAAATAGACAGCAGAGACGTGTTCATCAGAAAATCCGTCCGGGACCGGACGGATTTTAACAGCCGTCGTTCCGCTGCAATCGCTTGAAATAGGGAACCTCCGTTATCTTCCATCAAGGGGTGTCGGCGTCGGGTTTCTTTGTAGCGGCGCAACAACACTTGATCGTCACAATCCAGAAACAATATCTTAGTTTGACTGCCTGATCCCTTCATCCTGTCCAGTTCATCAAGCAAACCCCTAAACCACTCTCCGCTCCGGACATCTATCACGATCGCCGCTTTGGAAAACGGATTTGGTGTCTGTTTGCATTGTTCCGCAAATTGGGAAAGGAGATAGGGCGGCATGTTATCCACACAGTAAAATCCCATATCCTCCAGCACATCCAATGCTCGGGACTTCCCTGCTCCGGACATTCCGGTCACGATAACAAATTCCATGATTTCCTCCCATACCGGCTGGCTCCCTGTCCGGATAAGCCCGTTATCCATCCATCCCGCGGCCCACCGCGCGGACCTCTGGTTCCAGCCGGACACCGGTCCGCCGAAACACGGTCTCCCTCACCTGTCTGGACAGCTCCAACACATCGGCACAGGTCGCACCTCCTGCGTTGATGAGGAATCCCGCATGCTTTTCACTGATCTGCGCGCCGCCGATCCGCTTCCCCTTAAGCCCGCAAGACTCGATCAGGGTTCCGGCAAAATTTCCGGGAGGGCGTTTGAAAAAGCTGCCGGCGCTCGGATATGCGAGGGGTTGTTTTTCCCGCCGGCGGGAAAGATAAGTTTCCATACGGACGGCGATTTCCGACGGATCGTCTGGTTTCAAACGGAAACGGGCCTCCGTTACCACATCGCCGGTCCTCATGATTGCACTGCAGCGGTAGCCGAGATCCAATTCGTCCGATGGGATGTTTTTTTTCTCGCCCGCTCGTGTCACGACTGTGATACCGGTGAGCACGTCGGAAAGTTGTCCTCCATAGGCGCCTGCATTCATAAAAACTCCGCCCCCCACCGTACCTGGAATACCAAAAGCGAATTCCAGCCCGGTTAAGCCCTGACTTCGGGCAAAAAGACAGAGCCTCTTGACGGAGAGTCCGGCGGGACAAACGATCTCTCTCTCTCCATTTAACGCCGGAGGGGCGGTAGTTTCCATCCTCATAACCACGCCTTCGATTCCCTCGTCGCTGACCAGAAGATTGCTTCCGTTGCCCATGACCAGGACCGGGACCCCAGCCGCCCCGCACGCGGCCAATATTGCCGCGACTCCTTCACCATCCGGCACCGTGACAAATAGATCCGCCGGACCGCCGATTTGAAAGGACGTGTGGTTGGACATGGGTTCCTTCTCTACGGCCGGATATCCGAGAGAACAAAACGTTTCCGCCAATCGTGTCAGTTGCACAGGCATATCTCCTATATCTTAGAGGTGGACGGCATCACTTCGAAATCGCATCCCTCAAGCTGGCGGCTCCGATGATTCCTGCATCGTTGCCCAGCGTGGCCACACACAGCCTGGTCTGGTGTGTGCTGAACTTGCTGTACCGTTCCTTGGCGATATGAGCCTCCAGCGGTTTTAGAAGTGTATCCCCTTCTTTACAGATGCCTCCGCCGATACACAGTACCTCGGGCTGGAAAATATTGATAACATTGATAAGTCCGCAGGCGATGTACTGGATATACCGGTCCACCACTTCTCTTCCCACGGCGTCCCCTGTCCGCATGGCGTCAAATGCGGTCCGGCCGTCTACATTATCGAGAGTCCCGGCGATCCGCCACATGGCGCTGTCCGGGTGGGCCACCATCGCCTGACGCGACTGACGGATCAGGGCCGTCGCCGAGGCATATGCTTCCCAGCATCCATGCCGGCCGCAGGTACACAGCTCCCCATCTATATCAATGACAATGTGGCCGAGCTCGGCCCCTGCGAAATTAAAGCCACCATAGATCTTGCCGTTAATAATGATGCCGCCTCCGACACCGGTTCCCAGCGTGATACAGACACAGCTCTGCGCACCCCTGGCGGCCCCCGCAAGCGCTTCACCCAAAGCGGCGGCGTTGGCGTCGTTTTCAATGTATATGTCGAGACCCAGGCGGTCATGCATCATCTGACGGAGTGGAACGTTTTCAAAACGAAGATTATTGGAATACTCCACAATACCGGTTTCTTCATTGCATGTACCCGGGCTGCCGATACCGACGTACGCCACTTCGTCCATCCGGATTCCGGCGTCAGCTACGGCTTCTCTGGCCATTCGGGCCATATCGTCGACAATGTCTTCCGCTGGCCGGGGCAAAGCGGTTTTGCATTTTGCCGTGCCGACGATATGAAATCCACTGTCTACTACACCCGCCTTGATGTTGGTACCGCCGAGATCAATGCCGATTGTGTACATGGGAATGGCCTCCTAAATTGAAATATGTTCGGGGCGGCGCCCCGATTTGAATACTTTAAAGGGCGAGATGCTTCTCCTGCAAAAAACGTGTGAAAGCTTCCTCGCTACCGTTGATGACAAGCTCGGGGGGAAAATCGATCTCCCGCAGTAAAGCAAGACAAAGAGGAAGCCGCCCCACTTGGTCGTGATAATGGGCGTCGGAATCCAGCACCACCCGCACACCGTGTTTTTTGCAGAGTTCTGCGATCTTCCGGCAGTTGTCCAGAGAGGACGAACGGGCGCGGAAGGTGGTTTCATTGATTTCCACGATCTTGCCGCAGCGGCCGAAGACCGGGATCACAGACTCATAATCATACCGGAATGCCGGGGTCCCGGAATGCCCGATGATATCCACCTCCGGATTTTCCGCCAAAGCCAGATAGGCCGCCGTGCAGGCCTCGACCCCACCCGCCTCCAACACCCCCAGGTGCATAGAGGCGATCACCATATCGAGCGTAAAAAAACGGTTTTCCGGTAAATCCAGATGTCCCTCGAAATCCGTCACATTCGCTTCTATTCCATGCAGCACCCGTACTCCCTCAATGGAAGGCGGCAGAACGTCCAGATTGCCGAAATGCCAGATATGAGGAGAGTCGGAAGCGGCGGGACCGTGATCGGTACAGGCGATGGCTAAAAGCCCCCGCTCTGAAGCCGCCTTAGCCAGTTCCGTAACCGTGCTGTAGGCGTGGGTGGAGGCGACGGTATGGCAGTGCAGATCCGCCACTACCCGGGTCAAAGGAGTATACATA
>CDZV01003877.1_pt1 | contig 17398 bp, 18 predicted proteins | sample 554851 | NCBI WGS metagenome assembly CDZV01 (sample SAMEA3182090, study PRJEB8094) | gut metagenome | biome: human; feature: gut; material: Stool; isolation source: human stools | place: Canada | collected 2013-03-12
GTCTGTTGCATTTTCGCCGGATTGTGGTACAATATTATCAAAAGATGTGGTCGCGCCACCGATTGAAGCGGGTTCGCCTGTGACGGAATCGGTCTTGATGGCGTTGGCCGCATCTTTTTTTTGATAAATAATATTTCCGTTCTGATCCACGACCTCATGCAAATAATATCTATTGTTCTCGGTGCTTTTAGTCACTACGGCGGCAATATAATTTGTGTCGGCTCCTACTTTCACAGGGGCAGCGAAAACCAGCGTATCATAGCCTCTTCCCTTCCAGTTCTGCTGTGTGTCGATCTGCCGCCCCTGCGCGATTACCTGCGGCACAGCTGCAAAAGCTGCCGCTTTTCTCCGCCCAATGCCGTGCGCCATGCTATCCTTCACGCCCCGTTCATCCAAAACCACTTCACCAAGTCCACGCCGGAACACCTTGTTTCCCAGCGTGCGGAAGTAATCGCCCACCTGCTGCACAAGGTTCTTTTCGGTGTTTTTTGCAAACTCTTTTCCTGTGATTTCAGCTACGGGCTGCATCCCTTGTATTTCCGGGATGCTTCCGCGCAGTTTTTCCAGCAATTGCGCATTCGTGGCTTTTGCTTCCGCTTTAGAAGCTGGCATAGCCTGCTGTGCCATCGGCATCCGGATAACAGGCAAAGGGTTGGAATCCCCCTGTTTCTGCGGTATAATAGTGTTCAAAGATGTGGCAGCGTCACCGATTGAGACGGGGTTCCCGTCAACATAGTCGGTCTTGATGGCGCTTGCCGCATCTTTTTTTGCATCCTGTGCCGCTTCCGCCTCCGCCGCCCGCTGGTCGGCCCGCTGTTCCAGCATCGGCAGTGTAAAAAGCTGCTGTCCCATGCGCGCGTTCATCTGGTACAGCTCGCCCAGGTCGGCGTTTGACAGCTTCGCCCCGTCCGTTGCGCGCCGGGCAAGTTCTGCCGCCAGGCTCAGCCTGTCCTCATTGCCGTCCACGTCGCCGTCCGCCGGCGCGCGCAGCCCCTCGCTGATCACGTCGTTTGCTCCCCCCAGGGCGTTTATTTTCGCCCCGGTGCGTCTCGTCCGGATATCGCCCGGCGCGTTCATCGCCGCGCTGGTAAGCGCGCCCAGCAGCATCGAATACGCCGTATCCTGTAAGATCTCCCCGCCGCTGCGCCAGTCCTCCCGGTTCAGGTACATCTTTTCCAGCTGCGAGCCGATCAGCTCGCTCAACGCTTCCTCCAGGCCCTCACCGAAAACGTCCGCCAGCCGTTTCACGGCCCTCCGTCCCGCGCTGCTGCCCGCAACACGCTGAATGGCTTTGTCCATCCAGCCGCCGCCAAGGCCGGGAATGCCGCCCACGATTTTCTCTGTCGCGCCCTCCGTCGCGCCCGAAAGCAGGCCGTACACCAGCGCTGTGTCCTCGTCCGCGCCATAGGCCCGCGCCTGGGCCGCCGCATTTCCTGCGGCGGAGGACATGATATAAGGCAGCCCCAGCATGCCGCCCGTCACAGCATTCACGCCGATGCTTGGCAGCATATTCCCAACGCCCGCCGCAAGGTCGCCGCCCACCTTCCACAGGCCCGTGGCCCCGTATTTTTCATCCAGCCCCTGCGCATACTCCGCCGCTTTGGTGCTGCGCAAGCGGTCGGCGGCCGCGGGAAGCTGTTCCGCCACGGCTTTGTCCGCCGCCTGCGTGTCCTGGGCATACTGCGCATGCTTTCCGCCGAACACCGCCGCCCAAAAGTTCTGCATGTCCCGCAGGTTCACGCCCGTGTCCGTCACATAGCCGTTTGTAAGCTGCGCGTTTACCTGCGCGCGCGCGTTGTCCAGAATATTATTGTAGGTTCCCTCCACGCTTGTCGCTGCGCCGCCCAGGGTCTTTTCGGCAATGTATGCCGCCTTGGATTTTCCCGGGTCAATACCCGTTTCCGCCGCTTTCCGGTGCAGAACATCTCCTGCCCACTGCCCGATTTGCTGCCCGACAATCGCCGTTGGGTCCATGCCGAACTGCTGAAACTGCTGCGCGGTTCTCTGCTGTGCCTCTCTCTGCCTTTCCTTCTGCGCCATAGGCATCAGAGCAGGGCCGCCGCTTTTCACGGCGGCCCTGCTCTGTTTCTGCGCAGTTGTTTTAGGTGTACCGACCGATACACTTTTTGATGCTGGTACAACGGGAGTTCTGCGTTGCAGCTCTTTCTGATACACTTTTTCAAATTCCTGCCGGTATATCTCCTTTTCTTTTTCGCTCGCGTTCTTAAGGTTCCATTTCGTCACGGTTCATTCCTCCATGTGTTTATATATCACTGAATCGTCAAGCCCGGGAAACTCTTCGGGGACCAATTCAAAAGAGGATTTTGAGAATTTTTCGGCGCCATCTCCGTGCCCTGCGCTATACCCGTTAGCCGTTCTTCGGCCTGTTCGTCTTTAATTGCTTCATATCTGGCCCGGGCGGCTGCAGCGGCCCGAATTTGCGCGGCAGTATTATCATTCTGCTCATTGTTGGACGCAGCAGGCTGTGTTGTTAGGCTTCCTTCACTTGTGCCCCCGCCGCCGTATGCCCTATAAAGCGCCGCCGCCTGCTGCTCGGCAAGCGCCTGCTGCGCTTCCATCAGCGCCTGGTTCTGTGCCGCCTGAATCTGCGCCAGCGTCTGCGCTTTGTTTTGCTCAATCTGTGTCAATCCGCTGGTGTATGTATTGTCGTAATTCAGCAGACGGTCCAGGCTCGCCGCGGCAAGGTCTGCAAGCCGGTCCTGATAGTCCTTGTCATAGGCTGCCTTTGCCTGGTTGTATGCGTCAAGGTCGCTCGCCTTCCCCTCGGCCAGCTGCGCGGCCAGCGTGGCAAGCTGGTCGTTCCTGCTCCGGTCCAGCTCCCCGCGGGCGTTCCCGTATTCGTTCGCAAGGCCCAGCATTGTGCTTTCGCTCGCGCCGCCGCTGCGTCCCATCGCGGCCAGCTGCTGGCCCAGGTTACGGTTTTGCATCTGGTTTGCAATGTATGCCTGCTGCATGGCACGTTCGGTCGCGCTGTTCACGTCTCCCGTGGCCTTGTTGTAGCCTTCCTCTCGCAATGCCAGCGCGCTGTCGTAGCTGCCCTTGGCCGCGTCCAGAAGTGAATTGTATCCCGCAAGGGCCGCAGCCTCCTGTTTCGCCCGGGCCTCCGCCTCCGCCGCCTTCTGGCGTTCGTACTGCTGCTGCAAAATTTCCGCCTGCCGCCGCGCCGCTTCTTCTGCCGCTGCCTGCTGCTGGGCATAGAATGCATTCAGCTGCGCCGTTGGGTCGTATGTCGTTGTTGGTCTGCCGGAGTAACTGTCTTTACCGCTTGTGCCGCTTGTGCCGCTTGTGCTGTTGTTATTGGAAGTGTTCCCTATGTATTGTGGCACGCTCGGTTTCCTTCCAAATTGCGTGCCGCTCATGCCGCCGTTGTTTGCAAGCTGTTTCCGCGCCTGATCTGCTATTTCTTTGTGCGATTGATACCAGGCTTGGTCCTGCTGTGTCCTTTGCGCACCTTTTTCTGTGGCTGCCCCCCATTTATCTTTCCAATTACCTGTTCCTTTCGTGTATGCCATTTTCAAAAGCTCCTTTCCAAAACGGCCCGCCCGCATCACGCCGGGCGGGCCTGTGTTGTATTTATTCCGTTTTTCCGCCCGTCAGGCTTTCCCCCACGTCCTCCGTGCTGTTCTTCACCACAGCGAGGATTTTTTTCAAAAATCCTGGCAGGGGCGCGCCCAGCGCCGCCGCATTTTCGCAGATGCTCCCCAGCTCCGTAACGATGTACCAGCACAACACCAGCGGGCACACAAGCACCGAATATTCAAACGGCAGCTTGATTGCTGTGATATTGTTGATGATGATTCCCAGCAGGCCATCCAGCGCTGCGGCCACCACAACCACGACAAGCATGCCGCCTTTATGCCATAGCCCGGCGCGGGCCGTGGCGCTGGACCAGCCGTCCTTTTTGCTGCCTGCCACGCTCCCGGTAATCCAATCCAGCAGCATGCAGGCTGCAAAGCCGATCACCAGCCAGCCCATCCATCCAAATACAGCCGTAATAGCTCCGGCAATGCCCACCACAGCCAGCTTGATTTTGTTCAGCGTTTCCATCATACTGCACCTCCCAGCGCGGCTTTGGCCGATTCAATTCGCCGCAAATATTCGCCCGCCTGCTCGTTTGCCTTCGCCTCCCCAGCCTCTGCCCGGTCGGCGCGCTGCGTTTCTTCGGCAGCACGCTTGTCCGCTTCCTCCGCGCGGTGGGCCTCGGCATTCGCTCGGGCGTTCGCTGCTTCAAGCTGCGCTTTAAGCTCCTCTGTGCCGCCGCCCGCACCTCCCTGCGCCACGCAGGCCGCGAACGCGTCACCCGGGGAGAGCGTCACAAGCTGGCAGCGGTCGGCCAGCACCACGGCGTAACACTGCACCCCCGCCACGAAGATGCGCACCCAGCTGTATCCGCCGGAGCTGCCCACCTCGGCCTGCACCGGGTAGCACACGCCCTCGGTCAGTTTCCCGCCGTTATAGAGCTTGTCCACCGCATTCACATCGGGCGCGGTGAACACCTCGCATTTTCCGGAAAGCACTTTAAGGAATTTCATATTGTCGTCCTCGCTTTCTGTATCTGTATAAGTACCAACCGCATTCCGCACGCCTGCATAGCCTGCCGGGTCTATTGCCGTGCCGTAAGCATTACGCACTTCAAAATGCGTGTGCGCGCCGAAGCTGTACCCGGTGTTGCCCATCGTGCCAAGCGCCGTGCCAGCCTGAACCCGCTGCCCGGCCCGTACACGCAGGCTGCCCGCCGCCAAATGGCAGTAGTAATATTTGCGCCCGTCATTGCCGTCGATGCGCACATAATAGCCCCACTGCCATGTCAAGCCGCCTGCGCTCTTGGATACGATACCCGCAAACCCCACCGTGCCGCCCGCGACGGCATGCACTGTTTTATCGTCGTCCCCCACAAGGTCAATGCCGTTGTGCTCCGGCCGTGCTGCCAGCCGAAAGCCGGAGGTTACACGGTTGCGCCCCTTAAAAATCATCATGCGCTTTCCGCCTCCCCGGTGATTTCTTTGTACTGTGCCTCCGTGATAACTCCTTTAAGGACGGCCTGCCGCACCTGCGCGGCGCTCCACAGGCCCATGGCGCACCACTTTTTGATACTCTCAAACATTGGTTACACCTCCTCATAGGTCTGCGCGAAAATCTCCGGCTTGCAGGGATATTGTTCACCTGAAATTCCCGTGATAATGTAATCCCCCGCTGAGGCGTGCATAACACCTTCCAGCGTATAGATGTCCATATCCTCGCTGGTTTGATATGCCTCTACCACTACAGGCTTTTTGCGATATTGAGCCATATCTACACCTCCAGCATCGTGTCTGTCATCATGGCCGTGTAGGTAATCTGCGCCTCCACACGGTCAAGCTGTGTCGGCTCCGGCGCGGGCCGCGCAGCAATCTCTGCCGCCTTCTCCACCTCTGTGCGCTCTACGGGGGCACCGTCTACAAGCTTGTAGTTCGCGCAGCCTTGCGCGTCAAACAATCCGAGCGGGAACAGCGCTTGCTCCGCAGCTTCCATGTTGTCAAATTCTCCGCATGCAAACCAGTTGGGCAGGTCTGCGATCTCGTCCTCCGGCCGCAGGCAGTTGATCCGCTCTTGGTCTCCGGCCAAACTGAAATAGTAAACCATGTTGAATCCTCCTTAGCTGTCAAGTCTTTTCCATGCGCTGAAAGTTGTCGTGCCGTAGCGGTAGTACACGCCTCCGCCCGTTGGGAAAGCGAGCTGTCCGCCCCAAGCACCATAAGTGATAAACAGTAAAAGTCCGTCCTGATTGTTTGGTGGCAAGTCTTGTGCGTTGGCGGGATAATAATATAGCCCGCTGCCGCCGGTAACAACCAGACTGCTTGTTGTTCTTACCTTTAACCTGTTGGCTTCCAATACGGTTTTATTCGCGTCAGCTGTGTTGTCCACATTTCCAAGCCCCACCTGATCTTTGCTATGAGTATGACTGCTGTTAGCCTTGCCTGCCAGCTTGGTATCCGTTTCGGTTTCGGTGTAATAGCGGTCGTCGTGGTTATGTGCGGACGGCGGGAACGTGTCGGGTTTGCCCGTTATACCGCTCCATGGCGCCGCCGCAGCCTCATCCACCACGCCGTCACCGTCCGCGTCATAGGTGGAAAACCGCTTTTTGATCTTCCCAAACAGCACGGTCAGCTTTTCCCCCGTCTGGATATCCGCATCCTGCTCCGCCTCGGTAAAAGACACCGTTACGTTGGAGCCGTCCCCGTTGCGCGGCAAAAGCGGCTGCTGCTCGTTTCCGGGGTCATAGATGCTTTTCGCCATGTCGCCCGCGCCCAGCTCCACCACCTTCGCGCTGATGGCCGCGTCCGTCTCAGCCTTGGAATAGGCCCCCGCCTGCGCCGCCGTCACCCCGTGGGGGTTGTCCGCGCGGTCTGTGTGCGCTTTTACAAGGTCCCGCAGTCCGTTCAGCACCGCCTGCAGCTTTCCCGCCGGTGCCACCGTCACCCCCTCGGGCGCCGCGGCGCCGATGTCGGCGGCCGCCGTTTCGGCCTCCAGCGCGTCGCACAGTCCGTTGTGCTTGTCCTTCACCTCGCTGTCCGTGCGCGCGTCGAACTGCTTTTTCAGCCATTCCGCCCGGTTCTCTATCTTGTCCGGCAGGGCGGCAATGCTTGCCGCGTATTCTGTGATTTTGTGTTCCTGAAAGCTCATTTTTTCACAAGCCCTCCCACTTTGAAATTGATTTGTATTGCCAGCAGGCCGAACGGCTCATTGGGACGGGCATTTTCCACCTTCAGCTGAAACGTCTGTATTTTCTTTGCCTTCTTCCGCATCGGCACCACCACCGGCCCGTCCAGGCTGTTGAACGTAAACCGGTTGAAGTCGATGTCGTTCCAGTCGAAAATATCAATGTTGTAGCTGCGTCCCAGCCGTTCATAGTCCTTGTTGGTGATGAAATACATCTCGCCGCCGCTTCGGCTGTACGGCTTTCCCACCACCCACACGTTCGTGACGGTTTTCACGTTGGACCATGTGCCCAGGTTCATCAGAGGCGTACACCAGTATGCCGTCACCGGCTGGCCTCCGTCGTTGTACTGCCCGGCCAGCGTCCCCGGCCAGAACTCCCGCACCTCACCGCCCGCGGTCCCAAACCGCAGCGCACCGGCTTCCACCCAAACGCAGGTGGCCGGAATGCCCGGCCAGTAATAGCTTTCATATTGATAGGTCGAATACGGGTTTTTGCTCTCGTAGCTCTTTTGCGCGCCGTCCAGCAGGTACAGCGTCCCGTTCACGGCCAGAACATAGAAGCGTCCCCACACCGTTGCGCACGCCTTTTCCAGCGCCTGTTCCCTTGTCAGTGCTGCGCCGATGTACCAGCTTCGCTCCTGTGCATACCGTTCCCCGGTCACGTCGCTGGGTGTCAGCGCATACACGCCGCGCGCCGTTAAAAACAGCGGTTCACTGTTCAAAGACGCAAAGCTGCGCGTCGCCACGGCCCCGTCGCCCTGTATCACATTGGTGATCTTAAACACGGCAAAGCCGTCGCTGTCCAGCTCGCCCTTGCGCACAAAGGCGTTCCGGCCGTTTTCCTCGCCCTGTTTATGCGTCACAAGCGTGTCGGCCAGTACGCTGTATCCCATGATCGGGCTGCTTTCCTGCCCGAGGATACTGTAAGAAACATCCCCAAAATACGCGGGGTCGCTCCACTCGCTCCAGTAGTCCACGTTCGGCTCGTCCGGGCTGCCTGCCGCGAAAACACGGTCCAGCGCTCCGGAAACGCCGTATAAAATACAAAACCGGCATTTGTTGATGGTGTCGGCCCTGTCCGCCACCTCGTAAGTGATCTGCACGTTGTCCTCGCCGTCCACCGGGCTTTTCCCCGGCGCGGTCTTAAACGTCACCTTGCCCAGCGGCCGGTCCACGGTGAAGTCCGTGCCTTCTGCCTTCGCCGCCCAGCTTCCGTCCGCCTGCAGCACCTGCGCCGTCACAGCCGTGTCCGTCAGCGCGTTAAAGCTCAAATAATACACGGTTTCCGCTTTGGTTTCCTCGGTGCCTCGGTAGCTGTCCGTCCGCTTGCCCGTCAAAAGGTTCACGGGTAAATAGCTGGTTGCCCCGCTTTTTCCGTTCGGCGCCTTCGCAATGGTGATTTTCGGCACCGTCGCAACAGCGCTGGCAGGCTGTACCGTTTCCCCGTCATACACAAGGTACGTCTTGCCGTCCAGCAGCCACAGCTTTTCATTCAGCTGCACGCCGCTGCTTTCCCGGTCGGCCATCTCGGCGTAAACCGCGGCCGCCGTTTCCGCGCCGTCCTCTCCCACCGTCACCTTGTACAGCGTTGTTCCCGCATGCACAAGGCGGTGCGCCGTGCCGTTTTTCACAAGCGTATAAGCTCCATGCACCTCGCCCTCCAGCGTCAGCACCGCGTGCCAGCCCGGACGCTTCACCGGGAAGCCGTCCGCGCTCGGCATCATATTGGGCGCGGCTGGGCTGCGCGTCGCCGCTACGTTCGTCACGCTGCTGCTCAAATCCACACCCCGGAACTTTTCCAGCGTCACGGCACGGGTGGAAACCTCCGGGATGCTCTCATTTTCAACGATGCGCTTAGGCATAAACATCCACCACCGTTTCGGCCTCTCCGCGCACCGCCTCCTCCAGCGCGGCAATGTACAAATCCCGGAACTTTTTCACACGGTAATTGTCGTCCGCGTCCCGGTATACATCGCTTGCCAGGCCGTAGGGCAGAGCGATCCGCGTCAGCGCGTCGTGGTACGGTATTTCCCTGTTCATTGTCTCGCCGCTTACGCGCGGGGCCTCCTCAAGCTCCGCCTGCCCGTCCATGCGCCGCAGTGTGTTTTCCGTTTCCAGGCATTCGGCAAGCAGCACGTTCAGCCACGCCGGCGCAAAGCCTATAATATCCTCGCTGTCCTCCACGGTCTGCGAAATGTAGCTGCACGCCGTGGTGAATATCTCCATTGCAGTCAAGTGCAAAACACGCTCCTTTCAGAAAAGGCCCCGCGCTTGCGAGGCCTCTCTCTGTTTTCTCTCCTGTCAGGACGTCAGCTCCTGCGTGGCCACGGGCGACGGGAATGCGCCGTCCTTCACCTGGTACGCCTTCACCACAACGCCCTTGCCGCCCGTGGGCGCGGTGCCCGCTTTGGCCGTCAGGCTGTAGCGCGGGTCGGTACCGTCCGTGGTGTAGTATGCCGTCGCGCCTTCTGCAGCAGTAATCGCGCCGCCCGCCTTGGCGATCGTCGGTGCGGCCAGCACCGTAACGCTTCCGCCCGTGGTAACGTCCACATACACGCCGTCCGCCTTGTGCCCGTACACAAACAAATCATAGTAGAAGCGGCCCTCCACCAGATTGCCGGAAATGCCCGGCGGGTCAATGTGCGTCTTGCAGTCGTGGATTTTCTCCGGCGCAGTCGCCGCGCGCTTGTGCAGCAGAATGAAATTCACGCCTGCGGACAAATAATCCTCCGGCACCTCCACAACCGGCGCGCCGAACAGCTCGCCCACCTGGCCCTGCGCCACGGCCTTCGTTCCCAGCTTTTCCAGGTTCTTGAATTGGTCGCATTCCACCAGCGCGGTGAATACGTCGCTGCGCACATACCAGGTGCGGCCCTTCAGCGGCACCTTGCTGTCCAGCATCCACTTGCGCGCCGCGCTCATGCGCTTGATCACGTTCGTGCCGCTCACAGCGTCCGCGCTGCCCACAATTTTGCCCGCCAGCGTGCACAAACGGCCAAAGCAGTATTTGTCATACGCCGGGATAACTTCCTCGCTCATTTCCACGCCCAGGAATTTGCCCGCTTTGTTGATGCTCTGGTCCATGTTGTTGCCTTTGTCGATCACGCCCGAAAAGCTCTTGTCCTGCGTCATCGTCAGCTCCTGCACCGTGTCGCCTACTTCGGCCGGCTCGCCGTAGCGGTTTGCGGATGCGCCGCGGTTGTAGTCGTTCAACGGCACCGTGTTGATGTTGTGGATGCGCACCGTGCGCGCGCCCACAAACTCGTTTTCCGCCGAAAGCCGCCCTTTCAAAAGGCTGGCGATGGTGAACGCCTGGTCTATCTTTTTGCTGTACTTTGTATCAAGGTTTACAGTCTGGCTCATAGTTCAATCTTCCTTCCCTTAAAAATCGAAGCCCGCGTCAAATCCGGCTTCAAAATCGTCTTTTCTCTCTTTGCCTCCCAAGCCGCCCGCGCTGCCCGGCGCTGTCTGCCTGTTCTTCTGCGCGGCGTCCTTCGCCGCAAGCTGTGCGCGCATCTGCGCCAGCTCAAAGGCCCGCATCGCCGCAAGCGGTGTTTCCCCGGCCGCCACGCGCTGCGCCACCTCGGGCGGCAGCTCCTTCGTGCCGGGATACTCCTGCAGCAGTTCCATCCAGGGGGACAGCTTTTCCCGCTGCTCCTGCTGTGCCCGCTGCTGCGCGGCCAGCGGCGCGATGCTGCGCCGTTCGCGGTCCAGCCGCAGGCGTTCGGCCACAAGGTCCTTTGCGGCCGGTTCCGGCACGCCCTGCGCAACCAGCTGCGCCACGGCCTGCTGCTCAAAGCCCTGGTTTGCAAATTGCAGATACTGCTCCACCGTCATGCCGTTGGCCGCGGCGTACCGCTCCACCAGCTGCACGGCGGGCGCGCTCTGCTGCGCCTGCTCCAGCCTCGTGCGCACGTTGTCGTAATCCAGGCCCTTTTGGGCAGCCGCCACAAGCTCGGAAACGGTCATTTCCTGCTCCTGGCCGTAGAACTTCACCTTGTACTTCGGCTCCGCCCCCGGCTGCTCCTGCCGGCCCGGCTGTGCGTCCGCGCAGGTTCCTTCGGCTGGGTCGGCCTCCGGCTCCTGCGCTTGTGCTGCGCCCTCCTGTCCTTCCGTTTCCTGCGGCTCCGCGGTCACTTCGCCGCCGTCCATGTCAAACAGGCCGTCAAAATCTGCGCTTTCCGCGCTGGCGTCTGTCCCGGTCAGGACGTCCGCCGCCATGTTTTCATCCATTGCTTTTCCTCCCCGGGCTTGGTCGGCCCGTGTTATGCAAACGGCCCTTGTCGGGCTTAAATCGCCCTCCATTTCGCCTGCGGCGAAACCGGGCTGCCGGTTATTGCCCCCGCCGGGGGCAACATTTTCTCACCCCCCAACCTCGCTTTGCTCTCTTGTGGCCCCGGCTCGAAAACCCCGGCCCCCGTCGGCCGTTTATGCCTTTTCTTCTGGTTCGCTCTGCGGCTGTGCCAGTGTTTCCACGGCGCAGTCCTGCCCGAACAGCCTGCACCGTCGGTTCGGGCACAGGTAAGTAACCTCCACACCGCCCGGCGCGTCCTCCTTCACATGGCAGACACGCCCATCCGCGCCGCATTCGGGACATTTCATCCTAACGTCACCCCGCTTCCCGCTGTTGGCGCTCCCGCCGCCTGCACAGCGGCCATCTGCGCGGCCTCCATCTCCTGTTGGCGCTTTTTCAGCGCGTCAATCAGCTCCTGCCGCCCCGGGATATAGCCGCGCGGCATATTTTCCAGGTACGTCACCGCGTCGGAAAGCACTCCTTTGGCAAACAGGTTGTCCAGCGTCTGCACCTGCATAAGCTCGCTCCAGTACGTGGCCGCGCCAACCTCCACATTCAGCCGCAGGTTCATGCCCTTCAACTGCAAAAAATTGAACGGCACCGTTTCATAAGCATCTTCCCTTGCCGGGCTTAAATCGCCCTCCATTTTGCTGCGCAAAACCGGAATGCCGCTTGCAGTCCCCGGCGCCGCCTGCTGAAGCATTGCCCCGGCCATACCGGGCGCGCCGCCCGCTGCCTGCGGCAGCATCCCGGCGCCCATGCTGTCCGGCAGCGCAGGCACGGCGTCCGCCTCCGCCTCTGGCGCCTTCATCCGTACCATCCGCACGCCGTAGTTCTGCGCCATCATGTCCATCCAGATGCGCACGCTGTCCTCCACAAAACAGTAAAAGTCCTGTCGCTGCAGCTCCAGCGGCATGCTTGTCGCTTTCTGCACGGCGATAATGGCGGACGTGTTGTCCGGCGTCACATTGCCCAGCGCCGCGTCGGATGCGCCCATGGTGTCCCGCGTGTATTCGATCACCTTGTCGATCATCACCAGCACCTGCGCCGACATGTCCGGCGCACGAAACCCCGTTGCCACCGCCACGTTCGGATCTCCGTTCACGCCAATGGCCTCGCCCACCCGGTTGTTCCATTTCCGGCCTGCCATCAGGTTGCGGTTGTATATCACCTTCGGGAACGCAAGCTGCTTCACATGCTGCATGGCCATGGCAAACAGCTTGTTCACAAAGATCTGGTTTGGTATCATCCCGGTAATAGCCGCCTGCCCGTGGTATTGGTTTTTCACCTTTTCCCAGGGCATAAAGGCGATGGGATACCGCGAATAGCCCGTATCGGTCGGTCCGCGCACCACGGCGCCGGCCGTCATTTCACAGAACCACACGGTTTTCCGGCCATTCCTGCCTTTTTCCTTCCAGTACCGCCGCACCACCGTGACCTTGCCCTCCTCCGGTGCGTCCCCGTGCTTATAGGTGTCCTCGTCGGGCTGTATTGCATCCGCGTCGCCGCCGTTCTCCCGCGCGGTCCTCCGCACCTCCTCCACCAGCCGCCGGAAATTCAGCAGGATATACGGCTGGCGCTGCACGTCTCCGCTTTGCGGGTTGCCGAAATGCACGTTCGTGTTCTCGATGATTTCCGCCTCAATGTGTCCGGGCGTGGGTGTTAAGCGAAAGGCTTCCGCTGTGCCCGCCGCGCCCTGCATGTCGTCCTCCGGGTCGAAATAAAAGTGCATGCAGCCGTCCCCGTCCACGGCAGAATTGCGTATCACCTCGCGCGCCTTGCGTTTGAACCCGCACCCCTCCATGATCTGGTCGAACTGTACGCCCAGCATATCCAGCACGGGCTTCATGGCGCTGCTTTCATCGAAATCCGTAACAGATATGCCGATATCGTCGCTCATCACCGACGAAATAAAGAACTTCACCACCCGGCACAGCATGTTCATCACGGGATGGTCCAGATTCGGCGCGTTCACGCCGCGCCACTGGTTTCCGATATAGAAATCCTCGTTCTGCTCCACGGTCTCGTAAAGCTCAATCGCGTTGTTGAAGTTCTGCGCCCTTGTAAACTCCTGCCAAACACGCTGCGGCGTCATTTCCTCCCGCATCATTCGTCACCTCGTGCCGTCTGGTCGCTGCCGTCGTAGGCCAGCATGTTTTCAAACTGACGCTGCATGCTGCGCTCGTATTCCTCCTGCCTGCGCAGATCCTCCGCGCGTGCCGTTTCCGCATCTTCCAGCTTTCGCACCCTCTCACACAGCGCGTCGAAGTCTTTTTTGCTTATAAACACGTCAACCACTCCAATCCAAAAAATCAGCGTCTCCGCCGTCCCCGCCCCATTCCTCCGCGTATGCGCCGTTTCCGCTTTCCTCCGGCAAACAGCTTTGCTGCCCGCGTATCGCGTGTGCAATGGCAAGCCCCATCACAAGGTCGTCATGCTCGCCCTGCATCGCCTCCGGCCTGCCGCGTTCGTTTTTTACGAAAACCAGCATTTCCCGGATGGTGTCCGCGTCCCGCAGCTCCTCGGGATGCTCCCGGGCGTACCGCACAAGCTCCGCAATCGCAAGCGGGCGGCTTTTCGGGTCAGTGCGGAAGCCGTACCGCCGTTCCAGCCGCTGCGTGTAGCTGTCCGTCACTTCTCTGGCGTACTGCCGCGGGTATCCCAGCCGCGTGCATTCCTTGATGGGGAACGTGGAAAAATTCGCCTCGATGCCCAGCAGTGCCGTGTTATAAAAATATCCCAGGCACATCATCTGCCGCGCATATTCGTCCTCGTCAAACGGCTGCTTCAGCACCGCCACCTGCCCGCCCGTGGTGTTGTCCAGAACCTGCCCGGTGAAATTGTCGCTCCCGTCCCCGGCCGTGTCGCCGCCCAGCACATAGGGCTTGCCCGGCTCCGGCTCCCGGTAGATCAGCACAGGCCCCGCCTTGTCGTCCACAGCGCCCACCAGCGTCAAAAGCCCTCCGCGCTCGGCGTATTCAAACCGCACCCGGCGCAGCGGAGGCTCCAGCGCCTGCAGCCGCGCCATCAACGCCGCTTTGTCGAATATGCAGGAGCCTGTACTCAAAAACGCTTCCTCCGGGCATGCGGGATATTCCTGCCGGAAAAGCTCAACGTCTCCGCCGCAGTTGTTTTCAATGGCCCAGCGTCTCCACGCAAGCTGCTCCTGGTCCAACCCGTACAACGCGGCCAGCCTTTCTTCCTCCGGCGTAAGCATAAAGCCGTCCCCGCACGGCCTTCTGTATTCCGGCAGCTCCCACCACGCGCAGAACACGGGTACAAAATCATTCCGTTCCGCCACAGACGCGTCCCAAAGGTCCTTGAAAAAATCAAATCCGTTTGCTGTGCTTTCCACAATCACCATGGTTTCCGGTTTGTCTGGCACGGCCTGCATCAGTCCGGTGAAGGTCCCCAGCTTATCCCCGGGCCAGAACGCAACCTCGGAAAGGTGCAGGTTCTGGAAGGTTTCCGAGCGCCCCACGCCCTTGCCGCCCGCCGTCATTACACGGATAGAGCTGTTCAGCCCATGCCCTTCCGCATCGTTGAAAACAAGCTCCCGCGCGTTCAGCGCCCGCCGCTGCGGCTGCATCGGCTCCGGCAGGCGCTCATAAAACAGCTTTGTCATGCGGTACAGGTTGTTTGTTGCGTCCTCGTCGTGCGCCACAATACCGCTGCGCACGTTTTTCCGCGTCGCCGTCCGCTTGAATATCATTGCCTCGGTCAGCGTGGAAAAGCCCATCTGCCGCGCCTTCAGAACAATGGCGCGCAGAGGTTTCCCCGCACGGGCCTGCGCCGCCAGCGCGGCATACAGCTTTTGCTGCGGTGCGTTCAGCCGCAGCGGCACCACCTCGGCGCTTTTGGTGCGTATCTGCAAAAACTGTTCGATGTACTTTTTTGTGTTGATCGCCATTTACCATTCGTCTCCCGCCAGCTGGTCCAGATAATCTTCATACCGTTTCCCGCCTGCCTGCGCCGCGCCCTGCTCGCCCGCGCCCTTTGCGGATACGCTGGTAAGCGTCCGCGTCATATTCGCCAGCGCAAAATCCCCGGGGATGATGCGGCCGCGCTGCTGCCGCTCGTCCCGCAGCCGTTCCTCCAGCTCCCTGCCCAGCTTCGTGCGCTGGCGCTGTTCGTCCACCGCCGTGTCGCCCCACAGCACAAGGCCCTCGCTCTTTTCGCTGCCCAGCAGAATGCGGTCTATCTCGTCGCAGCGCTGCATGTTCCGCTGCCCTGCTTCCAGCCTGTGGACGATCAGCGCCGTGCCAAGCCTTGCGCCCTGTGCCGCCTTCAACGCGATCTGCTTCACCTGCTCGTCCCGTGCCTGCGCCCACAGGCTCTTTTCGCCCTCCGGCCCCAGCTTTTCCGCTTTGGCCTTCCAGGTGCGCAGCGTGCTTTCCGGCACCCCGTGCTTCTTTGCCACGTCCGAAAGGTTGTCCACCACAAGCAGGTCGCACATGCAGGCCGTGCGCACGGCTTCGCTGTACTTTTTGCCGCGCTGCTTCCCCGGCACGCTGTTTTTGCGGTATTTCACGCTGTCACCTCCGCCCCTTTTCCTCCTTCTGCATACCATTTTTCCATTTTTGTGCAGGCTTGACCATACCAGACATTTTCAAAACAAAAAATGGCCGAAAGCCCTTGAAAATCAACGGTTTTCAGCCATTTCGCCCTGCATTTGAATGCAAATTTTATCTATAAAAGCCCTTTCTGCGCAGCATGGAATGCAACGGTGTCCAGGACGTCCTTTTTCCACGCATAATAGGTATTCCGGCTCGCGTTTATAAAATCCATAACGCTTTCCTCCGTCAGCCCGTCAAAATACCGCAGCACCAAAAGGCGGGCCTTCATCGGCTCGCCTCCGGTTTCATATTCTTCCAGCGTCTCGCGCACCGCGTCGCACCACGCCCGCGCCTCGCGGTCCTGCCGCCGCTGGAGCCTCCGGTACTGCCGCAGATGGTTTTCCACGGTCAAGAGCACAGCCCGCTTCACAGCGTCCCTCACTGTGAAGCCTTGACGATCTCGATCAGGCTGTCAAATCCCTGCACGCCGCGAAAGCGTTCACTGTCCGCGGCCGCGTCCTCCGCTTCCTCCAGCTCCCGTTTTGGAAGCGCAACACGGATGCGCCCGGTCAGCACGCGGTATTCAAAAAGCTTCGCCTGCCGCCGCGTCAGGGGCTTGTCCTTTTCAATGCCCTCAAACCGCTTGAAATCCGCGATTGCCGCGCGGAAATACGGGTGCGTAAGGTCCAGCATCGGGTCTGTGCTGCACGTCGCCCGCTTTGTCTCCGGCCGCCTTCCTCCGTTGCCCCGGTATGCGTCCGGCACATGATACTTGTATGTACGCGCCACGTTCGTTTGCTCCTTTCCTGTAATGCTTAATTTATCTGTAATTCGGGAATGTTTAAAATCAAGATTTGCGAAGTTTCGCAAAAACCGCGCTTTTTCTTCGCGGGACCGTCCTGCGCAGTTTCAGGTATATGCTCCATTCCTTTGTCACATCGTTTTGTATGGGCGTTATGTCGTTGATCTCCCAGCCCTGATACTTCCGCCGCCAAAATTCCGAATCGAACACCGCGCCGCTTGTCACCAGCCGTTCCAGCTGCCTCCGTGTGTATTTCCCGTCGTTCGGCCGTGGCCGCTGCGGCTTTTCAAGGCCCCGGCTCTGCCGCCAGCGGCGTTTCCGGTTTGTGTATTTTGTCAGGTAGTTCGCCAGCCGCTCCAGGCTCTCCCGGTCAAATTGCAGCCGGTCCGCATTGGTAATGCCCAGCCGCTCTTTATCTTTCCCCCTGTACCACAGCCTCTCCAGCTCGTCGCGGGAAAGCCCGCAGCTCAGTACCACATGATGGTGGACCCGCACCGCTGGAAGGCCGTCGCCTTCTTCCCGCCACTCCGTCACGGCTATAAAACGCGGCGCAGGCAAGCCCCGCTTTCTGCTTTGGCTTCTCACCCGGCGCAAAAACAACTCCAAATCATGGTCCGCCTGTTCGATACTGTCCGGCAGGTGCGCGTCGTCATACGTTCCCGTCCAATGGATGTCACTCTCCGTAAAATTCGCATTCAGCAGCTGGATGAAATACCGCCTTGCATTCCTGGCGTTCAGGTTCTGTTGGATGCGGCTGCTTGCCTGCCGTCTCTTTGCCGAAAGGCTGGCGCCCTTCTCCCTCTCCGAGATTGGGTACAGGTCTATCTCCATGTAGTTGTCCCCACACACGTGCCGCTGTTCCCGCACAAACCTGCACCGCCTTCCCATCTTCTTTTCTCCTCTCTGCGTCCTTAACTTAATACTCCATACAAGCCCTTTCGCGGCCCCATGGCCGCGTGTGTACGGAAGTGTCCGCGGCAAAAAAATGCCGCGGACGGTATCCTTTTTATATCTCTTTTATGTACT
>CDZV01017756.1_pt1 | contig 17299 bp, 25 predicted proteins | sample 554851 | NCBI WGS metagenome assembly CDZV01 (sample SAMEA3182090, study PRJEB8094) | gut metagenome | biome: human; feature: gut; material: Stool; isolation source: human stools | place: Canada | collected 2013-03-12
GGTGTTGTCTGCATTTTACTAAATACAAATTCAATGTATACAGAAAGATATAAGGAGTGGGAGGGATTCCGCCGTAGTTGGCATTGTAGGAAAATCCAAAAGTTTAGATTTTCCCACAATGCTTATCTTTTGGTCTTTGGTTCGGAATAGTGTAGTGCTGGCGGTCTATCTCTTGTTTTCGGTTGCTTGCTTCCTTACCGTACATGAGCATTTCCTTCCGGCGCTTATCTCAAAGCCAAGGAACTCCGAACTTTTTCGTTTTAGATTGACGATTTTAGTCTTATCGGAAGCGATTTCGAGCGAAAGGCGCTCTTGCAACCACATTGTTGTTGCCACCAAGATGCGTGTGGCGTCTGACTTTGTTCGGCAAAATATCCTGAAGTCATCAGCATATCGCACAATCTTAACTTCTTTGAGTGCAGTGTTTCGCATAGCCCGATAACCAGAAGAAAAGCAGGGTAGGCCATTCGCACTGTGACCTATGCTATACTTTCGTGTAACTGGGTTTTCCTGCCATTGGCTGTCTATCCACTGGTCGAGTTCGTTGAGGACTATGTTAGAGAGCAAGGGGGATAGTATTCCGCCCTGTGGTGTTCCTTTTTCTGGGATTATTTGTGTTCCATCCGGCATCAGTATGGGAGCTTTGAGCATTCTTTTAACGATATACAGCACCCATTTGTCCCTGATTCCTAAGGTCCACATTTGTCGTATTAGTTTCGTGTGATTTACATTGTCAAAGAAGCCTTTGATGTCCATATCAACAACATAGTAGAGCCCTTGCCGTTGAATACGGTTATACACCTGAGCAACCGCTGTTTCACAACTGCGGTTCGGTCGAAAGCCATGGCTGTTTTCACTGAATTTGGCCTCACATATTGGCTCCAGGACTTGTAGCACACACTGTTGGATGAGTCTATCCCAGATGCAAGGGATGCCGAGGGGGCGTAATTTGCCGTTTGGTTTGGGAATATTCTTTCGTCTGACTGCTCGCGGTTGGTAGGATTTTACGATGTTTCTCACTCGGTTTACCATTTTATCCGGAGGAAGCCGACCAATATCCTTAATAGTGAGGCCGTCTGTTCCGGGTGTCATGCTCCCCGCGTTTGACTTAATGTTCCTGTATGCAAGAACGATGTTTTGTTCTGACAATATAATGTCTTTTAGGGTAGAGAATGTTTTTCCTGCCCTGCTTGCGGCATACAACTGGTCCTGAACGTCTTGGAAGTCATAGTATTCCGAGTGTCGCAGTGTTTTGTTTACTTGGAGTGAGTTTGAGATAGTCAAAGCATCACTACCTTTCCGGGAGTGACCTTTTGGTCATACTCGAATCTTTGATTCAACTACGATTAGATATGTCGAAACAACTCGACTGGTGGCTGTTCCTCTAAACCCATTACAGGTTCTTCTTAGGTCGCGCCACCACTCTCAGCATGGGATTCAGCCGCTTATATGATTCGACGGCTTCCGGCCAAATGAGGTCGGCCCATACCTTTCCGCGTTCCAGTAATCCTATCTGTGCATATACCCTTAGGTTTCCGCTTTAGTCCTGTCAACTGGAAGGTGCCCGTGACACCCTATGGTGGTTCATAACATGAATTCTTACTACACCACATTGACCATCCTTTCGGATGACGCACATTTCTATGCGTTGGCCATTTAGAACCGTACATTCGCGGATTCGTCTGTTCCTATCACCGGGAATATTCTAACCATAGGTATTTTATAGACCCCCGGCATATAGGCCACACCATCCACCTCTGGACAGCTTTCGTTGGGTTGTTTTCATCAACCGCAATACGGTGGCTCTCTGCCGACTTTACCGAGCTTCTGACCCGTTTGGAATGCAAACGCGCCAGTCGGAGTATCAGGGAGGGCGTTTCAAGGCGTTACCCTATCGTTCCACCCTTTGGATTACCAGTTCTACTGAAGAGAAATATCATAGACATCCCTTGTTTTATTACGACACTTTGCTATAATACTTACATACATCACACATTTAGGGGGTGTAAGTTTTGCACAAAGTTTTGTCTGAAAGCGACATGGTAAGAGAGGTCAAGAGAGCCAAGATTGTAAATTACATCGTTTTGGCATTGCTCCTGTCCATTACTCTCGCTATTATTGTTGGATTCCTTGTGCACCGTAGCCAGCACACCTTTCAGCAGGCACGGTGGCTCGATGAGCCAAGTGAACGCACCGACATGATTGATGACCTTCTACGGACCCACAATCTGATTGGACTTACCGAATCGGAAGTCCTGTCTCTGCTGGGTCCGAATAGCAACGATCAAGGGGCTTTTACTGCTGATAACCGCTACGTTTACTACCTTGGCCCTGAGCGGGGTTTATTTAGCATCGACAGTGAGTGGCTGCTGATTGATTTTTCCAACGGTATCGTCTCAGACTATTCGCTTACAACGGACTAATTTGTGGGTAGGTATCCTCGAGGGTACCTACCTTTCTCTTAGTGCCTAACCTTTTCAGTTAGGAACGCGTCGCACTCATGTTTGCCTTATATACGCTGATGGTGTCCCCCGGTCCCAGAGCCAGCCGTGTGAAGTTGTCCAGGTTGTGGAGGTAGGCGTGATTGACCGTGGTGCCGTCGATGACCACATCATCAAAAACGGCGGTCAGGCTGATCATCCCCGTGCGGGTCGTGGCGACCTCCAGGCGGCGGAACTTGGTTTCGTACCTGGTATCCGGCCACTTGAAAGCAGTCATCCGGTTTTCATGGTGCCCGGTGGCGCCCAGGGAGCGGCCATAGGCCAGGTCGTTGAACTCAAAGATCAGCCCGTCCGTCGGATAGGCATACTCCTTGGGCTGATAGAAGTCCATCGCCTGACGGACAGCCTCCTCCGAGGCGCCGGCGGCCAGGATGGAATAACCCACTGTAGTGAACCCCATTTGTGCCAGGAAGCGCAGGGTTTCCCACTTGGTGCTGCCGCCCAGGTTGTCGCTGATCAGGTCAAAGGCCATGAAGGAAAGCCCGCGCTCCCGGACCTCCTCCGCATTCAGCTTTCGGACGCTGCCTGCGGCGAGGTTCCGCGGATGTGCATACGGCTCGTCCAGAGTCCCGTTGAGGGCGTGAAACTCTTTCCAGCTGATGACGCCTTCCCCCCGGACCTCAAGCGGCTCCTTACAGGAAATGACAAGCGGGACATTTTTCATAATGCGCACCGTGTGGGTGACATCCTCGCCCTGCAGTCCATCACCCCGGGTAATCGCCTGTGCCAGTTTCCCGTTCTCATAGCGCAGCACAAGGGTGAGGCCGTCCAGCTTCCAGCTCAGGACTGCCTCATGGCCGCCCAGGTATTTGTGGATATCCGCAACGCTTTTGCACTTATCAGCGGACAGCATCGGTCGGGTGTGGCGCACGGCAGTGAGGCTCTCCAGCACCTCGCCGGATACCCGCTGGGTGGGCGACGAGGACAGGATGGTCCCGGTTTCCCGCTCCAGGGCCGCCAGCTCGTCATACAGCCGGTCATAGTCCAGATCCGCCATGATAGGGGCATCGTACTTGTAGTAGGCCTCGTCTGCCTCGTTGATCGTTTGAATGAGTTCCCTCATTCGCTCTAAGTTCTGCATTCTTATGCCTCCAGTCAATAGATCTTCGTGCATCGGCCCGCCGCTTCAGCAATGCTCCGGCGTACGGACTCCAATTCTGCATCGTCCGATACCTTGGCATCGTCCAGATCCAGGACCTCCGCATCAACCTGCGCCAAAGGGCAGTTTGCATACACAGCCTGAACGCGGCCGTCTTCCACCACGATGTGGATGGTCAGTTTCTGGCACGCCGGAACGTGCTCGTTCGGTCTTTCGGTTTCCAAATCACTCACCTCCTCGGAAACGAAAAAAGGGACGCCTTTCAGCGTCCCATCCTGTGGCCCGAAGGCCCGTATTATATATAAAAAAGCGCCCAAAGGCTGATCTGCCTTCAGGCGCTTTGAAACACGGCAACTGATGATCGCTTGCGCAATCAACGGATACTTTATGGCGCTATTATACCCGACCGCCGAGTAAAATGCAAGCCTTATCCGCCGGGCAAGGATTTACTCCCGGGGGATTGCATTTTCTCAGTGAATAGGATATACTTTGGATAACAGTATCTGAGCCTTTCGGCAAAGTAGACCGTGTTTCCAATGTGCCATCACCCCTCCGGGGCGATGGCATTTTTTGTTTTCCGAGCCGATTTCGGCAACAAAGCGAGCAGGGATTAACCGTTCCTGCTCGCTTTTTTATATAGATGCGCCTCCGTTCCGGAGGCATAACCCTGTGTTCCGGGCCGAAGCCCGTTCACATACACGGCACGAAGTCCAAAGCCCAATATCAGAAAGGAGTTTCACAGCTAAATGTCAAAAACAACGCCGAAACGAGATCGGCAAAAGCAGGAGGTGTCGAATTATGTCTGAACGAGGATTGGATCCCTACCGCTGCACGAGCTGCCCGAACCGGTTAACCTACCTGGATCCAGTACCCAGGCGGGAACGCGGTGTCAATCTGCAGTTTGGCCAGACCTACTGTACTGCCGGGAAAAAGCCACGTGTGTTCAAAAAGAAGGAATGCAAAGTTTATCCACCCGACTGGTGCCCGAAGAAGAAATGGCCCTGCGAGTTTCGGATCTATACCTTTAAGAACATAAGATCACGTTGTATGCACAGCATGTTCCACGAGGGCGAGGTCCCGAGCGAGTTCCGCTGCGCCGTCCGGCAGGAGGGTGTTGTTGAACTGTCGCCAATGGCTTTCTTCTCCGGTCTGGAAGACAGCACCGCCGCGCAGCTTTTGGGCGTTGCTGTAAATTCCGGCGAGATTGTGGAAATGGATGATGGACTCAAGCATTACTGTTTCTATCTGGAACTTGGAGGAGCGCGGTACCTGCCTTACTGGGATGCCGACAAAGCCAGGCAAAACGTGTATCAGCCGGATTCCGAGGATGATTAAGGCCCTGTGCCACAACGAATAGGAGGTTATGAACTACCATGTCACAAACCAGAGATCCCAACTCTACCTACTGCCGGCGCTGCGGCGCCGAGCTGGTCTGGGAGCATCCGAAGGGCTCCGGACACTACCAGATGTCCAGCGACTACGTTGGCGGCGATATCTGCCGCAGCTGTCTGGAAGAGCAGCGGTCCATGCCTACCGGAGCTGCGGAAGTCATGGATGAGGATGTGACGAAGATCCCCGTCACGCTGTACCAAGCGCCCTTTGCCGTATTAAGCGAGCGTGGGCTGCTACTGAAAATGCACGACCACAACCGCCCCTACGCCGGCCCGGTTCCCTCCCAGTACTATATGCCGGTCTTTCATGGGAACCTGGAGTTCCGTGGGCCTCTGCCACAAGATCCCATTGCCCGCAGAGCCAGCATTCTGGAAAACTTCTTCGCCCTATATAACCGTGATGACCGTCCGAACCCCAAGACCAGCCGCAGCATGTCGGTTGGGGATGTGGTTAAACTGGACGGTCAGTTTTATCTCTGCGCCCCCACGTGCTTCACTCAGGTTGACTTCAAATCGGTGGAATTGAACGGCCCGGTGGCCAGACTGGTCACGCCGGATGGCTCCACACTCGAAGTCAGTGTATTTCCAAATGATGATTTTCCCTGCATCAACATCGACCTGCTCCAGAAAGACGGCATTTCGGAGCGCGTCTGCTTTGTGGAACACAACCCTGAGAAGGCACCTGGACACCAGCTTCATATCGGCGTCTATTGCTCCACGGAGGAAGACACCGTCTACTACGACAGCTATGTCAGAACAGAGGAGAAGGTCTATGAGGTATGAGCAAACAGGCGAATAAATACATCACACCTGAAGCCTTCGAGTCTGTCCGGGGGGAAGATATAACATGGGACAACTGAAGGATCTTACCGGGCAGAAGTTCGGGAAGCTGACCGTCCTCAGGCGGGCGGAAGATAGAAAGCGTGGACGGCCCATGTGGCTTTGCCAATGTGAGTGTGGAAATCAGACTGTAGTTTCTTCCACCAGGCTCCTGCTGCCGAACGGGACACGGTCCTGCGGCTGTCTCAGGCACCAACCATCGAATAATCTGGTGGACCTCACAGGCAAGGTTTTCGGGCATCTGACGGTGCTGCGTCGGGACGAATCGGTCACCGGCGGCAAGGCAAAGTGGATTTGCCGGTGCACCTGCGGCAACACTGTCTCTGTTTTCTCCAGCAGCCTCAGAAGTGGGAAAACAAAATCATGCGGCTGCCGCAGCGCACCGCTCAAACACGATCTGACGGGGCAAGAATTTGGATATCTCCTTGTACTCGGCCGGGTCTACAACCCGAAGATCAAAAGCAAAGAGGTGCGCTGGAAATGCCTTTGCCGGAACTGCGGGCGTATCGTTCAGGTGAGCAGCTACTGGCTCAGGATCAGCGACCCTTATGGTCACTGCAAATGCACCCGGTTCCACAAACCTAATCAGGACGAGCAAGATTGACGTTTCTTTTGGTGGGGCAGCCCTTGTAAGGACTGCCCCGCCATTCATCCATGCGGAAACCGTATCCGGATGACATTATTATCTACTATTTGGGAGGAACAAAAAATGTCGAAGAAAGATGACGCCATAGAGCAGCTGCGCCAGCGAAAGATTGCGATGCCGGATGTCGCGCCGCCTGTGCATGATGGCCTTTGGGACCTCCCCGGCTTTGTGGAGGCGAGAGAATATTTTCATCGCAGGGGACTTACAGGCACCTGGGTAGACACGGTGATTGACCCATCTGACAAATGGGCGTGCTTTGAGCGTCCCGGAAAGTCGTACTATCGGAGCGAATGTCCGGCATTTGAGGGCTTCTGGCTGGATGGCGGATGCGGCTCAGTCCAGTGCCGAAACGTTCCCTTCCTTGTCCCGGGATTGCATTGGGATAACACCTGCAGTAAAAATCCGGAGCTGTGCCCGTTTTATAAAAAAGAGGAAGAAGCTTGAACAAGATGGCCGCTTGCAAGGGAAAACGTGCGGTTCAAAACACGGCCAGAGCTGTCATTGCTTTTTGACGCCATATCGGCTAAAATAGGACTCGCCGCCTTCGTACGCGCGGTTAAATCCAACGACTTCAAGAGGAGTATCAGCATGACAGTGAAAGAGCTGGGCGAGCTTCGCCGCCGTCTTCGTCCCGATAAAAACGCCATCAGCCGTATCTACGGGTGCTATGTAAATAGCAGCAGGGAGATCATCTCCTACCTGGACGAATCTCTGGGCACCATGCCCCAGGACGAGTCAGAAAAGTATCTGAGCCTTCTGAAGAAAGGACTCTCCGGCGGACTGGGCCGCAACCTGATCGACATCGTGTTTTCCACAGCGCAGGTAATGGACAGCGACGAGCATCGCCTGCTGACCGCCCTGCGGGATTCTGAGTTAAAGGATGCGGAAGCCCGGAACAGATTCTATCAGACCGTCATTGATTCCCTGGAGATGGAGGACTGCAACTACCTGATCCTCCTGGCCTGCGATGTCTATGATGTGCCGCACCGGAGCAAAGACGACGAGCTTCAGCCAGACGCCTCCGATGAGGTGTTCCGCTACATCCTTTGCAGCATCTGCCCGGTCAAGGACGGGAAACCGGAGCTTGGCTTTTTCTCCGGGGACAATGAGTTCCACAGCTGCATGGCCAGCCAGATCGTCTCACAGCCGGAGCTGGGCTTCCTCTTCCCCGCTTTCGATGACCGGACCGCAAACATCTATAATGCGCTCCTCTATACAAGGACGCCGGATCAGGTACACCATGAGTTCATCGCCGCCGTTTTCCATACGGAACCGCCCCTCTCCGCAGCGGAGCAGCGGGAGGGCTTCCAGGCAGCCCTCAGCGGCGCCCTGGATGACTCCTTCAATATGGAAGTCGTGCAGGCAGTGCATGAGCAGCTCCTTGACAAAATCGAGCAGCATAAGGAGAGCAAAGACCCGGAACCGCTGACAGTTTCCGTCCAGGAGGTTGCTGCCATACTCAAGGACTGCGGGGTCGCGGACACCCAGGTCGCTGCCTTTGAGGCACAATGCGGTGAGCAGTTCGGCGACGGCGCTGTTCTGAATCCGGAGAACATCATCGACAGCAAACACTTTGAGGTAAAGACCTCTGACGCCTCTGTCGCTATCGACCCGAAACGCAGTTATATTGTTGAGACGCGGATCATCGACGGGCGGAAGTATCTCCTGATCCCTGCCGATGAGGGCGTAGAGGTCAACGGCATGGCAGTTGGAATTGCCGCCGCTGACCGCCGAGCGTAAGCCTTTCTTCTCGCCAACCAGTTAAAAAGGGAGCCTGCCGCACCATGGTGCGGCAGGCTCCCTCAATTTATTTTGAAAAATGTGCAATGAACTCCCGTGACATTTCCGAAAACTCGTCCGACTTCTGAAGGTAGTTCATGATTGCGTCAACGGGGGCACCGTTCGTCTTGACAGTCGCTGTCATCAAAAAAGCTCTGATCCTGGCACCCGGGTACCCGCACCACACGTTAAAGACCAGGTTTCCCTTCTCCTTCATGGACTCGCCAAACTCAATGGTGAATTGGAGCATCTCTTCGCCGTCCAAGCCGATAAAGTGGACAGGCAGTGTAAAGCGAAAACTATCAATCTCCTCCACATTTACTTCCATAAAGTGCATTTGTGTATCTCCTTATCAAGCAGTCTTTGTCCTCATCCATCCACCATTCATAGAAACTCATGTGCAAGTTCTACCGGGGTGAGGCACACTTTTTCATAGTAAAAGCAATCCTTGAATAACCAAAAGTCATTCTGTTTCTAATTTTGGTGAAATTTGACAAACTTGTCAACCATCTTCGGTAGAGGGCAAGAGCCTTTCCAATCTGGTCATCTTCCGGCTCCCGTTCCCAGTCCCCGATCCTATCATCGAGTATAAGGCTTCGATTGCCAAGGACCCCCTGATGGATGTTCGTGTACCTGAAATGATTATCAAGCTGAAACAGGGCATCGGGCGGCTAATCCGAAATTATACCGACACAGGCATTGTATCTATCATTGACAGCCGGCTCAGAGATACACATCCGGAGCGATACCACGACATCACTTGGAACTCGCTGTCTATCCATCGTCATACCACCGATATTAAGGAGGCAGCGCGATTCTACCATGAGGTCTGCGGCTAAGTTTTTCCATATGTCGCAGCCGTTGCCCCCTTACCTGCTGTAATAAGGAAACAGCCCCGCGCCGGCTCATGGAATGTGAGCGGCGCGGGGTCCTACTTTTTATTTTCAAATCATCGTTTCAGATTTTTGGCAATAGAAATCAAACTGTCCAACTGCTCGTTGTTGAGCCCCTTTGTGGCTTCCAGCAGTTCCCTCGATTTTACAGGGTTGGTACTGCCAATATCAAAGAACTCCATCGGAGAAACACCCAGGAAATCACATATATAGAAGAAGACAGTCATAGAGGGGAAACTGACACCTGTCTCGATATTATTGATATAGCTGGAGCTTTGCCCGATGGATAGGCTCATATCACGGGCGGAAACTCCCTTATTCATCCGGAGTTCCACCAGCCGTTTGATAAAATCCGCTTGTTCCATACCTGCCTCCACCTCTTTTTTATATGATTCTACTATATGGAGGCGTTCATTCTGTCCAAATTATTCATTCATCGCTCTTGATGTGCATGATTAAAATAGGTATAATATCGGAAATACCTATTTTACTTGGACGGCGCGACATGGAACACGAAAGAACCTGTTTTTTCATCGGGCACCGCGAGGCCAACGAGCGTGTCCTGCCAGCCCTTGAGCAGGCAGTGGAGCAGCTGATCGTGGAGTCTGGCGTAACCGATTTTGTGGTGGGGCATTACGGCGCCTTTGACGGCATGGCCGCCAAGGTCATAAAGGCAGCAAAAAAGCGCCACCCTGAGGTGACGCTGGCTCTGCTGCTGCCCTACCATCCATTTGACCGTCCCACCCCTGTTCCAAAAGGATATGACAGCACTTTTTATCCCCCGGGCATGGAAAATGTGCCGAAAAAGTATGCCATCGTCCGCGCAAACCGCTATATGGTGGACCACAGCGGCTATTTGATCGCTTTTACCTGGCACGCTGCCAGCAATTCCCGTGAGCTCGTGGAATACGCCCGCCGGCGGGAGGAGAAGGGCCTGATCCACGTCCAAAACCTTGCGGATGTGGTCAGATGATCGGCCTGCACAGCTCAGTTGGCAACAGATGGCCTTGGTTTTCTCTCCGGGACTTCCCTTTCTGTCAAAATATGATACAATAGGGTTTAGATTTTTGGTGGCATTCGTCAACCAGTAATATAGGGGCAATGAAAGAGGAAAGCGAGCGCAGGCTGCATGACGGACGGGGAAAGGCTGAAAATCATATATTCGGCGCTCCGGGAGCGGGGCTACGCTCCCGTCAACCAAATCGTCGGCTTTATTCTGTCCGGCGATCCGACCTATATCACCAACCACAACGGCGCCAGGAGTTTGGCCGGCCGAATCAATCGGAATGAGCTTTTAAGTGAAATCGTCACCGCCTACATGGAGCAGTTTACTGACTGACCAGGCAAAAACCGGGGCAGGGATCCCATCAAGGATCTCTGCCCCGGCTCTTTTCACTTCGCCGGAAATTCCATATCCAGCGGCGTCAGGAGATCTTCCTCCAGCAGACAGCCGGCAACCAACGGCAGCCGGCGTGCGTATTGTGTACGAAGCATGCGGTAATCAAGCCCATTGAACCGCACCCGGTCCAGGGCATCCATGTCCTTGCAGATGTGATAGAGATGGACGGCATGCTCTTTCTCTTTCCTGGACAGGCCAGGCTCGGCCGTGATTGCCGCAATACCCTCGCCGTCATCACGGCAGTGATGGGCGATGATCAGTTCAGCAATCCGATACTCCTTCCGGCTCAGCCGGATCCCGCGCAGCCGGATGCCGCGCTTGTGGATCAATTCAACGGACCGCTCGCCATGTGTCGCATCCGCATTTTCATTCAGCCGGCCCAAATCGTGCAGCAAACTGAAATAAATTAGGATCTGGCGGTCTGACTCCGTCAGTGGGTCGCCGGAGTTATAGAAGTAGATAAGTGTGAGAAACAACACGCGCAGGACGTGCAGCAGACCGTGGAGCTGAAAGAGTTTTTCCTGCTGGTAGCCCAAAGCCCGCGCTTGGCGCCCAAAGTCGAGATAGGCCTGCAGGGCCGGTGCCATAAGTCGGGGCACGGTTTCTACCACAGCAGGGATCATGTCCTCATACCGATACTCCGTTACGGTGCCGGGAAAGATAACAACTTCATTTTCTTCGGCGTAGGAGGGGTAGTGGGCCACAATCTGCTCCGGCCGCACCCTGGCCACCGCAACCTTGGTGCCCTGACCGGAGTGGATGGCAAACCATAGCGCGTTTCCCGGGTGGGTGGTCCAGGAGATCGCCTGTTCCGGCGGCAGAGACAGCGCGCCCATACCTCGGTAGATCGTGATAAGGCCATCCGGCTCCAGCGCAGGAAGGCGGGGCGGCGGGGCATACCGGAACACTTCCCTCAGCACTGGCAAGGACCACATTCCATTGGCGTAGTCGATCCGCTTATAAATGCCGTGCCAGACCGAAAACACAGTTTCATGGGGTATGGTCTTATACCGCCGCTGGAAGTCATAAATCAGCATTGACAGCGGAACGTCTTTCAGGTAGAACCCGCGCCAATCCTGTTCAGCCAGTGTTCTGCAAATGCCTCCCTGCCGGGCCAGCTTCTGAAACTGCGCCTGGCCGGGGCCGCGGATGAATTCTCTCTGCAGAATGATGTCCGCATACAGGCCCAGATCATAGTCGGCATAGCAGGTGTTAAAGATCTTCCTCGTTGGATCATGCATAACCTTCTCGATACTCAGGCCATATGCGGAAAGCGCGTCGGACAATTCCGCATAGGTGAGGCCATCTTGTGTGCAGGCGGCGACAATCTCCTCTGTCAGCGGCTCAAACCGCGTCATCACGCCGCGCACCTCTCGGATCAAACCAGCATTTTGCATATCACTTCCCCCCTGCCCGACGGTGCCTGTAGAGGTCTCGCGGCTTTCTGCGCGGATTGCGGCTGCAATTCCAGCAGCAGTCCATGTCTCGGCTGGCCGCCTCATGGACGCAGCCCGTGCAGCCAACACCGTCCGCGACGAGGAAGTAGTCCGCTGCAGCCTGTGGGTCGATGGGCTGTTCGTACTCGATGTAGCCCCAAGCCTCCCGGCCCACCTCCTCGCAGTAAGTCTTGCTGTCGAAGTTGAAAACTTCCTTGACTGCATTCCCTTGCGGTTTTGGGAACGTCCCCGGCCCTATCGGGCGTTGCGTGCTGTAGTACCTCATGGCTGTGTCTCCTCTCTCGCTGCGGGGAATAAGTCTTTCCCGCAAGACCCCTGTGCAAAATCCGAGTTTACAACTGCGCCCTCCGAAATGCGGTAGATGTGGCGAGTCGTGTAATAATTTCCAAGCCGGTCGCGGTTCCTGTGCTGTATCAACATATCTTTGAATTTCTTGCTGCCATCCATATGCACCCTCCTTAAAATGAATGGTACCCGGGACGCACGAGCGCATCCCCGGGTACCATTTTATTGACGCCACTCAAATGTGGCAGTCCACCGAAACCAGCATGGCATCATCCGGCAACGATGCAATGTATTGCTGTACTGCCTGATCCCACTGGCGCTCATTCTCGCTGTTCATGTTTTCGCCTTCACATCCCATCTTATAGCGATCAGTCCATCCGTCGTCCGATAACAGAGCGTATGTGCCCAGCGGATATTGGTACTCCTCGGACAAGCCTTTTCGCCTAAGGCATTCTTCAAGAGTTTCGTCCTTGGCATACAGCAGCGAGCCCCAGGACTCGACACCCTTATCTGTGATAAAAAGACCTCTGCTTCCATTTGGGAGTGTGCCCTCACGATACCACTTCTCGCATTGGAGGTAGATTTCCCGCTCACGCTGGATGAACAACGCTTTCATGACATCCCAAGCGATATCTTTCTTCCTGGCGCCCGTTACCCAGCAGTAGCCGTCCGGAGCTTCCGCATCAGGCTCGTTCTTCAAGAAGAAGCTCAATTCACCGGAGAAAACCGTGCAGCAATTTGATTTGACAAGAAATCTGTTTGGCCAGCGGCCTCCAATCTGGAACCAATCCCACTCGGCATTGGGATTCAGATAATAGCCGTAGGCATCAGTCCCATCTCCTTTCTCATAATTGCCATGCTTTTCCGCATATTCCTTGTAGTCGGAATACTGCTTCCGGAACGGTATTTTCATTACTTTCATCTGTTTTGCCCGTTTTGTCCGCTTGCGGTGGTGCAGAGGGCCAAAATTTCGCTGATAAACCTTTCCTTCATATACCTCGTATGTATTGTAAATTTGGTGGTCATACATCGGCAGCCACTTGCCATTTACCAAGCGAACCATAACCTCGCCATCGTTCTCATATTCCCGCCGGCATTCCTCCGTGCAGTCAACAAACTCCAAATAGGCTCTATCTTCGATGTTCTCACAATAGGGAAGCAACCGATTATCAACCAGGTCTTCCACCATTTGCTCGAAGCGCACCTGTGTCTCCACGAGTTCGCTGTCCAAGGCGTCTTTTGCCGCATTATCCCCAAATCTGGCACGACGCAGGGCCGCAACGAGCTCGTTGATCCGTACTGTTGCAGGAAGATTGATGGCTTGTCCACAATTCTCCGGCAGTGTAACTGCCGTCAAAACCGTAAAGTGCATATACTTTATGATCTCCCTTCTGATATGTTTTCTTTTCACGCCTTGCCGCATGAGTCCTGCGAGGCGTTAGTTCCTCTGGCGGATAATCTGCGCCATTTCACGCTTTTCGCCCTCACTGAGTTGCTCCGCATAGCCGGACTCGCAGCCGGGTTCCCAGGGGTATTTCCCGTCCGGGTCACAGACCAGAACACGCATCACTCGGGAAAAGCAAGAGTCCGGCACCGCCGGCGTTGTCTCGAAGAAATAGACCGGGAGTGTGAATATGTCGTCCTCCCTGTCGCCAGACCGATAGCACTTGCCCTTTTCTGTAATCTCCAGGCCGAGCAGATTGAGAATCATCTGCGCCTTTTCCTGGGGTACAGGCAGGTTCAGTTCCAGTTCCAGGCTGCCATGCCGATCCAGGCCGTGGGTATGGCTGCTGGGCCGGTCAGCAAGGATATAGTGAATGATCCAATCAGGTTTCACGTTTTCTCACCCTCTTTCTCCGGCTCATGCCAGGCATTGCGCGCCAGCAGTGTGTCCGCCGGCAGAATCCCCATCAGCAGCAGCCGGATGGCCGTCTGATACCCGACCAGGTAAGCCTGGTCCAATTCCGAGGTCATCCGGCAGTTCAGGCAGTCTTCATACCGGTCAAATTGTCTCTGGCCCTCACTGTCCAGCAGTTGTCGGATCTGCTCCTGCAGCTGAAGGATCTCCCGGTCCTCTTTTCTCAGTTCCTCACTTTCGTGGGCCGTGGCCTCCTCATAGGCGTCCCAGCCACCGTCAATGAGTTCCTGGAAAAAACGGGCGATCTCCGCCCGCTCCGGGGGATGGTTCCCAACGGCCTGCGCCAGCTGGCGGATCGCCTGCTCCAGCGCCAGATGATGCTGCTGTATGATGGCCCGCAGAGAACTGCCCGCGTTTAGATCTTTTCGCATTGTAATGCACCTCCAATTCTTTTGCGCTCTGCTGCCCTTGTCTGTATATAAAAACAAGCGCATGGATCCGCTGCGATCCATGCGCTTGGTGCCTTTTCGGCGCGGAATATCAAATTGTGAGCCTACTTAGGCCGTGATAAAATGAAAAAAGCTCCCAAAGGCCATTTGACCTCTGGGAGCTGTGAAACACGGTTACTGTGTCTGCCGGCGGCAAACAACGGATACTGTATGATTGTATTATAGCGGATTGGTCAGTGGATTGCAAGCATCTCCTTGCCGTCACCCCTATACGGATGCTTTATTCCGGCTCTTCAGCGCCAAACAAATGCACCAGATAGTCCGTCCGGCCATCCAAGACCCGGATCACCTCAATTCCGGTTTCAGTAACCTTGTAGAAGACCAACTGCTTACTGATAACAAGGAACCGAATATCCTCCGGAACGCCGTCGTACCTACTGGATAGTGGAGTCCCCATATATGGATTATCCTTCAAAAGGGACACACCTGCAAGAATTTTCGATTTGAGTCTATTCGCCGCACTACGGTTTTTGAGCACATCAGCTATATAATCTGAAGCCTTACCGATGTCTGAAATAGCAGCCGGCCTATACTGCAGTTTCACAGCTCAGTCACTCCAAGCAGGCGGTATGCTTCCGCTTCATCAATGAGTTCCCCAGAGTTCTCGCCAGCTTCCAGTTCCTTCATCAATCGTTCCATCGCCCTCGCTTTGATTAGCTCCGCATTCTCCTCGTTTACCTGGAAAGGGAACCCTCCGGCGTTGATGGACTGCTGGATGAAGATATTCAGAGCCTGTGTCAGCGTCAGGCCATTTTTCGCATAGACATCCTCTACCTGTTTTTTTATCTCCGGATTGATACGGAAACGGAACATATCCGTCTTGGGCGCCGATACAATGTTTTCCATGTCCGATCCCTCCCATGTATTCTTCTGCTTTTAGTATAGCCAAGCAGAGCAAATAAGTCAACAGGATGTAGCAACAATGTCGCTACATCCTGTTGTGGCCTGTGGTATTCACCCCTGTTTGGCTGTGGATCCTACCCCGAGTATTCACTGCACAGCCTGGCCAGCGCTGTGTATTGCCGATCCTGCAGCTTCCGTGCCGTCAGCCGATAAGCACGGGCCGCCTCGGATTGCGCTGTGAGCGGGTGTGCCTGATCCTCGCTCTGGAGCAGATCATACGCCGCCTGGAGCGCCTGGGCTGTCTCTTGGAAGATTTTCTCTTTCTCAGGCGCCTCCAGCGCATGGCGGTATCGCTCAAGGCTCGGGTGATGCCCCTTCAGGACCGCATATTCGCAGAGCATCCGCAGGATCTCCCGATCCAGTCCCGGCTGTCCTTCCTCCCCATAGACTTTGGAAAGGCTCTCGCAGTGCCAGGCGTGATAAGGTACATCATCGTTGCTGCTCTTCGAGGTCAAGTAAACCTGGCCCCGCCGGATGCTGACCGCTCGAATATACTCTGTACTCATCCCTCAGTCATCTCCTGTTCCAAGAATCTGTCTCCGTCCGCAGTGGGCTGCTCATAGATAAACAGCACGCTGTCGGCAGGCGGCAGTTTCCGCCCTTTCCGGAGGTTGCGGACCACGCCGGCATTGCCCCCTTCTCCAAGGAAGGAGTGGTACGCCGCCTGTGCTGTCAGATTGGCCTTGATGAACTTCAAATAGGTATCCGCCGCCACAAAGAGCGCACGGATCTCCGCCCAATCCAAATCGCAGCCGTCCAGGCAATCTCCCCGGGCGGCGTATTCGGCTTTATCCCCGTTGAACTCCTCTGTGATGTACCTGCGCCCGTCCTTCCGGACGAAAACAACTCTCCTCCGTGTCATGGGGCCTCCTAACCGCACGGCTTTTCTCGCCGCGCAAATGATTTCACCCTCTATCGTATAGGGGAAAGAGTGAACCGGGTCAGACAGGTTCAGCTTGAACGTCTCCCGGTATTGGAACAATCCATAGGTGATGGTTGCCAGGATCTCGCCGGTCCGGCGGTCAACCTGGCCGGAACAGCAACCATAAGCGCTGGCCAGCCGTTTCCCCGTCTGGAACCTGAAGAACGCATATTTCCTGGGTCTTGGCGCCGGCGCTTCCAGCCGCGGCTCTTTGTTTGTTTCAGGCAATTTCAGCCCTCCTCTCCTGATCAATAGGTTGCTTTACACCAGTGGAGCATGGGCGGGATAACTCCCTACCCATGCTCCAAACGGTTTTTTATCTCTGCTCCGGCTTCAGCCAGGCAGAAACCTTGTCCTGCAGGAGAGCCGCTGTGGCCGAATCCATCGCTACCTCGACCTCAAAATCCTGTTCCCCCTCTTCAGCCCCACTGTTGTTGGCATAGGTGAAGAACAGACGGACGCCATGCGTCTTGGTGTTGTAGGCACAGTAGAGGTTGATGTAGTCATCGTTTTCATCCGTAACCACATGAAGGCCGGAAAAAAACAGATCCACGTTGAACCAGCAAGGGATATAGAAAGTGACGGTATCATCATCTTCCCACTGGGGGTCCTCCAGCTGCAGCTCCGCGTCGGTCAGCGGGCGGAGCATGGTGGTGCTTTTGAACGGCTTCACTGGTTGTCCTCCTTTACAGGCGGCTTTCCGGACTCCAGCCAGGACTGCCAGCAGGTCTGGCAGTCAAACTCCCGGCAGTCAAAGTCCGCTTTTGCCTGCTGAAACGGCGGGCACGCCCCGCTGAGCAGCTGCGCCAGGCACTCG
>CDZV01050921.1_pt1 | contig 17271 bp, 17 predicted proteins | sample 554851 | NCBI WGS metagenome assembly CDZV01 (sample SAMEA3182090, study PRJEB8094) | gut metagenome | biome: human; feature: gut; material: Stool; isolation source: human stools | place: Canada | collected 2013-03-12
CTCAGCCACATCATGGAAACCTATTTCAGCGAGCCGAACGAGGACAATGTCTCCGACGATATCATGGAAGCGCTGATGAAAAGCGTCATCCGCAATCTGCGGGCCGCCATCCGCGATCCGGAGGATTACACCGCCCGGAGCAACCTGATGTGGGACTCCACCATGGCGGAAAACCGCATCATCAAGATGGGCAAGAAATGCGACTTCGAGTGCCACAATATGGAGCACCAGCTGGGGGCTTACACCGACTGCAACCATGGCTGCGGGCTGGCGGTGCTGCACCCGGTTTATTACCGGCACATTTACCGGGACGGGCTGCCCAAGTTCGTCCGGTTTGCCCGGAACGTCTGGGGCATTGCCGGGGTCGGCAGAAGCGACGAGGAGCTGGCGTTGGCCGGCATCGACGCCCTGGCGGCCTTCATAAAGGAAATCGGCCTGCCCACGTCCCTGAAGGAACTGGGCGTGACCGATAAAGGGCAGCTTAAAGAGATCGCCGATTCCTGCGGCATCTCGGCGGGCAGCTACCGGAAAATGACCCACGAAGAAATCCGGGAAATCTTTAACGAGTGCTTTGCGTGAAAGGAGCCGTCAGCATGAAAAAATTCGCCGCCCTTTTCATGAGCGTTGTACTGATGTGCGGCCTTGCCGCCTGCGGCAGCCGGGAAGCGGCGCCATCCCAGCCAGCGGGTCAGACGGGCACCACGGCCTCCTCCGCTTCGGAGACGCCGTCCGCCACCGCGGAAACCTCTGCGGCGACGCAGGAGACTTCGTCCGCCAGCACGCGGACCCCGGGCAGCAGCCGGCAGACCGGCGCGGCGGGCACGACAAGCCGCAGGACGAGTGCCCCCGCGGCCTCTGCGAGTACCTCGTCCAATCCGCCCGCCTCGGAGGCGGCGACCACTTCGTCCACGGCCGCCGAGCCGGAAACGACGGCGACGAGCACCGTACAGACGCAGCCCACCGCCCGCCCGTCGGACAGCAAGACGCTGGTCGTGTACTTTTCCTGGTCGTCTGCGGGAAATACCGAAAGGATGGCAAACTATATCCGGGATGCCATCGGCGCCGAACTGTATGAGATACAGCCCGCGCAGGCTTATCCGACCGATTACACGGCGTGCACGGAGGTGGCGCTGGAAGAACGGGACAGCAATGCCCGCCCCGCTATCTTAAATCCCCCCGCTTCGCTCGAACAGTATGACCGCCTGTTTATCGGCTTTCCCATCTGGTGGCATACGGCGCCGATGATTATCGGGACTTTTCTGGAAAGCTATGACTTGACGGGTATGGACATCTATCCGTTTACCCAATCCGCCTCCATGGATGATGGGCAGTTCCGTAATGCGATGGACTTTGTCCGGGACTGCGCCCCCAATGCCTCCGTCCACGACGGCCTGTTTGAACGGCCGGCCGACACAGCGGCCATCGACGCGTATTTGTCCGGCAACGGATTTTAAAAGTATAAAGAAAGAGAAAGGTGATTTTGATGAAAAAGCTTACCGCGCTGTTCATGGGACTTGTGATGGTATGCGGCCTTGCGGCCTGCAATGGCGAAACCCCATCCGGTTCGTCCGGCACCCCGGCGCCCGCGTCAAGCAGCGCCTCCACGCAGGGGGCAGAAGCCGAAACCGGCAAAACCCTGGTGGCCTATTTTTCCGCCACCGGCAACACGGAGGAAGCGGCAAACCATATTGCGGCGATCACCGGCGGCGATCTGTTCGAGCTGGTACCCGCCGACCCCTACACCAGCGAGGATTTGAACTATGGCAATGCGGACAGCCGGGTTTCGCAGGAGCATGAAAATGAGGACCTGCGGAATGTGGAGCTGACGGCGGACACGGTGGACAACTGGGCGGAATACGACACGGTGTTCATCGGCTATCCGATTTGGTGGGGGATTGCCGCCTGGCCGGTGGACGATTTCATCGAAGCCAACGACTTCACCGGCAAGACCGTGATCCCGTTCTGCACCTCGGCAAGCTCCGGTCTGGGCGAAAGCGGCGAGCTGCTGGCGGAAATGGCCGGTACCGGAAACTGGCTGGAGGGCCATCGGTTCCGCTCGAGCGTCAGCGAAGAGGACGTGCGGGAATGGCTGGAGGGCCTGAATCTGTAAACAAAACCGCGGAAAGGAGACAACCCGGATGAAACGGATATGGCCTGTTTTTCTGGCTTTGGCGCTGGCGATCAGCCTCGCCGCATGCAACAGCGAAAGGACGGCCTCCTCCAACGCACCGGCCCCTTCGCCCTCTTCGGCGGCTGACCAAACCGGCGGCTCGGAGGGCTCGCCCGCCGAAGGAACCGGTTCCGGCATCCTCATTGCCTATTTCACCATGCCGGAGGATGTGGATACCAGCGGTGTGGACGCCATCGCCGGGGCCAGTATTGTGGTCCGCGACGGGCAGGCTATGGGCAATGTGGAATATATGGCCGCCATCATACAGGAGACGGTGGGCGGCGACCTGTTCCGGATTGAAACGGTACAGCCGTACCCCCTGGATCACGATCCGCTGGTGGATCAGGCGGCGGAGGAGCAGGACGAAGATGTCCGCCCTGCGCTTGCCACCCATATAGAGAATCTGGACCGGTACGATACCGTGCTGCTGGGGTATCCCAACTGGTGGGGCGATATGCCCCAGGCGCTGTATACCTTCCTGGGGGAATACGATTTCTCCGGTAAAACCATTATCCCCTTCTGTCCCCACGGCGGCAGCGGCTTCTCCCGGACCGAAAGCACCATTGCCGCGCTGCAGCCGGGAGCGACGGTCAGCGAGAACGGTCTGACCATTTCCCGCAACGATGTGGCGGACAGTGCGGAAGAGATAGCCGCCTGGGTGGAAAGCCTGGGCTTATAAGGGAAAAGAGGCGTTTCTCTTGAAAAGAGCTCGTACCATTTTGCTGCTGCTGGCGCTGCTAGGCAGTCTGGCCGCCTGCAGCCGCGCCCCGGGGACCTCCTCCCGGGCGGAGGGGGTCTCCGGAGGGGAGGACAGCGCCGTGCAGTCAAACCGATCCCCCATTTTGATCGCCTATGCCCCTCAGGAGGACGGTGACGCCATTACACGGGCAGCCGCTTTGCTCCAGGAGACGCTTGGCGGTGACCGGATGGTGCTGGAAGACGGGAAGGCGGAAGATCTCTCCTCCTATGAATTCGTCCTGCTGGGCTTTGCGGCGGAACACAACGTCCTGCCTGACATGGTGCAGGCGTTCCTGGAGGCCGGCGATTTGGGCGCCCGGACGATTTATCCCTTTGTCACCGGCGAAGGGAATGATGCGGCGGCCATCTTCTCCGCCATTTCGCAGCGGCAGCCCGGCGCGCTGCTGGGGGACAGTGCCCTGCTTTTCTCCGGGGACACGGCGGAAGGGACCATTATCGAGTGGGCGGAAAGCCTGGGGCTTACCGACGAGGCCTTTGTCCCGGAAAGCGGGGACGGCAATACGGTGGCCACGGCGGCCGTGACACCGCATGAGCAGCAGGTATTGTATCTCTGGGAGGAGGGCCGTGCGCCCGCCGCCACGGCATATACCGTCAACGACGGCGGTTACTCTGACGACCCGGATTTCCGGCCTTATCTCACCAGCTTCCCGGTGCCGGAGGGCACGCCGATTAAGGGGGCGGTGCTCATCTGTCCCGGCGGCGCGTTCCAGTTCCGCAGCGACCAGCCGGAAGGCGTGGATGTGGCCGAAGCGTTAAGCGCGCGGGGATATCAGAGCTTTGTGGTGGATTACCGGCTGCGCCCCTACACCCAGCAGGAGGGGGCGCTGGATCTGGCGCGGGCGGTGCGGTTTGTGCGCGCCCATGCCGAAGAATACGGCATCGATCCGGCGGATATCGCCGTGATGGGCTTTTCTGCGGGCGGCATTTTGAGCGGTGAGATGCTTCTGCACTTCGACGGGCAGGTCAACGGCACGGCGCTGGATCCGGACTATCGGCCGGATGCACTGGACGCTATCTCGGCCGACGCGGCGGCCTGCGGCATGATCTATGCCTTCTATGGGCGCCTCAGCGTGGGAACCACCGACGTGGAGCTGCTGCGCTCCGGCGGCCTGCCGCCTACCTTTTACTGCTATGGCACCCGCGACCCGTTTTACCGCCAGTTTTTGGCCAACGCGGACGCGGCGGAGCAAGCGGGCGTGGCCGTGGAGCGGCTTCAGTTGGACGATATGCCCCACGGATTCGGCGCACAGGGAGGGTGGATTCCCGCCTACGATTCGTGGCTGACGCGGATCTTCTCCGGCAACTGAACAGGAGCGGGCGCAGGGCAGCCTCTGTCTTTGGAACCACTTACCCGAAAAGATTATGATTGGCAACGGAGGCACGAGATGCTACAATACCTGTATGAGCGGGCAATGCAGAGCGCCGCTCTCTTTGGCCCCGTTTCCATATTACAATATTTTTACAGGAGTGAGCAGTCATGCGCAAAAATTTCGGAACGAAATCCTGGTTTTACCCCCTGCCGGTTCTGATTATCGGCACCTACAGCGAAGACGGCACGGCCGACGCCATGAACGCCGCCTGGGGCGGCCTGTACGACGCCGACAAGGTGGTGCTCTGCCTGAGCGCGGGGCATAAGACCACCGCCAACATCAAGGCCAGAAAAGCCTTCACGGTCAGCTTTGCGGATGCCGCCCATGTGGTGGCGTCGGACTACGTGGGGATGGTTTCCGCCAACAAGGAACCGCACAAGCTGGAAAAGGCCGGCCTGCATGTGACGAAAAGCGAATGGGTGGACGCGCCGCTGATCGATGAACTGCCTGTGGCGCTGGAGTGCCGGCTGATCAAGGTGAACGAGGACGGGAACATCATCGGCCAGATTGTCAACGTCAGCGCCGATGAGAGCGTTTTGGACGCGGAGGGCAGCATCGATCTGGCCAAATTCCGTCCCATCTCCTTTGAACCGGCACACAATGCCTACCATGTGCTGGGCGAAAAGGTGGGCAACGCCTTTAAAGACGGCGCACAACGGCAATAAGAAATACAGGAGGATACACCATGGATAAAGTGACAGCCGGCCGGGATGCCATGAACGGCTTTGCGCCGAAATTTGCGCAGCTTAACGATGATGTGCTGTTTGGAGAAGTCTGGTCGCGGGAGGACAAGCTCTCGGCCCGTGACCGCAGTCTGATCACGGTTTCGGCCCTGATGGCCAGCGGGATTCTGGACAGCTCGCTCCTTCACCACATAGAGCGGGCCAAAGCCAACGGCGTGACCGTGACCGAGATGAGCGAAGCCCTGACCCAGCTTGCCTTCTATGCGGGCTGGCCCAAGGCGTGGGCCGCCCTGCGGATGGCCAAGGAAGTCTATGGAGAAGCGTGATATGTTCACTGTCTGTCATATGCTCGCTTCCCTGGACGGGAAGATCGACGGGGCGTTTTTCAGCGCACCGGAAACGGCGCCCGCATTAAAGGCCTATGGGGAGCTGCGGGGCTTTTACAACTGCCAGGCCACCCTCTATGGTACGACCACCATGCTGGGCGGCTACGCCGACGGAAAAGCCCCGGTACCGGCCTCCGCCGACCATTCGGTTCCCAAGGCGGATTGGGTCAGCGAAGAGGGCCGGGCTTTGGGAAACTTCATCGTTTCGGTTGACCCCGCGGGCGAGCTGGGCTTTTCCTCCGGCGTACTGGAAAAGAAGGGCCGGCCGGCCGCGCATGTGATAGAAGCGTTGACCGGGATGGCGTCCCCCGCGTATCTCGCCTATCTGCGGGAGCGCGGCGTTTCCTATGTCATCGCGGGAGACAGGCGGCTGGACTGCGCCCTGCTGCTGCAAAAGCTGCAAGACCTTTTCGGCATGGACCGGCTGATGATCGCCGGCGGCGGCGTAACCAACTGGTCGTTTTTGCAGGAGGGGCTGATCGACGAGGTGAGCCTGGTCGTCGCCCCGGTGGCGGACGGCGGCACCGCCGCGGTCTCCATCTTTGAGCAGGCGGCGTTCCTGCCGCCTCACGGTCCCGTTGCGTTCACTCTGCGGGAGGCAAAGGTGTTGGACGGAAACGGGCTTTGGCTGCGGTATGATGCCAAAAAGCAGAGAATATAGGCGAAAAGCGGTGGGCGGCTGCCCGCCGCTTTTTTATGCCCTTGCCTGTAGTATTAACCTCTGCGTTCAAACCGCATAACGGATCGAGACTTCTGTAAACCGGTCAAAACCGGTACAATGGGATCAGAATCCAGGGAAGGAAGGTATCCGCTATGCAATATGTAACACTGCATAATGGTGTGAAGATGCCCCAGATCGGCTATGGCGTGTTCCAGGTGGGCCATGAGGAATGTGAACGCTGTGTGCTGGACGCGATCCGCGTGGGGTATCGGGCGATTGATACGGCGCAGTCTTACGGCAATGAAGAAGCGGTCGGCAGCGCGGTCAAAAAATGCGGCGCCCCCCGGCAGGAGCTGTTCCTCACCACCAAGGTGTGGATTTCCAACGCCGGATATGAAAAGGCCAAGGCTTCCATTGATAAATCCCTGCAGAATCTGCAGACCGATTACCTGGATCTGCTGCTTATCCACCAGCCCTTCGGCGATTATTACGGCACCTACCGGGCCATGGAGGAAGCCTACAAGGCCGGAAAGCTCCGGGCCATCGGCGTGTCCAATTTCTACCCCGACCGGCTCATCGACCTGTGCCAGTTCGCGCAGGTTACGCCCGCCGTCAACCAGGTGGAAACCCATGTGTTCCAGCAGCAGAAAACCGCGCATGCCTACATGAAAAAGTACGGGGTGCAGCACGAATCCTGGGGCCCCTTTGCGGAAGGCCGGAAGGATTTCTTCACCAATCCGGTGCTGACGGCAATCGGCGCCCAATACGGCAAATCCGCCGCCCAGACGGCGCTGCGCTTTCTGATCCAGTCCGATGTGGTGGTGATCCCCAAGACCACCCACCGGGAGCGCATGGAACAGAACCTGCAGGTGTTTGACTTTACCCTGCGCGAGGAGGACATGGAGGCAATCCGCCAGCTCGACGAGGGCGAAAGCCTGTTCTTCTCCCATTATGATCCCGCAACGGTGGAAATGCTGACCAATATGGGCAAAACCAGACAGGTCTGATCCCGGAAAAGGGCAGAGACCCCGGCGCGGGCTTCTGCTGCAAATAAAAGCCAAACGGAGTGAACACAAATGAAATCGTTTCTGAAAAAATCGCTTGCTGCAGGGCTTGCCGCCGTGCTGGCCCTGGTTCTCACCGCCTGCGAAAATACCGCGGAGCCGGATGGCGACCAAAGTGCGGTTCTGACTCTGTCCGGCTCCGCAACCTCGCCATCCGCCCAGACGGATGGCGGCCGTATTCTGATCGCGTACTTTACCGCCGCGGAGAACAGCGGCGTGGATGCCGTTGCCTCTGCCAGCTATACCATGATAAACGGGGAGGCGGTGGGACGCCTCCGGGTTGTGGCCGATATGATCCGTGAGAATGTGGGCGGGGACCTGTTTTCCATCCATACCGCCGTGGTATATCCCGCCGACGGCGGAGAGCTCATCGACTATGCCGCCCAGGAACAGGACGAAAATGCCCGCCCGGCGCTGACCTCCCACATCGAAAATCCGGAACAGTACGACACCATTTTCATCGGGTATCCCAACTGGTGGGCCGATCTCCCGATGGCGGTGTACAGCTTCTTTGACGAGTACGATTTTTCCGGCAAGACCCTCATCCCCTTTAATGTCCATAACGGCAGCCGGTTCTCCCGCACCATCCAGACGATTCAGGAGCTGGAACCGCAGGCCACGGTCGTGGAGAATGGCTTTACCGTCAGTGAGCGGACGGTGGCGGATGCCGCCGGCGACGTGGCCGCCTGGCTGGATGAGATCGGCTATTGAGCGAAGGGGAGATCGGCGTGAAAACGAAAAGCATGGCGCCGGCTGCCCTGCTGTGCAGCCTGCTGCTCTGCCTGTCCGGCTGTACCGGAGCTTCCGGCCCCCCTGCGGCAGAAAATGCTTCCCTGCCGCCGGCAGCAGGCACCGCCCCGTCCGCCGGCCGGACGCCGGACACACCGTCCGATGTACCCGCCCGGACCGGCCTCATAGCGGAACAGATCCTGGAAGGGGAGACGGGCGCGATCCATTACAGCTATTATCTGCCGGAAGGATACAGCGCCGATCGGACGTATCCCCTGATGATGGCCATGCCCGGCTATGACCGGATGTGGTTTGGCGAGGATTCCGCCGGCTCGAATCTGGACTGGAACGGATTTCTCTGCTGGACGGAGCTTCCGGAGGATATGATCGTGGTATCCGCTCAGCTCACCGACTGGCAGGAAACCTCGGCACGGCAGGCCATTGAACTGACGGAATATTTTCTGCAACATTTTTCGATCGATACAAGCCGCATTTATGCGGCGGGCTATTCCGCCGGCGGCGAAACCATGTCCCGGGCCGTTTCCATGCGGCCCGATTTATACGCCGCCTATCTCCACGGCGCTTCCCAATGGGACGGGACATTCGCCCCCATCGCCGAAAACGGGGTGGCGGTGTACATCTTTATGGCGGAGGGGGACGAGTATTACGGCTCCCAGCGGGCCCGTGACGCCTACGACGGTCTGCACGCCGCCTATGTGGAGGCGGGCTGGAGCGAGGAGGCGATCGAAGGGGTGCTGCAAATCCAAACCCCGGACGCGGACTGGTTCGCCCAGCGCGGCATTACGGGCAACTATCACGGCGGCGGCAATGTGGTGTTTGAGGAAACGTCCATACGGAATTGGATCATCTCCCACAGCCGGTAACGGAGAAAAACGCGCCATGAAGCAGCCCGCACAAGGCGTGCTGTCCCTCCGACGCCCTTACCCGCTTCCATTTTAAACTAGGGACCCGTATTATGCGTAAAGACAGGAGGCAGCCGCCATGAAACCAAAGGCCATCATGAAAATCGTTGTGGATCTGTGCATGACCATTCTGCTGATGCTGCTTATGGCGTTTGAACTGATCGGCAGGACGGCCCATGAGTGGATCGGCGCGGGCATGTTCGTGCTGTTCATCGGCCACCACATACTGAATCGGAACTGGAGCAAGAATCTGTTCCGCGGACGGTATACCCCTTTCCGGGTGCTGCAGGTCCTGGCGGCCGGGCTGGTCCTTTTGACCATGCTGGGTTCCCTCGTCAGCGCCGTGCTTATCTCCCGTGAGGTGTTTGCCTTCCTGCCCATCCGCGGCGGGCGGGGGTTCGGCAGAATGCTGCACATGCTGTCCGCCTACTGGGGGTTTGTGTGCCTGTCCCTGCATCTTGGCATTCACTGGAATACCATGATGGGCGTGGCGGGCAGATGGTGCGGAAAAAGCTCCCGGCTGCGCGGCATCCTCCTGCGGACCGCGGGGCTTGCGATCGCCCTTTACGGCGCGTACGCCTTTGTGCACAGGGAAATTCCGGCGTATCTGTTTTTGCAGACACAGTTTGTCTTTTTCGATTTTGAAGAGCCGATCGTATTCTTTTTCCTGGATTATCTGGCGGCCATGGGGCTGTTCGTATGGATTGGCCATTATCTGGCGAAAATGGTCCGCCGTCTCCAAAAGGGGAAAAAGCAAGAAAGTTCGCATGGAACCCACGGCCCGAACGGGCCGGACGGTACATAATCCCCATAACCGCCTGCAGCTGTACGGCATACGGTTTTATACACCAAAGCGCCCGGGGAAATCCCCGGGCGCTTTGGCGGCAAGGTGAGTTCGCTTTATGTGTTTGAGTTGCCCGCTTTTCTGAAAACCAGAATGCCCCTGGCGGATGGCATGACGGAACAGGAAATAAGTTCATAGCCTTCCTTTTCCATCTGGTTGGCGGCATCTTCTATTTTGCCGGCCATCTCCTTGGCCTTGGGCGAATACTTGATCACCACCGTTTTATACATTGTGTTCACCTCCTGTTCCGGTCAAAGTATGGCTGTCCGCATCATTCGATAACATCTGGTGCCGTAAAAACTGCAGCAGAGCCTGTTCCGGTGGAAACGTCCGGGGATCCAAAGTGTTTTGGCGAAGGGAGATCTGGAATGGGTGCCGTACACATCCTGCGTCGTCTTCGCAAGCTGCCCCCGAATACGGATGGTCCGTTTCCCAACCCGGAAGGGTTCCAAGAGTAAAGATGTATGCCGTGCATTCTTCCATGCTGCCGCTGTAACCGGTGTAATACAGCCGGTCTTGCGCGGACAGCTTTTCCGCATACCGGGCATTTTGCTCACACGGCGCGGCGCTGTTCCGCAACAGCATTATCCCTGTTTATTATAAAAACGGTTTAGTTAAAAATCCGCTACCGTCCGGTTAAGCCTATGTAAAGGGCTTGCTGTATATTTTACATTGTTTTAAGGAAAACCAGCTTGTGCTTTTAACGAGGGCCGGGTTATTGTAAAATCCGAAGCAGGCAATCGCAGAGCCGCGGCGGATATCGAGCGGACCGCCGGACAGCAGACAGGGGAGGAACAGACAATGGGAAACGAATCATCTTGTAAAGAAAAAGCCGTCCGGCTGGTCCGGCGGCTTAAAAGCGACAGACGGCGGGCGGCGGGTATCCTGCTGATAGGACTCGGGGCAGTCCTGGGCGTTGTAGCGAGGGCGGCGGGCGGCTCGCCCTTTCAGGATTTCACGTCCGGTGTCCTGATGGGCCTTTCAGCCGGCATGCTGCTGGTCGGTATCCTGGCGACGCTTTTGTCCGTTCTCAAGGGAAAAGCCTCCGCCAAAGGCGGCCAGGCCGACGATTCGGAATAGCGTTTCAGGAGTGTCGGAGGAAGCAGAGACGATCCTGCCAGCCGTCGGGGGAAAACACCGCCTGAACCGAGAGGAGAGGGCTTATCCCTCTCCTCTCGGGGCTATATCCCGGACAAGCCTGTACTCCTTTTTCAAGGAAAGTAGTGATTTCGAGGAAAATTGAAAAATTCCGTCAATTCGACGAAAATTCCGACAGCTTATCAAAATTTCTCATACTGTCGGCAGTCAATTACACTTGGGCCTCCCTCGGTTTCATCAGGGCTGGCCGCTCCCTTCTACTCACAAGCAAAAGAATAGAGCAGTTGTTTATTGAAAATAACTCAATATGATATAACTCCAATTTCGATTGTGATTCCAAGTAGGAGCCTGATTGCCAGCTTCCAAAATCCTTTTGATAATTTGAAAATCGACCTCTTGATTCAAAAACTCTCGCACAGTTCTCCTTTTGCTAACAGTCTCATAGAATTCCATGTTGTTGTCCTCCTAAATTACGATTTGTTGCTCTGTTTTATTATATAATAATGCTTTCTGCAAAGCATAATCAATAGCTAAACTAGCTGTTTGGGATTAAGAACTGCTATTTGGTGAAACCGACGGAGTTTGGGTCATCACTACTTATCTTGAAAAGGGACAGCCTGTATATTCACTTGACAAACGCGGATATGGTGTGCTATTCTGTTAGGAGATTAGCGACAACTAACCGTTTCCCTGAAGCCTGAAGCATGCATAGCAGATCGCCGGCCCGCCGTAAACGCAGCGGACCGGGGGCCGGCTTTGTTATATGCAAATTGGGGAAAGGGGATTTTTTATGCCGGAAGCCTTGACGCCTCTTCAGATACAGATCCTGCTGTACTATCTGGAGGCGGAGCCGCCTAAACGGACCGTAACCGCCGCGGCCAAGCATTTGGGCATCACCAAATGGACGGTGACCCGTGCGCTGGATGCCATGGAAAAGCAGGACATTGTGGAGCGGGTGGAAAATCGGAAAACCGTCCTGACCATACCCGGAAAAAAGATGGCGGAGAGATATCAGGCGCAGATGAAAATTCTGGAACAATATATGCAGTATCAGGATATCCCGCCCGCGAAAATACACGACAACGCCCTGCGGGCGCTGGCGGCCGGCTTTTCCGAGGAGTTCCTGGAGCGGCTGGCGGAACAGGAAGGGCGGATGCGGCTTAAGGAAATGTTCGCCGGACGGCAGAGCTTCGGCGGCGGGGAGATCTGCAGCTTTCTGAAGGACGGCAGCTATTATTTCCCGTTTATTATTTACCGGGAGCAGATTAAGAACCACAACAATATCTCCATGGCCAACCGGGGCTTTGCGCATCCCTGTGAGCTGATTGTCAAGGATCACGAGGGCCTTGTCTGTCTGACGGTTCAAACCGTATCGGCACCATCCGCTTCCAGCGGCAGGATGATGGAAGGACGGCTCAACAAGCTGCAGTATCTGTATAACGGCGCCTTCCGGGACGGAGGACTCGACGGGCGGTATGTGTATTTTCCGGTGACAGCCCTGCATTTTATCTCCATGGGAAAAGGCCGGGACACCCTGCTGCACGGCAGCGTGTGCCTGAAGATGCAATGCAGCGTCGGGGATATGCACATGCCGGAAAGCACCGCGGTTTTTACCGTATTTATTCATTGATCCCGCGGTCAAGAGGGGAAAGAAAATTTTTTGTTGCAGGTTTGCTCCAAGGGCGGTTTCTCTGAACCATCCGGGATTGCGGGCTTTTTCGAGGCCTCAAGCGGGCGCTTGGTGCGGGTCTGCAACAAAAAAGCGATTGACAGAAAAAAAGCAAGCCGCTATACTAAAAAACGCTTCAGGGAAACGGCGGTTTCACGTGGGAACCGTCAAAAATCGAACAGGCTGGCATGATGCCTCAAAAATCTCCGAAAGGAGTTTTTTTCTGGGAAATAGTTAGCTTATGCTAACTATTAAAAATGCCGCGGACTGCGCGACAGATACCAGGGGAACGAGTGCACAGCTCGCTTCCTTGACCAGAACCAAACAGAAGGAGGAGCGCATGATTCATATAAACCGTTCGCCGTAGAAGCGGCCATATTTTTGCCCGAAAGTTAGTTGTGACTAACGCAATACTCATCTCCCAGCTATGGGAAAAGAATGAAGCGGAGGTATTTTACAGATGACAATGACAAAACAGGCAGGGCGCAGGCGCGGCTTGGCGGTGCTGCTGGCGCTGACGGTATGGTGCGGTTTCTTTTCTGTCGGTGTGAAGCTGGATACGTCTGCCGCCACCCTTGAACCGACAACGCCGATTGAGAAGATAGACGTGCCGGTTGAGGACGGCGTCTATTATGCGGACATCGACCTGTGGCATGCCACGATGAATCAGTCCTCTATGGGCAACGCAGCCCTGAGAGGCAGCACGACCTTTGAAACCAACCATCCGGAAGATACGGATTACCAGGCCATTATTGTGGTTAAAGACAACACGGCTACCGCCATCGTGGAGTTTATGCCGATGGGCTTCATTGGGCAATATGGCTTCATGATGGAGCTGGAAGGCGTAGACGCCAAGTATCTGACGCAATTCGGCGCAGTTTTTGACACGGTGGGGGATCCCGATGCCGCCAGCTTCACGGCTATGGAGGTCCTTGCCCGGCATTTAACCCAGGAGGGAACCACCGTTTATGACAGCTATAATGACCCGGATTCCCCCACTGTTTATGATGGCAGCACCATGCGGCCAGCAGGATTTGGCTATGACTACGAGCGCCCATTGAATATAGAAGACGTGCCTTACGCCCATCTTATTTCCATTGACGTGACCCCCGTTTGGGTACAGTTTGAGGATTCCGTCAAGCCCACTACCGCAGAAGAATATACCCATGAAAATGCGGCCTATGTCCATGTTTTCGTCCCGGTGATGTATTCGATTATGCCCACCTCCGGCGACCAGTACGCCAGAATGAAGGTGGATTGGACATCTCTGGAAAAAATTCAAAACCCGGAAGAAAATTTGCCGTACCGCCTGTGGAGCGCAAAACAAATCTCCGGCACCGCTTATACCGGCGCGTCCTATGAAACCCTGCAGAACGCCATCGGCGAAGTAACAGCGGAGATGGAGAAAATCTGGCCCTCCAGCCAGATTTCCATGTCGGGCAGCGGCAGTAGCAAGCAGCCGATCCTGGAACAGAAGGAATTCACGGCCCAGGAGCAGGCCGTTATGGTGAAAAAGCTCAACGACGCGATTGATGGCTTGGAGGAAATCGGCGATAAGACCAATCTCAACGCCGTTATTGCGGAAGCGGAAACCAAAGTGGAAGAGGAGTACACTCCCAACAGCTGGGCCGCCTTCCGGGAAAGCCTGGAAAGCGCCAAAACCGTTCAGGCGGATGAGGACGCCGGTGTTTCCCAGGTGAATGCTGCCGCAGAAGCCCTCACCGAAGCTATGGAAGCCCTGATTCCCCGGGCTGACACCGCCGGGCTGGCCGCTTTGGTCGCGCAGGCTAAGGAAATCAAGCAAGGGAACTACACAGAGGAATCCTGGGACGCCTTGCAAAACGCCATTGCCTCTGCGGAAGAGGCCTTGGACAACCCCAATCTTTCTCAGAATGAAATCAGCGGCCAGGAATTAAATCTCCAGAATGCCATGAACGGCTTGGCAGTGAAGGGAACACTAGACAAAAACAATCTGGAAGATGGCGTTTACTCCGTTTACGGCGAGATGATAAAAACCAACCGCACCGACAAATCCATGTCCAACGACGCCATCAACCACACCATTAAGCTGACCGTCGAAGACGGCAAATATTACCTGACCATGGATTTCCACGGCCTGGCCTACCTCAACCGGTTCGGCTATCTGGCCGAGCTCTCCTACTACGACAACGGCTACACCTACGGCCAGTATGGCGCAGTCGAAGGGACGCGGATTCCTGCAACGGTTCTCTCCACCCAGAAAAACGCGGACGGCAGCGATATTGTCGACGAGTTCAACCAGGCGGGCGGCTCCTATGCCGGCAGGCTGTATCCCGACCAGGTCAGATTCCCGCTGGTTGCGGACGCACTGGCGGACGAAGACGGCTATGTGCCGCTGCACGTGTTCGTGCCGGTCATGGAGGATATCTCCGCCGGCACCGGCGATCAGGATGTGCTGCTGAAGCTTGACTGGTCCACCCTGAAAAAGACCACAGAGGACGATCCGGGCTTTGCGCCCGAAGAACCGGCGGAACAGTCCCCGGCGGTGGATGTGGAAGATGAAACCACCGGCATAAAAGTGTACGCGGATAAGGGCGTTTTCGAAGAGGGCGTACGGCAGGTGGTAAAGGAAATTACCGCCGGCAGCGCTTATGATAAGGCGGCCGCGCTCCTAAGCGATGTGGGGAAGAAGTTCAAGCTGTTTGATATCCATTTTGAGGATAAAGAGGGAAGCGAGGTACAGCCTAACGGTACGGTTACCGTATACTATCCAATCCCGGCGGGGTATGATGCCGACAGGGTTGTGCTGTATCGTATCAATGAAGACGACACCAAGACGCGTATTAACGGCACCGTGGAGAACGGCTATTATAAAGTAACGACCAGGAGCTTCAGCACCTATGCGTTTGTGGAACAGGGCAGCACCATTACCGACGCGGAGAATACCGCCGGCATCCCGCAGACCGGCGTTGCCTCCCGCGCGGCGGTGTACGGCCTGCTGGCCCTGGCCGCTGCCGGCATGATGGGCGGGGCCCTGCTGTCCGGAAAGCGCAAATCCAGGAAATCCTGAGAAAGAACCGGCTGAAAGAGCCCTTACGGTTTTGAAAAGCGGTATGCCGCGCACGCACGACGCGCGGCATACCGCTAAACCGCCATGTTATCAGTAAGGCCCGCGCCCGGAAGGACGCAGGACCGGGAAAGGACACGAATATACATGACCAATACGGCATCCAGGCTGCTGCGGGCGCTGTGCAGTATGGCCGGAATGCTCGCCATGGCGGCGGGCATTTCGGCTATGCCGGCGTTAGCAGCATCTAACGGCATCTATACCGCCACGGCGGCCTCGCACTACAAGCACCCCACCACCGGGGTGATCGAAGATTCAGGCGGCGAGGGCTCCTATGTCCTCGGCCAGTCCATGACCGACAGCGCCCTCAATAAAAGCGCCTTGGTGGAGGTGGATGCCGCGGGCAACACCTTTGTCACCATCCGCCTGAATCTGATGGACAATATTCAGGAGCCGCAGTTCCAGGTTGACGGCAGCCGGAACGGGACCTTTACCCCCGTTTCCGCCGCCGTCATGCAGGAGGATTTCACCAACAATACCACCGACTTCCGCCTGCAGGTCCCCGGTGAAAACGCCGTTATCCGCTGCAATATGTATGTTATCCCCATGGGGCGGGACGTCGTCTTCTACATAACGGTGGGGAACCTGCAGGCAGGCTCGGGGGATTTTGTCACCAGCATCACGGTGGATTCGTCCCAGCCGCAGCCCGGCCCGCAGCTGGAGCAGCCGACGACCACCCGGACGCCGACAACGCAGACGGCAGGCACGCCGTCCACCGCCGCGCAAGCCTCCGGATCGGAAGGGCCGTCTTCGGGCGAGCCGTCCGGCGGCGAATCGGCTGCCGGCACCCCTTCCACCAGTACCGCAGCCGCTGAAAACGGGGACACGGTGGGCGGCCTGGCGGAGTTCGACGCTGCCGGAAATGCCGTGAGCGATGCTTTCGATCCCACATCGGGCAACAGCAGCACCGGCAACCCGGTGATCTGGTGGGGGATCGGCGGCATTGTGGCGGCGGCCATTGCGGGCGGCTGTGTGTGGTATTTCGGCTTCTTCAGGAAAAAGAAGTAAGGGGGGAGCCGCTATGAAACGCCAAACCATCCTGTCCCTTGTCCTGACCGGGGCGCTGGCACTGAGTGCGGCGGGCTGCGTCAACCAGCACCCGGAGAAAACCGGCGCCCCGGCGGACGGAAGTTCTCCCCGCCTGATTGCCACCTCCCCGGCGGTGGCGGATATCTGCGGCCGGCTGCATCTCGATCTGGTGGGCGTGTGCGAAACCGGCAGCGAGCTGCCGGAGCCGTACACCGCCCTGCCCACCGTGGGAATGCCCATGAATCCGGATCTGGAGATCGTCAAATCCTTACAGCCGGATTATGTCCTCTCGCCCAACACCCTGCAGAACGATCTGCAGCCCAAATATGCCGCCGCCGGCGTCAGCTCCCTGTTTTTAAACCTGCGGAGCGTGGAGGGGATGTATGCTTCCATTTCCGATCTAGGCCAAAAGTTCGGCCGGGAGGCGGAAGCCCAGGCACTTGTGGATGAGTACAACGCCTTTATGGAGGCATACCGCAGCCAAAATGAAGGCAGGGAATCCCCCACTGTGCTGGTGCTCATGGGGCTGCCCGGCTCGTATATCGTGGCGACCGACAACAGCTATGTGGGCAGCCTGGTCAAGCTGGCGGGCGGCATCAACGTTTACGGTGACGGGGACGGACAGGAATTCCTGTTCGCCAATACGGAGGACATGAAGCTCAAGGACGCGGACGTGATTGTCCGCGCGGCCCACGGTCTCCCCGAAATGGCGCGGGAGATGTTCGCCGAGGAGTTTGCCACCAACGATATCTGGCAGCACTTCAAGGCGGTGCAGGAGGG
>CDZV01023263.1_pt1 | contig 17239 bp, 14 predicted proteins | sample 554851 | NCBI WGS metagenome assembly CDZV01 (sample SAMEA3182090, study PRJEB8094) | gut metagenome | biome: human; feature: gut; material: Stool; isolation source: human stools | place: Canada | collected 2013-03-12
TGCCCATCAGATACTTGTCGATGAGCACCGGATTCTCCAGTTTATGGGACGTGATGATGGCCATATACTCGGTCACGTCGTTGTCATCGTAAGCGATGATCATATTCTGCCCCCCCAACACATAAGAGGGGCGCAGCAACACCGGATATCCCAGCTTGCGGGCGGCTTCCAGTGCCTCCTCGGCGGTCATCACGGTGGTGCCCTCCGGGCGCGGAATACCGCAGTGTTCCAGCAATTCATCGAACCGTTCCCGATCCTCCGCGGCATCGATGCTGTCCGCCGGAGTCCCCAGGATTTTCACGCCCTGCTTCTCCAAGTGCTTGGTCAGTTTAATGGCCGTCTGTCCGCCGAACTGGACCACCACGGCATAGGGCTGTTCGGTAGCCAGGACGTTGTCCACATCCTCGGGGGTAAGCGGATCAAAATACAACCGGTCGGCGGTATCGAAGTCGGTGGAGACGGTTTCCGGATTGTTGTTGGCGATGATCGCCTCATATCCCAACTTTTTCAAAGTACGGACACAGTGAACCGAACAATAGTCAAACTCAATTCCCTGGCCGATCCGAATGGGGCCTGAACCAAAAACCACGACCCGCTTCTTCCCCGTGGCCAGCTTAGCATTGTGCAGGGCGGCCTCATTCTCCTCATCCCAAGTGGAATAAAAATAGGGAGTCTCGGCGTCGAATTCAGCGGCACAGGTGTCCACCATTTTGTAAGATGCATGGCGGCTGACCGGTGGCTTTTGCCCCGACAGCCGTTCAATGGTGCTGTCCAGGAAACCCAGTTTTTTCGCCCGAAGATAGGTTTCCCCATCAAGGACAGAGGTAGCCAGTTCCTTTTCCATCACCACCAGCCGATTGAGTTTCGACAGAAACCAGCGGTCAATCTTCGTCATATCGAATATTTCATCCGGAGTCATCATGTTGCGCTTGAGGGCGGCATAGATCGCAAAAAGCCGCTCGTCGTCCATGTGGGCGATGATTTCCCGGATCTCCTCGTCGCTCTTCTTCTCCAGCTTGGGAAGATTCGGGGTGTCGATCCCCAATTCGATGGATCGCACGGCCTTCATCAGGGCAATTTCAAATCCCGAACCGATGGACATAACTTCTCCCGTCGCCTTCATCTGGGTACCCAGGCGGCGGTCGGCATAGACGAATTTATCAAAGGGCCATTTTGGAAATTTGATGACGCAGTAATCCACCGCCGGTTCGTTACAGGCATAGGTTTTACCGGTGACGGCGTTGACGATTTCGTCGAGATGGTAACCGATCGCGATTTTGCAGGCCACCTTGGCAATGGGATAACCGGTGGCCTTGGACGCCAAGGCCGAGGAGCGGGACACACGCGGGTTGACCTCGATAACCGCATATTCCCGAGAATCCGGTTTCAGGGCAAACTGGACATTGCAGCCCCCCTCCACCCCCAAGGCAGTGACAATATTGAGGGCGGCCGCCCGCATCATCCGGAACTCAGAGGCGGACATGGTTTGAGCCGGAGCGACCACGATGGAATCGCCGGTGTGAATTCCGACCGGATCCACATTTTCCATCGAACAGACATCAATGGCGTTGCCGGCGCTGTCCCGGATAACTTCGAATTCAATCTCTTTCCATCCGGCCACGCTCTTTTCGATGAGAACCTGATGGATCAGGCTGGCCCGAAGGCCGCCCGCGCAGATTTCCCGCATCTCCTCGTCGTTATGAACAAAGCCGCCGCCGGTCCCGCCCAGGGTATAAGCAGGGCGGACCACCACAGGATACTCGATTTCATGCGCAAAATCCAGGGCATCTTCGACCGATTCCACCACCTTGGAGGGAATGCAGGGTTCCCCGATCGACAGCATCGTATCTTTAAAAGCCTGCCGGTCTTCCGCCTTGCGGATCGTATCCGGATTCACACCCAACAGCTTGACCCCACGGGAAGAGAGAAAATCCCCCTGAGACAGTTCCATACCGATGTTGAGCCCAGTCTGTCCGCCCATATTGGCCAAGACGCTGTCCGGCTTCTCCATATCAATGATTCGCTTAATCACCTCTACATTGAGAGGCTCAATATAAATGACGTCGGCCATGGTCTTATCGGTCATGATGGTGGCGGGATTGGAATTGACCAAAATCACCTCCAGGCCCTCTTCTTTCAGAGCGCGGCAAGCCTGGGTTCCGGCATAGTCAAACTCCGCCGCCTGTCCAATGACAATGGGCCCTGAACCGATCACCAATACTTTTTTTACGTCTTGCCGTTTGGGCATATACCAATCATTCCTTTCTGCTCGGCCCTATTTCACCACGTGTTCGCCGTCTACTCCAAACAGCATTCAGCCACGCTTTTCCGTATGATCCCGCAGCATCCGCACAAAGGCGTCGAACACCCAGGCGGTGTCCTGATATCCGTTGCCGTCGGAAGGTTCGAACTGGACGGTAAAAATCGGTTTTTGCCGGTAGCGCAGCCCCTCTACCGTCCCGTCGTTGACGTTGCGCAGAAAGGCGTCGGCCACATCGTTTTGTATACTGTCCAGAGCCACGGTATAACCATGATTCTGTTCCGTCACCATCACCCGGCCGTCGTCGAGATTCCGCACCGGCTGGTTGCTACCCCGGTGTCCCACCGGCAGCTTTTCAATTTTCATTCCCGCGGCTACCGCCATGAGTTGATGCCCGAGGCCCCAGCCAAATATGGGTTTTCCATTTTGAGCCAGCGCACGGAGAATCTCGATGATCTCCGGATTGTCCCAGGGATCGCCGGGACCGTCGGACAACACGATGCCGTCCGGGGTTGAAGCCAGGATTTCCTCTGCGGATGTATAGGCCGGATACAGGGTACAGGAACAGCCCCGGCCCAAAAAATGCTCCAGGATGGATACCCGGAACCCGTAGTCCGGAATGGCCAGCTCATACAGCGGGCGCTCCGCTTCCCATCGCTGGGGCTTGCTGACCGTGATCTTCCCAATCGCAGGCGGTACGCGATAGCCTTTCAGACGCTCGATTCGTTCTCGGGACGCATCGGGGGTGTCCACGATCATGCCGTTCATCACGCCATAATCCCGGATATGCCGGGTCAAAGCGCGGGTATCCACCCCGCACAGCCCGGCGATGCCGAGCTGCCGGAGATATTCATCCAAGGTGACGAACTCGTGGGCGTCGGTAGGCTCCACACACCACTCCCGCACCACATAACCGCTGGCCACCAGCTTGGAAGGGCTCACCGGATCGACTCCCCGATTGCCGATGAGGGGGTAGGTCTGCACCACGATCTGGCCCGAATAGGTCGGATCCTGCAGCAAATCCTGGCTGGTGGTCATATCGGTGTTGAACACCACCTCACCGATAGCCTCACCTGCGGACAGATTCCGTTCAGCCCCCATCGCATATCCCTTAAAAGATGTCCCGTCTTCCAAAAGCAAATACGCCGTCTTCATTCGTATGACCATCCCTTTCCATTTGCTGCATATCCCATCGGCACGACTGTTCTCCCTGTATAATCGGAACGTTCACCGCCGCCCAATCACTTGAAGAATATCCTCCCGCATCCGGACCGCTTCCCGCAGGGCGGCTCCGGCGTAGTCTTCCGGCGGACAGTTTTCTTCCTTTTTCCAGGCACAAAGGATCGCCCGGGAAGAGTTGATGACCGCGCCTCGGCCCTCCTCATCGAAGGCACCGGCCACATCGGCCGCACCTCCTCCCTGGGCGCCGTAACCCGGCACCAGAAAAAAGGTATGGGGCAAATATCGCCGCAATTCGGTAAGCTGGGCGGGATAAGTAGCGCCCACTACAGCGCCGACACCGGTATACCGGTGTTTTCCGGGGACCTCCTCCCCCCACTGTTCACACATGGCCCCTATATGGCGGTAAACTGGTTCCCCGTCGATGATCCGGTCCTGCAATTCTCCGGAAGAGGGATTTGAGGTTTTGACCAGAACAAAAATGCCCGCATCCCTGTCTCTACAAACAGATAAAAGTGGTCCAATTCCATCCGACCCCAGATAAGCGTTGACGGTCAGCGCGTCTCCTCCAAAGGGCTCAAACAACGAGCTGCCTACTTTTACCCGGCCAAGATGAGCGGCGGCGTATGCCTCCATGGTGGCGCCGATATCGTTGCGTTTGCCGTCGGTGATGACAAACAGGCCCTTTTCTTTTGCATAGGCGATGGTCTCAGCCAATGCCCGCATTCCCGGCCATCCGTACATTTCATAATAGGCCGCCTGGGGTTTGACGGCGGGGACCGTGCCGCACAAAGCGTCGATCAGGCCCCGGTTATAGGCGAGAATGGCAGCGGCCGCTCCTTCTAAAGTCTCTCCATATTCTTGGAAGGCCTTTTCGACAAGAAATTCCGGTATATACTCGAGCTTTGGATCCAATCCCGCTACAGTGGGGTTTCCAGTCTTGTCAATCGCGTCGATCAATCTGTCTAGCGCCATCGTGTGCCTCCATGATATTTATTCGGACAAGGAAAACGGTTCACCCAGCAGGCTTACCGCCTCACTTTCCGGCAGTTCTTCCACGCTTTTCAGCTTATTTTGAATGATCTCGGTCCGTTTCGCGGCCTTTCCCAGATTGTCGGTCGCCTCGGAGAGCTTCTTCTGGGTAGCTTCCAGGGCGACCCCGAACCGACCGAAGTCCACCTTAATCGCTCCCAGCATCTTCCACACCTCGCCCGATCGTTTCTGGATCGCCAGGGTGCGGAATCCCATCTGCAAACTGTTGAGAAAGGCCCCCAGGGTCGTCGGTCCCATGATGGTCACCCGATAGTCCCGCTGCAAAACGGCGCAAAGCTCCGCCCGCTTTGTCACCTCGGCATACAACCCTTCGGTGGGAAGAAACATGATGCCGAAATCCGTGGTATAAGGAGGAATAATGTACTTATCCCGTATGCTCCGTGCGTTCTCCTTGATGCTGGCCTCGAGTTGTTTCGAGGCCGCGTCCAGTTCCGCCAGTTCCCCCTGTTCAGAGGCTTCCACCAGCCGTATGTAGCTTTCCATGGGGAATTTGGAATCAATCGGCAGATAAACGGCCTGGGCCCCGTCTTCCTTACCCGGCAGACAAATGGCATACTCGACAATTTCGTTCCGCCGGGGTGCCACTTTGACGTTGGCTCGGTACTGCTGAGGACTCAACAGCTGCTCGAGCAGATTTCCCAGGGAAATTTCACCCCACGTGCCGCGGGTCTTGACATTGGTCAACACCTTTTTGAGGTCGCCCACCCCCGCGGCCAGATTCTGCATATCGCCTAATCCCTTATACACCCGTTCCAGCTGGTCGTTCACGGCTTTGAAACTCTCACCCAACCGGGTCTCCAAGGTTTTCTGTAATTTTTCGTCCACCGTCTGACGCATACCATCCAACTTACGGGCATTGTCTTCCTGCATCAGCTGTAGACGCCGGTCCACCATCCGCGTCATCTGGTCGATATTGGAACCTACGATTTGGCTGGCATTTTTAAAGGAAGTATCCACCTCTTGCTTGAGCAGACTCATCTGTTGAGCGTTCTGGCGGTTCTGCTCAGCCAGTTCCGCCCGGAGCTGGTCGCGGGTCAGCGCATCCCGCCGGCCCCGGTTACGCAGAAGCAGCAGGAACAGCACAACCAGGTTTAGAACCACCGCGGCGCCGGATAAGATCAAACTCAGCTTGTCCATAACCCCTCTCCTTCCGTGAATACCACCCGGCCTCCCAGCATGGTGAACCTCACTTTCCCGGTTAGTTTCATCCCCTTAAACGGAGTATTCCGAGATTTTCCATGGAGCTTGTCCGGACGGACGGTCCAGCGTATGGCCGGATCAAAGAGAATCAGATCCGCAGGCGCTCCCTCTCGCAGAGTACCTCCGGGAAGATTCAACAGCTTGGCCGGATTCCAGGCCATCAGAGCCGTCAGATCAAGCAGGGAAAGGCGCCCAGTCTCCACCAGTTTCGTATGGCAGAGCGCCAACGAGGTTTCCAATCCCACCGCGCCGTTTGGAGCCTTAAAAAAATCCGCCTTTTCTTCCGGCGCGTGCGGCGCGTGATCGGTTGCGATGACCGTCAGTGTGCCGTCCCGCAGCCCCTGCAAAACCGCCGCCACATCTTGTTCAGAACGCAGCGGCGGATTCATGCGGTAATCGGCGTCCCGGCTCATGAGCTGTGCGTCGGTTAAGGCAATATAATGGGGCGCGGTTTCCCCCGTCACCGGCACTCCCCGGCGACGGGCGTCACGGATCAATTCCACGCTTCCCTTTGTACTGACATGGCAAATATGCACCGGACAGCCAGTCGCCGCAGCCAGAGCGATCTCCCTTGCCGTTGCGGCTTCCTCGGCCGCCGGATGAATTCCCGGAACCCCCAGTTTACGCGATACGACACCCTCGTTCATGATGCCGCCGGCCGTGATGGATAAATCCTCGCTGTGAGACAGGACAGGAAGTCCGGCCACTGCCCCCTCCTCCAGGGCCTTTTTCATCATGCCGCCAGTCGGGACAGGACGGCCGTCGTCGGATACCGCCACGGCTCCCGCCGCTTTCAGGGCGGGAAAATCGGTCAGGTGCAAACCATCCAGTGATGACGTAATAGCGGCGACGGGATACACTCGCGCATCCACATCCTTGGCTTTGGCCAAAATCTCTCCGAGCACCTCCGGGCAGTCGCAAACCGGGCTGGTGTTCGGCATGCAGGCGACCGATGTAACTCCCCCGGCCGCGGCAGCCCGGCAGCCGGACTTTATATCCTCTTTGTATGTCTGTCCCGGGTCCCGAAGGTGTACGTGAATATCCACAAGACCTGGAAGCAGATGGCAACCGTCCGCCAGAATCACACGAGCATCGGCGGAAAGGGAGGAACCGATGGCTGCAATGACACCGTCCCGTACAAGCAGGTCGACAGACACTTGATCCCATCCCTGCGACGGGTCGGTCACTTTTGCTCCGCGAATCAGCCACTGTTCCACTTTATGCGCCTCCCTTCGGCTTTCTAACTGAATAGTATAGCATAGTTGCCAAGGGGTTACAATCCTCGAATTTACAAAATTCCACCTGCAGGAAGGATCGGGCTTGCCGTATTTCACCAAAGCAACCTAGTCCCGACCACCGTAAGCTTCCCACCGCAAACGCAACAACCGAATCCAAAATTATCATAATTTCGTAAAAAAGGCGCGCCATCTGCTGAAAATGAATTTTTTATGAAAGTTTCCGTTAAAGTTCTTGCAAAATCAAAAAGGTTCCGCTATAATGAGTTTTAGCGTCTAGATTGTATTTTAAATAAAGGAGAGGATCCCATGTCTTATGTCGAATCCGTCCTTGCGGAATTGATCCGCAAAAACCCCGCCCAGGATGAGTTTATCCAGGCCGCCACGGAGGTCCTGCACTCTCTGGAACCGGTTATTGAGGCCAATCCGCAATACCAGAAAGCAGCCCTGCTCGAACGCTTGGTGGAACCGGAGCGGGTCGTGATGTTCCGAGTTCCGTGGGTGGACGATGCGGGCAACGTACATGTAAACCGCGGTTTTCGGGTCCAATTCAACAGTGCCATTGGACCTTATAAAGGCGGGTTGCGTCTGCATCCGTCGGTCAATCTGGGCATCATCAAATTCCTCGGGTTCGAACAGATTTTCAAAAACTCTTTGACCGGTCTCCCCATCGGCGGCGGCAAAGGCGGCTCCGATTTTGACCCCAAGGGCAAGTCGGATAATGAGGTTATGCGCTTCTGCCAGAGTTTTATGAGCGAACTGTATCGTCATATCGGTGCGGACACCGACGTACCTGCCGGCGACATCGGCGTGGGCGCCCGGGAAATCGGCTATCTCTTCGGGCAGTATAAGAAGCTGACCAATCGGTATGAAGGCGTCCTGACCGGCAAGGGCTTGACCTACGGCGGTTCTCTCGCGCGGACCCAGGCTACCGGATACGGCCTGGTGTATTTCACTGAGGAAATGCTGAAGGTTATGAACGACTCCTTTAAAGGTAAGACCGTCGTGGTTTCTGGGTCCGGCAATGTTGCTATCTACGCCACCGAAAAAGCCCAGGCCCTGGGTGCCAAAGTGGTGGCTTTAAGCGACTCGAACGGCTGGGTTTACGATAAAGACGGCATCGATCTCTCCCTGGTGAAGGATATTAAGGAGGTCCGCCGCGGCCGGATCAAGGAATACGTCGACGCCCGCCCCACCGCCGAATACCACGAGGGTAAGGGTATCTGGAGCATCCCCTGCGATATTGCCCTGCCCTGCGCAACCCAAAACGAGCTGAATCTGGACGATGCGAAGCTGTTGGTTAAAAACGGCGTGAAGATTGTGGCCGAGGGTGCCAATATGCCCACCACGCTGGAGGCCACCGAATATCTGCAGCAAAACGGTGTGGCCTTTGGTCCCGGTAAGGCGGCCAACGCCGGCGGCGTAGCCACCTCCGCGCTGGAAATGAGCCAAAACTCCATGCGTTTGAGCTGGACTTTTGAGGAAGTGGATGAAAAACTCCACGGCATTATGAAGGGTATTCATCAAAATGCCTATGAGGCGGCTGAGAAATACGGCTGCAAAGGCAATTACGTCATGGGTGCCAATATCGCCGGTTTCGTCAAGGTTGCCGACGCCATGATGGCACAAGGTATCGTTTGACCATTTGAGTTCCCACACCTCGGGTTTTAGAGAACCCGGGGTGTTTTTTCGTCTCTCTTTCTAAGTTGTCTGTCCTTTTGGCGCTAGATATGCTATACTGATTCCACCAATCAAAATAGAAGTCCCGGACGGTCCGGACAAAGTTTTCGCCATATTTCACACAGTAAACATAAACACCGGCTACACTATACGCAGAACACCGCTACGGAAATCGAAAGGAGAGGGCGACATGCACGGCCCGTCAGACACAGCGAAAACCAAAATTCTAATCGCAGACGACGAGATCCGGATGCGCCGCGTCATCGCCGACTATCTGCACATCAAGGGCTATGATACCGATGAGGCAGGCGACGGCATTGAGACGCTGGAACGTTTCGATGCCGGAAAGCCCAATTTGATCCTGCTCGATGTGATGATGCCGCGTATGGACGGGTTTGAAGTTTGCCGGCATATCCGGGCAAAGAGCCGCGTCCCCATCATTATGCTCACGGCGAAATCGGAAGAAGAGGACGAATTGCAAGGCTTTGGACTCGGTGTGGATGAATATATCTCCAAACCGTTTAGCCTCAAAATTCTGAATGCACGGATTGAGGCCGTATTGAGACGCGGAACCGCATCCGACGCCGCTATCTCCCCGGCTCTGCCTTCGGGGCTGTCCATCGATACGGCCGGGAGGGTGGTTCGAGTAAATGGAGAACCAGTGGAACTGACTTATACCGAATTTGAACTGCTCCTTTACTTGATGAACAATGCGGGAATGGCTTTATCCCGTGATAAAATTCTCGATAATGTGTGGCGTTACGATTATTACGGAGACGCCCGAACGGTAGACACCCATATCAAAAAGCTGCGCAACAAACTCGGCGAGTATGGAGATCATATCCGCACCATCCGGGGAATCGGTTATAAATTTGAAATGTAGAAGGAGCGGATTATGGAGAAAAACCCCCGTAAAGGCCTGCATTCCGTCCTCTGGAAAATCACGGCGGTGATGGCGATGTGCATCCTGCTGCTTTTGTTGTTCAACTGGCTGCTGAACAATTTTGTCCTCCAGTCTTTTTACACGCGGCAGAAAGCGCAAGGACTCGAGGATGCCTATGCCGCGGCGGACCGTCTCATTCAGGAGGACGACGGAACGTTCCGGCAAACCATGGATGATCTCGCCCAGAACAGTAATATCTTTACCCTGATCTGGAACACCCATCATATGGTCTACGATTTTCAAAACCGCGCCATTGCGGTCATACAAGTGCCGAATTACGATTTGTCTCCCGGTACCTATCAAGTCATGGAGGAAGAAAAAACGCTCTCTATTCCGGAGGACTATCTTCAAGCCCGCTCGATCAAGCTGTACGGGAGGTTGCATTCCGGTGAATATATCCTCATTCAAACTCCCGTGGCGGCGATTGAGGAAAGCATCGGTATATCCAATCGATTTCTCCTCATTTCCGGGGCCGTAACCCTGCTCATCAGCGTATTGATCGTGTCCATCGCCGCCCGCAGCTTGACTCGTCCGATTCGGCGTCTTTCCCATCTCGCTCAAAACGTGGCCCGTCTGGATTTCAGCGAACGATACACCGGATGTGGGAAGGATGAGTTAGCGGATCTCGGCAATAGCCTCAACGTCATGTCCGACACTCTCGAACGTACCATTCGCGAATTGCAGGCGGCAAACGACCGTCTGTCCCGCGATGTCGAGGAAAAGACACGACAGAACGAAGCCCGCCGCGCCTTTATATCCAACGTTTCCCACGAACTCAAGACCCCGATCGCCCTTATGCAGACTTACGCTGAGGGACTGCGGGAAGATATTGCCGCCGGTGCGGGCAATCGGGAATACTATTGCGAAGTGATCGAGGACGAATCTCAGAAAATGTCCATGATGATTAAAAAGATGACCCTGCTTATGCAGCTCGAGGACGGCAGCAGCCAACTGGAGACGGAGCCTTTCGACATAACGGAGCTCTTATGCAACCTCATGCAAAAAAATGCCATTCTTTTTGAAGAAAAACGGGCTCGGATTCAACCTCCGGCCAACCGCCCGGTCTATGTACGCGCCGACGCCTTCCTGATCGAAAATGTCCTTTCGAACTATCTCTCCAACGCGTTGCACCATGTCCGAAACGGCGGCGTGGTTTCGGGGGCCATCCGCAAAGTCGGCGACAACCGGGTGCGCATCTCCGTATACAACGACGGCGACTGCATTCCCTCGGCGGATCTGCCACATATATGGGAAAGCTTCTATAAAGTAGACAAAGCTCGTACCCGCGCCTACGGCGGCACTGGGATCGGCCTGTCCGTCGTCGCAGCCGTCATGCGGGCGCATGGTATGCCTTACGGCGTTTTTAACCGTCCGGACGGCGAACAAACCGGTGTGGAATTTTATATCGAACTCGAACAATCGGAGCCACTCTCTGAACATGGTGAGGAAGATGGAACGTAGCCATAAGCGGCGGCCTGCCTTTCGCGTTTTTATGCAGTCCTATGGTTGAATCTTCTGAATTCGGTCTCAAAGCACATCGTACCTAAGCGCTGTTATCAAGACCGGAAACGACCATCCTGATCTGCATGTATTTTGTGTACGATACAGAGACAGGGGCGATAAAACGACGTCTACGGTCGGGCAAAGATGCTTTTTTACATAGGCGCTGTATAAAACCAGCGTTTCTTCCATATGGTATAGGTGAAAAAGGCCCCTATTCGGGGATATAGATGGATCTTGCCTCTGGATCGTTCATCTAAACAGGAGGAAACGCTATGACCACCATCAGCCGCCGGGGAACCATCCGGCTGATCAGTTACACGGCCGCTCTCGTCGTCGCCTTGGCTGTCGCAGCAGCCGGCGGCTATGCGGCGGCCAACCGGTACCGCACCACCATTGAATACGGCTACCAGCGTGCCCTTGGTGAACTCGGCGAATATATCAGCAATCTAGACATCACCTTACAAAAGGGACGATACGCCACCTCTGAAAACCAGCTACAAGGCTTAGCGGCCAAGCTCTGGCGAGAGGCCGGCAGCGCCAAAAGCTGTCTGGAGCAGCTTCCTCTGGATGGAGGGGAGCTCGACGGGATCAACAAGTTTTTGTCTCAAGTGGGTAACTTCTGCATGTCGTTGAGTCATCGTGTGGCAAACGGCGGGGATGTCACAGCGGAAGAGACCAAGACCCTTCAGCAATTATCCGCCTATGCCCAAAATATGACGATGCGCCTATCCGATATAGAAGCCGGCCTGAATACCGGCTCTCTGACTTTTGGAGAGGTTGCCCATCGCCTGCAGGCGGACGATCTGGACGAAACCGCTGTTCCCGACCTTCAACAGAGTTTTCTGGAGATGGAAGAGGAGCTTGCGGACTACCCCACCATGATCTATGACGGTCCTTTCTCCGATCATATCTACCAGCAGAAACCCCGAGCACTCGAGGGACTGTCTGACTTTCCCGAATCTTTTGCGCGGGATGCTCTGGAACAGCTAAGCGGCGTAAGCGAAATCCAATATGTCGGGGAAACACAGGGAAACATGCCCTGCTATCAGTTTGCCGGGGACAGCTTTACGGCTACGGTATCCAAACAGGGAGGCAAAGTGGTTTACTTTCTCAATGCCAGACCACTCGGGGAAGCTTCTCTATCGGTGGAGGATGCTCTGGCGGCCGGAGATGCTGTCATGCAGGAATCGGGGCTCGGGGATTTTGCCTACCGTTATTACAGTTTGAACAATGGTGTTCTTGCCATCAACTACGCCGCTGTACAGGACGGTGTCATTCTCTACTCGGATTTGATTAAAATTGGCATAGCCATGGACAACGGCCAACTTGTCAGCTTCGATGCAAATGGGTATTTGATGAACCATGCAAGCCGTTCTCTGCCAGAAATTTTGGTCAGTGAAGCGGAAGCACGCAGCCGCTTAAGCCCCTATCTGACTGCACAGGGGGAGGGCCGCCTGGCTCTCATCCCTACGACCCAGCAGACCGAGGCTCTTTGCTACGAGTTTTCCTGTACAGGCGATCCGGGTGATGGATCGGGAGAACTCGACCAGGTATTGGTCTATGTCAACGTGGAGTCGGGACTGGAGGAACAGATCCTGATCCTCATGAAAGATGACCTAGGAGTCCTGGCCATGTAAAATACAAATTCCCGCCGGACAGACAATCCGACGGGAATTTTTTGATTGATAAAACATCTATTGACGCAGAGTGTAAACTCCACCCATTTTTCCCTATTTCCAAAGCGGCTTTAATGAACGGTCGGGTTGTCCGTCCGCAGATACCGGTGCCGGCGCATACCGGTATTGAGTTCGGTTTATCGGCTTTTTTCTCGTTGATCCGCTTTCCTGCCGAACCGCGCCGCCTGTTCGAGCAGCAGGGGCTGAATATGCGGATAGGTCCATTTCCCCGGTGGCGAGATGGAAAACAGCCGCTCCGCCATTTCGGAATCCGGCGGCAGCTCCTCAACCCTGTCCACCCGAGCAAAATACAACATTCCGCAGATTTCGGCTCCACCGTCTTCCGGATCCACGCCGTAGATACACACCCGCCGTAAAACGGCGCCCACCGCCCCTGTTTCCTCATAGAGTTCGCGAACGGCTGTTTGATCGATGGGTTCGTCCGGTTCCCGATGGCCGCCGGGCATCTCCCAGGTCGTCCGGTCACGGTGACGACAGAATGCCCACTGTTCTCCAACACATGCCGCGATCACCGCAAAACGCAGTTCCCTGTTTTCCTCCGTTGAATAGAACCGAACCTTCAACGCGGCCCCCTCCTTCAGCCGTATTTTGGCCCGGCTTTATTCCTTCAGAAGACGGTCCACCGCATCGGCGGCAGGATCCATCTCTTCGCAAATCACTCGCTCAATTTCCCCCTCATCGCATAGACGGGCGACATCCGGGTTCATGGGCAGCCGGGTCAGCAGCGGGACTCCCATATCAGCCGCCGCTTTTTCCAGACCTTCCGGAGAACCAAACAGTTCTATACGCCGGCCGCAATCCGGACAGACGGCATAACTCATGTTTTCGATCATTCCGATGACCGGAATGGACAGCATATCCGCCATTTTCTTCGCCTTCCCAACCACCATCTGCACCAGCGACTGCGGTGTGGAAACTACAATGGTCCCGTCCACAGACAAAGACTGGTAGACAGTCAGCGGCACGTCGCCAGTTCCAGGCGGCATGTCGATGAGCAGAACATCCAGGTCTCCCCAGGCCACATCGGTCCAAAACTGGGTCACTGCACCCGCCAAAATCGGGCCACGCCAGACCACCGGCTGATCTTCGTGTTCGAGCAACAGATTGATGGACATGACTTTAATACCCATGGCGGTTTCTTCCGGCAGGATGCCCATCTCGCTTCCACGCGCCTTGCGTTTGATACCAAAGGCCCGCGGGATGGAGGGACCGGTGATATCGGCATCGAGAACGCCGACCTTCCAGCCTCTGCGGGCGAGAAGGACGGCGAGCATCGCCGTCACAGACGATTTTCCGACACCGCCTTTGCCGCTGCTCACGGCGATGACTTTCTTGATGCTGCTGAATTCGCCGAGCTTGGCGTGAGGATCCCGTTCGGCACAGTTTTCCTGACAACTTTCACAATCGTGCCCGCACGATTCACTCATGATACCAACCCTTTCCGAATAGATACCGGTTGGCAAAGACGGACACCCGTCTTTGCCAACCGGCTCAGAGAACACAAAGACAAGTAGAATTCCCTTCACCTCAGGATAGTATATGCCAATCCGCGCAGAAAATCAAGAGAACCGGTCGGCCCGGTAGACTTTCTTGTCCCAAGCGCCATTTCAAACCGAAGCAAATCCATCCGATTCTATTTTACTGAAAAAAACGCAAGACGTCCATAAAAAAGCGCCTGCCGCAGCAGACGCTTGATTTCTCCGGGTTAAGCCGACCGTTCGGTTTTTTCTTTACAGGAAGATATGCGGGGATTCGCCCCCTCACAAACCCCTTTGGACTTCAGGACATAGCCAACCGATTTAAAAAGAATTTTCAAATCCAGGCAGACCGACCGGTTGGCAGCATATTCGCCGTCCAGCCAGGCCTTCTCTTGAATGGTCACATTGTCCCGACCACTGATCTGCGCGAGGCCGGTGATGCCCGGACGGACCGTATTGGCACCGTTTCGTTTCCGCAGGGCAATCAAATCGGTTTCGGTCAGGACCACCGGGCGGGGACCGACGATGCTCATATTGCCGATGAATACGTTGATAAGCTGCGGCAGTTCATCGATGCTCAGCCTTCGCAGCGTCTCGCCTACGCGGGAAATATACTGGCCGGGATTCTCCAGCTTGTGGGTAGCCACCTCACGAGGCGCCGCCACATTCATGGTACGGAACTTGAACACGGAGAACGGAACATTGTCCTTTCCCATGCGCTGCTGAACAAACAGCGGTTTTCCTTTGGTATCAATCGCACAGATAATGGAAACTATCAAAAACAAAGGGGACAAAACCACCAAAGCCAACAGGGATACCACTACATCAAAAAAGCGTTTTACAAAAGCATACCATCGTTTCTGCTTTTTGACGCTGTCCGCATATCCGGACAGAGGAACAATTTTTTGCATAATGTTGCCTCCTCCAAGGGGACGTCCTAAGCAATCTATAGTTAAAAATTAGTAAACAAAACCCCAGAAAGTGCCCTACACGCTCTGTTGAAGGCATTATACTATCTCACTTCACAAAAATCAAGTTTCATTTTTGTAACACTCCGGAAGTCTGTAGGTAACGCCAGCTTTGTATGACCACCTTCCCGCTTTTTTGTACAAACTATATTATTTTTTGGGGATTTATTCCGGTAGGCGCTTCCATTTTGGACATCGATTTTATTGATATTCGGAAAGTATTTCTCGTTTATCCATCAATCTTCTGACAGAGAACGAATACAGCGGGACATACTATTGACGAAAACCCGGAGAGGAGAGGATGCCTGTTTGACCCGATTTTGGAAACGTTCTTTTGATATTTTTGCGTCGATTTTGCTTTTACTGGTATTATCTCCTCTTTTTATCGTGATTATGCTGGCTATTTCGGCGGATTCTTCCGGAGGTGTTATATTTAAACAAAAACGTGCAGGTTTATACAGTCGATCGTTTACATTTTATAAATTCCGTACCATGTACCGCAGCGCACCGCAGGATGTTGCCACTGCTGAACTGATCGAAGCGGACCGATATATTACACCAGTGGGCCGCTTTCTCCGCCAGACCAGCCTGGACGAACTGCCTCAGTTGTGGAATGTTCTAAAAGGCGACATGAGCATTGTGGGTCCGCGTCCGGTGGTCTTGACTGAGCGGCGTCTGCTGACCCTGCGAGCCCAATGGGGAGCCGACCGGGTACGGCCGGGCATCACGGGTCTGGCCCAGATCCGTGGGCGTGACGAACTCCCAATCTATCGAAAAGCCCTATACGACCGGTATTACGCACGACATCTAACCTTTGGAATGGACTGGAAAATTCTGCGGATTACGATAAAATACGTGCTTAAACGCGAGGGAATCCGAGAGGGGAATCATCCGGTGCGGTCTGAACAGCACCACCCGGTTCGTGAGAAACCCACCCGCACCCGGAATCGATTTTAATAAAAAAACTCTCCGAAAAAAATTCGGAGAGTTTTCCATTTTATCCGCGGCCTGTCAATAGGGACAAGGTCTCGGTGCGAGTACGGGCATCGGCTTTCATGCGACCCCGCAGAGCGGAGGTTTGGGTGCGAGAGCCGGCCGCCCTCACACCCCGCATGGTCATACACAGGTGTTCCGCTTCGATGATGACGGCCACCCCCTGGGGATTCAGTTCCTGCTCAAGAAAATCGGCGAGTTGGGCCGTCAGCCGCTCCTGCAGTTGTGGGCGCCGGGCAAAGCTGTTCACGATGCGGGCGAGCTTGGACAAGCCGATTACCCGTCCATCGCGGGGAATATAGGCAATGTGTGCCACACCGGTGAAAGGCAGCAAATGGTGTTCGCACATGGAATATAGCGGGATATCCCGCACTGTGACCATTTCATCGTGCTGGTTTTCGTTAAAGATTTTTAAATGTCGGCGCGGATCCTCCTCAATTCCCGAAAAAATCTCCTCGTACATATCGGCCACACGGCGGGGAGTTTCCAGAAGGCCTTCCCGATCGGGATTCTCTCCGATCGCCTCAAGCAACTCCCGCACCGCCGCTTCAATCCGTTTTTTGTCCATTCTGCGCGCCTCTCTTTCCAGCCAAAGACCTGTTCCTTCATTATAATAAAAAGAGCGGCGGTGTCAAGTCTCTTCAAGTGGCGGAAAAAGGGTACAACCCATCTCCTGAAATTCCCGGATCTTCTCCCAAATACGGCTCTCGCTGCAGGAAAAATGAAGGGCCAGACAGGGGATGCAGAGAAAACCGGAGTCGGCACCCCGATTAATCAGCCGTCTAAACGCACCAACGTCGTATGCATCGAGAGAGCGACCACAGCGGACACAGTGTGTCTCGCTCACGCTTTGGCTCCTTTGCTCGACACCAGCTTCAGGCGGAGCAAGCGGCACTCATGCGGCTTAACCCGAATCGGACAATCCGATTCAAACACACCGAGATCCTGTCCGGCCCAAACATCCCGGACAGCAAAGGCATATCCAGAGGAAGGCGGAAGGCCTAAATCCCACCAATTCGTGTTGATAATCTGATCCACATCGGTCATGTT
>CDZV01043147.1_pt1 | contig 17225 bp, 14 predicted proteins | sample 554851 | NCBI WGS metagenome assembly CDZV01 (sample SAMEA3182090, study PRJEB8094) | gut metagenome | biome: human; feature: gut; material: Stool; isolation source: human stools | place: Canada | collected 2013-03-12
GATAATATATTCTTTTTTATCCAGCGATACAGGTTTATTTCCGGTCTTATTCATACTCTCTACCTCATTTCTGACTTTTTGTCTCGCTGAAAACAACCGCTGCCGCACTGCAGTTTCACTAATGCCCTGAATTTTGGCGATCTCAGCGGTGGACAGTCCATCCAGATAGAACAGAATCATCACTTCGCGGTATGCTCTGGTTAAAAAGGAAATTTGATGATAAACAGCGGAAAGAAGCTCATCCTGATTCTCTTCCTCCTGCTGATCCGCAAGAAAAGGCAGCAGCTCTTCCGAATCTCCCTGGTAAAACCGTTCCGCGTATTGTCTGCGCTGCCGCGCATAATCGGCATATACATTTCGCGCAACTCGCCACACGAATGGATCGATATTCTCAATCTCCCCTTCAGCATGCGCAGCCTTTACCAGAGCGAAAAGGATATCAGAACACAAATCCTGCGCTTCATAACTGTCGTTTGTTCGCGCATAGCAAAACCCGAACAGCTTTTCCAACAGATTTCCATCGATTATTTTCAGCAGTTCCTGTTTCTTCATTTGTTGCCCTCAAATACATTGATCAATGTTTTCACCTATATAGTCGGTAGAGATTCCGGTTTGTTAGGCTGAATCCAAAAATTATGCAAATTCATTATATCATATTGCAGCCTATTTATATGGAGGCGCTTCCCGGGCAGCGTGACCCAGCATCTCACAATATTTTTATGATTCATTCCATTTTTTCTTCCTTTTTCGTGTCTGTTTTCCGGGAAGTGCTCACTTAGTATGACAGATATTGAACATAAAAACGAGCAAACGGAAAAAATCCGTTTGCTCGTTTCTCTTTCCTTATGCCCGGTTTCCCTTCTGCTCTTAACATCCTTATTACGCAGGAGAGAATGCCTCCGGCCTTTTGGATATGCTAAAGCAGTGTCTCATCGTATACAGCCCGGACTCCCCCGATGCATTTCGGACGAGTGCGGGCACAGAGGATACGCGCTTCTCCAATTTGGTCGATCGATAGCCGAACCGGTACGGCGACGCGCTTGAGCTGCATACCGATCAAGGTACCGCCGATATCGATTCCGGCATCCGCCCGGACCTCTTCTACCGCCACAGGATGCCGCATTTTTCCATAAACGGTAACGGCGAAAGCGCCGCCGGCATGAAGCTGCGGTACGACATTTACCGCTTCAAGCCGGTTTTTCTCGGCCGCTTCCCGCTCCAGGATGACCGCGCGGTTGAGATGCTCACAGCATTGGACGGCGAGAAAAATCCCCTGCTCAAGCAGCACCGGTGCGATGCCGTTATACAGAGCTGCGGCAATATCCAGACTGGAGTGGGAGCCGATACGCCGTCCTCCTACTTCGCTGGTGGAACAGCCCACTACAAACAAATCGCCCAGGGTGAGCTTCGCCACACCGAGCAGTTCCGTCACGGCCAAATGCGCCTGCTCCCGGATAATTTCTTCGAATGCGGACATTTCTTGAGCCTCCCCTTTCCACAGACGGCTGAAGTCCTTACAGCCGGTCCTGAATAGAGTTCAACAGTCCGCCTTTTTGGATAATGTTCTGAATAAAAGGCGGGAATGGTTGGGCCTGATATATTTTATGAGTGGTGAGATTTTCGATCACACCGGTGTCGAAATCCACCCGCACCTCGTCCCCGGACTGAATATCCCTGGCCGCCTCGTCGCATTCCAGAATAGCCAGTCCGATATTAATGGCGTTGCGATAAAAGATCCGGGCAAAGGTAGAGGCAATGACACAAGCGATACCGCTGGCCTTAATCGCAATAGGCGCATGTTCCCGCGAAGAACCGCAGCCGAAATTTTTTTCGGCCACCAATATATCGCCGGGCTTGACCTTTTTAACAAAATCCCGATCGATGTCCTCCATGCAGTGAGAGGCCAGTTCCTCATGGCTGGATGTATTGAGATACCGCGCAGGGATAATGACATCGGTATCCACATTGTCTCCGTATTTATGTACTTTTCCCTGAACCATCATGGCTTATGCCCCCTTTTCCATCAGTTTGGCCGGATCGGTGATATACCCCGTTACCGCGGACGCCGCCGCCACATAGGGACTTGCGAGATACACTTCGCTGTCCACATGGCCCATCCGTCCCACGAAATTGCGGTTGGTGGTAGAAACGGCCCGTTCGCCGGCGGCCAGGATCCCCATATGCCCGCCAAGGCAGGGACCGCAGGTCGGGGTGGAGACCACCGCACCCGCTTCTACAAAGATATCGAACAAGCCTTCATGCAGGCTATCCAGCCAGATCTGCTGGGTGGCAGGAATCACGATGCACCGCACTCCGGCGGCCACCTTCCGGCCTCCGAGCATCTCAGCAGCGGCCCGCATATCCTCCATCCGGCCGTTAGTACAAGAACCGATAACCACCTGGTCGATCTTTACCATGCCGCACTCGTCCACCGTCTTGGTGTTTTCCGGCAGATGGGGGAAAGACACCGTGGGCCGCAGAGTTGACAGATCGATAACAACCGTGTCCTCATATGAGGCGTCGGGATCTGCTTCAAACACTCGGGGTTCTCGCTGGAAACGGTCTTGGATATACGCCATCGTCACACCGTCCACCGGGAAAATCCCGTTCTTTGCCCCCGCCTCGATCGCCATATTGGCGATGCAGAGCCGGTCATCCATGGATAGGGCGGCGATGCCCTCTCCGGTGAATTCCAAGGAGCGGTACAGGGCCCCGTCCACCCCGATTTTGCCAATGAGATGGAGAATTACGTCCTTTCCCGACACGTAGCGGGGCAGCCGGCCGGTCAGTTCCACCTTAATCGCCGCCGGAACCTTGAACCAAGCGGTGCCGGTAGCCATACCGGCCGCCAGATCGGTGGAACCAACGCCGGTGGAAAAGGCTCCCAAGGCGCCATAAGTACAGGTATGGCTGTCCGCACCGATGACACAGTCACCCGGGCCGACTAGCCCTTGTTCAGGCAAGAGAGCGTGCTCGATCCCCATCCGGCCTACGTCATAAAAATGCGTTACATCCTGTTTTGCAGCGAATTCTCGGGTGCGCTTAACCTGTTCGGCCGCTTTAATATCCTTATTGGGGGTGAAATGATCCATCACCAGGGCCACCCGATCCTTGTCGAACACCCGGCAGGCCCCGCACCGTTCGAATTCGTTGATGGCAACCGGAGCGGTGATATCGTTTCCAAGACAGAGATCCAGTTTTGCCTCAATGAGCTGCCCCGCCGTAACCTCATCCAGGCCCGCGTGAGCGGCTAAGATTTTTTGCGTCATGGTCATGCCCATGCTTGTTTCCTCCTTATAATGGACTAGAATCGGCCCAGCGTATTGACGATCAGTCGGGAGAATGGATGGTATCGTCTCCCCGTCGCAAGGCTGTAATCCCTGTCCTGGCCAGTTCGACGATACCGTAGTCCTCCGCCATTCTTGAAACAAACCGTTCGATCTCCTCGGTCTGACCCGTGAGTTCCAACGTCATAGTGCAATTTCCCACATCCAGTACCCGTCCGCCGTAAGTCTGAGCCGTTCGCAGCACACCAGCCCGGCCGACCGGATCCGTCTTGACTTTAATCAAGAGCAGTTCACTGTTGGAGCAATTCTCCATTTCCAGCGCTTCCACTTTTATGACATCCTCCAGCTTGAGAAGCTGGCGCATTAACTGGGTAAAAGTCGCCTCATCCCCCGTCACCACCAAGGTCCAGCGGGCCAGCTTGGGATTCTCGGTCTTGCAGGCGATAATGGAATCGATGTTGAAACCCCGCCGGGAAAACAAGCCGGTCACCCGCGGCAGGATCCCCGGATGCTCCACCGACAGGACAGACAGCACCTTCCGCTTGACATTTTCCTCGCTCATAAGACGCCTTCCTTTCCTCTTCCGATGTCAGTCCTCGTCCATTTCTTCGATGATCTCCTCCACGGTCCCTCCCGGTGGAATCATGGGTAAGACGTTAGCATCGGGTGAGATCTGGCAGTCCACCAGGACGGGCCCGTTTTTTCCCAGAGCGGCCCGCAGGACAGGCTCAATGTCTCCTGTTGTGGTAATCCGCATACCGGTACAACCGAAGGCTTCAGCCAGCTTTACCAGGTCGGTCTTGCGGTGAGGATCGGTAGCTGAGAAGCGGCGTCCGTAAAAAACTTTCTGCCACTGCCGCACCATTCCCAGCACCCGGTTGTTCATCACCACCACCACGATGGGCAGGTTATAAGACGCCAGGGTGGTCAGTTCATTCAGATTCATATGTATGCTGCCGTCCCCGGAAACCAGCACAACCCGTCGATCGGGAAATGCCGCTTGCGCGCCGATGGCGGCACCCAAACCGTAACCCATCGTGCCGAGTCCGCCGGAACTCAGCAGAGTTCGAGGCTGCCGGAATTCAAAATGCTGGGCTGTCCACATTTGGTGCTGTCCCACATCGGTAGCGACAATGGTATCATCTGGGGTCAGCCGACGCAGGGTGCGCAGGATCTCGAGAGGATCGGCCGGATCAGCCTGGGATGCGGACGGCGCCGGAACTTTCCGTTTGAGCGCCGTCACTTGTTCCACCCAAGCCGGATGGGTCCGCCGGTCCGTCCGCTTTGTCAAGATACCGAGCACCTCTTTGAGATCACCGGCCAGCCGGACCGTTACCGAGACGTTTTTATCGAACTCCGCGTGATCGATATCCATATGGATCACTTGAGCATGAGGAGCGAAACCGGTGGTACTCCCCGCCACCCGATCGGAAAAACGGGCTCCACAGGTCAGAAGCAAGTCACATTCCCGGGCCGCGCGGTTGGCCGCCAAAGTACCGTGCATCCCCACCATGCCGAGCCAAAGCCGGTGATCCGGTGGGAACCCGCCAAGCCCCATCATGGAAGAGCAAACCGGGATATCCTGTCCCTCCGCCAAAGCGAGAAGCTCAGCTTCCGCGCCGGAGGAGATAACGCCTCCGCCGAAATAGATCAGTGGTCTCTCACTGCTTTTCAGCCGGTCAAGAGTCATCTGGATCCGTTCTTCTTTCGGGGGAATATGGGGCCGTGGCTCCACCGCAGGGCAGGGTTCATACTCCGTCACGGCCGCTGTGATATCCTTAGGCAGATCGATGAGTACCGGACCAGGCCTGCCGCTCTGGGCGATTTGAAAAGCCTGACGCACCGTGTCGGCCAAATCCTCCACCTGCTTGACAATAAAGTTGTGTTTGGTGATCGGCATAGTAATACCGGTAATATCCACTTCCTGAAAAGAATCCCGTCCAAGCAGAGGCACCGCCACATTGCCGGTGATCGCCACGATTGGAATAGAATCCATATAAGCCGTCGCGATACCGGTGACCAAATTGGTTGCACCTGGTCCCGAGGTGGCGATGCAGACCCCGACACGGCCGGTGGCGCGAGCATATCCATCCGCCGCATGAGAAGCCCCCTGCTCATGGGCGGTCAACACATGCCGGATACGATCACTGTATTTATACAGGGCGTCGTAAATATTGAGTACGGCTCCGCCGGGATAGCCGAATACGGTGTCCACCCCCTGTTCGAGCAGACATTCCACCAATATATCCGACCCGTTTCGCTTCATCGTTCCGTTCCTTCCTTTCCGGGGATCTTCCCCTGCAAAAAAGCCCTCGTCTCCTTTTTGTAAAGAGACGAAGGCCGATTCCTCCGCGGTACCACTCTTTTTGCTTCCAGGGAAGCCGCTTACCGCACGGGAGCAAAGCTCCCCCGCATCCCGTTAACGGTGGGAAACCGGCCGAGCCTACTCTCCGGGAAACCGGAATTCAGCCAGGCAGCTCCGGGGCGAGCCCGGCGGACACCGCTTGCGGCCTCGCACCAACCGGCCGCTCTCTGAAAGACGGATTGCCCGCTTTCTCCCCTTCATCGCTGTTCCATCCTGTGTATAGTGAGGTGAATGGATTTATTATAGATCAACGGCAACGAGTTGTCAAGCAACGTCCTTTTACTCCAGGTTCCTTTGTTTACCCCTAGTTTAAACATTTCACTTTGCCCGGCTATGCGGCACCGTCCTAAAGGGTATAGAATGCCCTCTGCGGACGGCTGGCTCTACCACCAGTGTCGAAGAATCGATACGCGCTAGTCATACAAAAAGACCAGCCGCTCGGCTGGCCTTTTCCACACACTAAGAGAAACAGCGCCGCAAATCGTAGCGCTGTTTCTCTATTTTACTCTATTTTACTTTAAGTCCGTATGCTTTCAAAAGCCAGCGAGCCCGCTCGACATCTTCTTCGTCGGCAGCCGGGGTATCTTTCAGCGTATAAGGGACACCCAGTGCTTCCCACTTGTACTCTCCCATCTTGTGAAAAGGAAGAACTTCCACCCGCTCAACACAAGCATAACGGGACAACAAGACTCCCAGGGCACAGAGATCGTCCTTTCCGTCGGTCAATCCCGGCACCAGTACATGCCGGATCCATACCGGTTTTTGGACGTTTTCACAGTGGTTGAGTAATTCCAGGGTATTATCCATTCCCCGGCCGGTAATTTTGCGGAACAGCTCGTCTTTCGCCGCCTTGATATCCAGCAAAAGCAGATCCGCCTGGTCCACCGCCTTCCGGCAGTGAATGAGAGACACCGACCCCGCGGTATCCACAGCGGTGTGCAGCCCGTTTTCATGGCATCCTTCCAGAATAGAGGCGGAGAACTCCGGCTGCATGAGCGGTTCCCCTCCCGAGAGCGTCACCCCGCCCTTCTGGATAAAGTTGCGGTAGCGCAGGATGTCCGCCACCACATCTTTTGACCCGACTTTTTCTCCCCCCTGCATGTTCCAGGAATCAGGATTATGGCAAAAAGCACAGCGCATGGGACATCCCTGCAAAAACAGAACGTACCGGATACCCGGGCCATCCAAGGTCCCGAAGCTCTCCACCGAATGAACCCGGCCCACCACATTTTCCATACCGCCGCCCCTTTCCCCATGTCAGCCGAATTCTTAAAAACGGGTATGGAAGGTGCGGTGGATAACGTCGAGTTGCTGCTCCCGTGTCAACTTGATAAAGTTGACGGCATAACCCGACACCCGGATGGTCAGCTGTGGGTAAAGTTCGGGATGGTCCATGGCGTCGAGAAGGACCTCTCGGTTGAGGACGTTGACGTTGATATGGTGGCCGCCCTCCTCAAAATAGCCGTCCATCAAACCAACCAGATTTTCGGCCTGTTCTTCTCGGTCATGTCCCAGAGCGGACGGAACGATGGAGAAGGTGTAGCTGATACCGTCCTCCGCATAATCGTAAGGGAGTTTCGCCACCGACATCATGGAAGCCACACAGCCGTGACTGTCCCGGCCATGCATCGGGTTGGCACCGGGCGCAAAGGGTTCCCCCGCCTTCCGGCCGTCCGGAGTCGATCCGGTCTTTTTGCCATAGACCACATTGGAGGTAATGGTGAGAATGGACATGGTGTGGATGCTCTCGCGATAAGTGGGGCATTTTTTGAGTTTATTCATAAAGAGCTTAACCACGTCCACAGCCAGATCGTCCACCCGGGGGTCGTTATTGCCGAATTTCGGGTAATCCCCTTCCACCTCGAAGTCCACCGCTAAACCGGTCTCATCCCGGAGGGGTCGCACTTTTGCATATCGAATGGCGGACAAAGAATCGGCCACCACCGATAGTCCAGCCACACCACAGGCCATGGTGCGCAGAACCTCGTTGTCATGCAGAGCCATCTGGATCTTTTCATAGCAATATTTATCATGCATGTAGTGGATGACGTTGAGGGTATTGACGTAAAGGCTGGCCAGCCAGTCCAGAATCGCGTCAAACTTCTTCATCACATCGTCGTAATCCAGGTATTTACCCCGGCAGGCCAGCAGTTCAGGCCCGACCTGTACTCCGGTCTTTTCATCCCGGCCGCCATTTATGGCATAGAGCAAAGCCTTGGCCAAATTGGCCCTGGCGCCGAAAAACTGCATCTGTTTGCCGATCCGCATGGCTGAGACACAGCAGGCGATGCCATAGTCGTCTCCAAACTTTTTCCGCATCAGTTCGTCGCTTTCATACTGGATGGAACAGGTCTCGATGGACATCTTGGCACAGTATTTCTTAAATCCAGCGGGCAGACGAGGACTCCACAGCACCGTCATATTGGGCTCGGGGGCCGGCCCTAAATTGGTCAGGGTATGGAGAAAGCGAAAAGACATCTTAGTAACCAAATGCCGTCCATCGGTGGATAATCCTCCGATGGATTCGGTCACCCAGGTGGGATCACCGGAAAACAGTTCGTCATACGACGGAGTGCGCAGGAAACGCACGAGACGCAGTTTCATGACGAAGTGATCGACGAATTCCTGGATTTCCTCCTCCGTATACCGCTCGTCGGCGAGATCCCGCTCCGCATAGATATCGAGGAAGGTTGAAATCCGTCCGATGGACATAGCGGCTCCGTTTTGTTCTTTAATGGCAGCGAGATAGCCGAAATAGAGCCACTGAATCGCTTCTTTTGTATCTTCGGCCGGCCTGGAAATATCGAATCCATAACTCTCCGCCATCCGCTTCAGGGCTTCCAGTGCTCGGATCTGCTCGGCCAGTTCCTCCCGAAGCCGGATTTCCCGGGAATCCATAACCGGATAATCCGCCGCATCTTTAGACTGCTGTTTTTCCCGGATAAGCATATCCACACCGTACAGGGCAACGCGGCGGTAGTCCCCAATGATCCGTCCGCGACCATAAGCGTCTGGAAGCCCGGTGATAACCCCCGATTTGCGGGCAGCCCGCATCTGAGACGTATAAACATCGAACACGCCGTCGTTATGGGTTTTGCGGTATTGAAAGACCTTTTCCATTTCCGGATCCATTTTACGGCCATAAGCCTCCAGGGAATTCCGGACCATCCGGATCCCTCCGAAGGGCATAATTGCCCGCGTCAGAGGCGCGGCGGTCTGCAAACCGACGATCTGCTCCTTGTCCTTATCGATATATCCGGGCTCATACGCATCGATTCCCGATATAGTGTGAGTATCGATATCGTAAACCCCGCCGCGGTTCCGTTCTTCTTTCATCAAAGCCGCGACCTCGTCCCATAGCGCCTTTGTCCGCTCTGTCGGAGGGGCGAGGAAACTCTCGTCCCCATCGTATGGGGTCACGTTGCAGGCGATAAAATCCCGTACATCCACCATCTTTTTCCAAATACCCGGCTTGAATTCCGTCATGCTGTGCTATCCTTTCCTTTCGCGGCAACGGGCCGTCTTTCCCCGCCGAAACCGGCGTCACGCTTCATGCGTTTAGTATACCAAAAACTCAGCCCCTATACAAGGAAGACGGGTAAAAAATTCGGGTGGACGCGGAGACAAATTCTAGATATTTTTCGTAATTCTGTGATCTTTTGAACATGGAACACATTGATAATCGGGCAGAAAGTCACGATATCCCCGGTAAATGATAAGATTCTTATATAGCGACCCGCCGTAGAAAACAAAGCCAAATCTTTTTAAAATTTAAAAACCGGGACGATTGGATCAAATCGTCCCGGTTCATCTTTTCATAATAAAGGAATAAGCCACAGATTAAGAAGCAAGCGGATAGCTAAAGGTGATCACCTGCTGTCTGGATATCCAGCATTCCATCGGTTCCCTTTCATCGACGGATTACTCAATCCGGTTTACTGGAGGATTTCACCGTGAACCATTTGCCGTTGACTTCAGAAGGCATGCTGATCTTCTTTTGCTGAATTTCATTGGCCTCACCGAACCACTCGATGCGCCACTTCTCTTCTGTCCGGCGAAGACGGAATGCATAAAAACGCGTCTCGTTTTCATAAACCAGCTTATACATCAGATATCGAGGATTGTTATCTTCCACGTTTTCAACTGTGGCAAAACCTTCCTCTCCGTTCCAGTATTTCGGCGTGTATTCCTTGCTGATCTGAAAGCGTACCTCACGCAGTCCCTTAACCGGTTCAGAAGCCGGCGTGGCATCCAGGCTTTCCTTTACATTGTCCGCCCCGTTTTCAAGGATAAAGGACCGGAAATCCTCCCAGGACTGATCGCCGACCAATACTTTGCTGTGTTCCGTCGCCACTTTCTCAAGAAAAATTTCAAATCGGTTCTTCATTGTCATCTGATAGGAGACTGTTAAAAAAGTTCCGATGAATAGGCAGATTACCAGAATCACCCCAAATCGAACCGGTTTAAATCGGATAGGATCCGGCGGACGCTTGATCCAAATCTTTCTGATATTAAAAATAATCAGTGGAACAATGGAGAGGACACCTAACAGAATATAAATAAACAACGCGGTCTTCATGCTCTCTCCCTCCTCACAGCACCTTGGACAGGAACTCTTTTGTCCGGGCGTGCTGCGGATGGCCGAACAACTCGCCGGGGGTTCCCTTTTCGGTGATAATGCCGCCGTCTATGAAGAAAATGGTATTCCCCACCTCCCGGGCAAATCCCATCTCATGCGTAACCACCACCATGGTGGCGTTGTTCTTGGCCAGTTGCTTCATAACTTCCAGCACTTCCCCCACCATCTCGGGATCGAGTGCCGAAGTCGGCTCATCAAATAGCAGCACATCCGGATCCATGGCCAAAGCCCGCGCAATGGCCACCCGCTGTTTCTGCCCGCCGGACAAACGGCTCGGATACTCCTGTGCTTTATCCGACAGCCCCACCTTGTTCAGCAGTTCCATCGCCAACTCGTCCGCCTCGTTTTTGGGCATCTTTTTGAGTTTGGTGGGTGCCAAGGTGATATTGCGCATGACGGTCATATGGGGAAAGAGGTTGAATTGCTGGAACACCATGCCCACCTTCTGCCGTAGTTTATCAATCTGCCGCAGATTTTGCATCACCGAGATCCCCTCGATGATAATATCGCCTTTCGTGGGAATCTCCAGAAGATTGATACAGCGCAGAAAGGTGGATTTACCGCCTCCGGACGGGCCGATCACACAGACACATTCGCCCTTGTTCACATGGGCGTCGATCCCTTTCAGGACTTCCAGTTCACCGAAATATTTGTGGAGATTCTGTACGTCAATCACTTCTACGCATCCGCCTTTCCAGAGTATTCAGTCCGGTGGAGAGTACGGTGGTCATCAGGAAATAGATATAGGCAGCGCAAAGCAGAGGTACGATATAATTGTAGGTCACACTACCCACCGACTGAGCGCCTTTAGTCAGATCGGCAATCCCGATATATCCCGCAACCGAGGTTTCCTTAAGCAAGACAATAAATTCGTTTCCAAGGGCCGGCAACACGTTCTTGACAGCTTGAGGAATGACGATATGGATCATCGTCGCACCTCCCGACAGACCGAGAGAACGGCCGGCCTCCGTCTGTCCTTTGTCTACAGCCAAGATACCCGCGCGGATAATCTCTGCAACATAGGCGCTTGAGTTAATACCAAAAGCAATGGAGGCGATTACGACATCGGAAATGCCGTTGAACAACGGCAGTTTATTAAGAACGCGCAGATAGAGAATAAAATAGATCACCATCAATTGGACGACGGCTGGGGTCCCGCGGATGACCGATATGTATCCGTTGGCAAAACCCGCCACCATTTTGCGGATCCAAACCACCACCGGATTTCCGGTCAGGTTGTCCACATCCTGCAATTTGGCGATTGCCAGCAATAAGCCAAGGATCACGCCGATTACAGCCGCGATCGCCGTCAATTCCAGAGACTTACCAAGCCCACGAAGCAGTTGTTTATACTGATCATCATGGATCAAGGTCACATAGATAGCATTGGCAAAGGAATCCGCCACATTTTCAAACCAGTGTACGACAGCACCCAAGACTGTCCCTCCTCCTATTCCATTCGGGAAAACAGAGAAAAGCCGGCCATAGGGACACAGCCGGCTTTTTCCATTTCAGTCGTTATTTGCTCGGGATGTATTTCTCGACAATCTGATCGAAGGTGCCGTTCTCTTTCAGTTCTTTGAGAGCCTGATTGATCGCTTCGAGAAGTTCCTTGTTTCCCTTTTTTACAGCCAAGGCGTACTCTTCTTCGTCAAACAGATTCTCAAGCAGTTTGAGACTGTCGCCATGCTGGTCTTTATAGGCCATCGCCGGGTTTTGGTCGATAATCACCGCATCGATCTGTCCGCTGACCAGTGCTTCAACCGCCAGCGAACCATTGTTGTATTGGGTAATATTCGCTGCGTCGGTTACTTCCGCCGCCTTATCTTTACCGGTGGTGCCGGTCTGAACGCCAATCTTCTTGCCCTTGAGATCCTCTAGCGTTGCGATGGTGCTGTCCGCTTTCAGAATAACCGTCTGAGTGGCGTTGAAATAGGTATCGGAGAAATCACAGGTCGCTTCTCTCGTCGGATCGATGGTAAAGCCGGCCGCGATCACATCAATTCTCCCAAAAGACTGCGTCAGCGATTCGAAAGCCATATCCTCGACTTCGAGTTCAAGACCCATCTTCTCCGCGATAGCACGCATCAAATCCACATCGATCCCCGCGAAGCCGGTGCCTTCCTTGTACTCAAAGGGCGGGAACTCGGCGTTGGTCCCCATGACCAGCGTCCCCTCTTTGACGAGATCCAATTCAACGGTTTCCGTGCTTCTATTCGATTCGGGTGCCAAAGAACCAGCATCCGGATTGCCGCCGCAGGCAGACAAAGACGCTGCCACCAACAACGCAGCCAAAGCGACAGCAACCAATTTTACAAATCTTTTCACACAAATCTCTCCCAACAATTCCAAATCGTTTCTAGATAGGAACGTTCTTATTATATAAGATGATAGCTCGAAAATCAAGAGACAACCACATCTTTCGCTCAAAAGAGGCAAAAGTGGGCAAGAGTGGACTTTTAGTTAGAGCGTTGCAACTTCATTTTCGAACAGTGAATGGGCTTCCTCCGTCTATTTTCTTTCACCTTACACAAAGATAAGGAGCGTCCATATCAACAACAATGCTCCATTGTAGTCATCCAGCCACCATTGGGAAAATCCGGAATCTCCACCGGCCGGCTTCCCAAGACGATAGAGCGCTCGCTCAATACTGAAATGCACATCCAGGAGGCCAATACGCCTTTAGTCCTGCTGACCTGCTCACCGTGAAAGAGGCCGCTTCAAGGCAGACGCTCCAGCACCAGGGTCATCATCTCTCTCGCCATGACCAGTTTCTCATCCTCTTCGCCGGAAAATCCGACCACGGCACCCAACATATAAGGAGCTTGATACACCACCAACGTCGACGACTCCCCGCTCCAATAACCGGATTCTCCCAGATTCGGCGCTTCTGTGAGATCGGCATAACCACGAATCATGCTTTCAAAGTCTGCCTGACTCGCGTCTTCGATCATAACGTCGATATACTGCCCGTCCTCAGCGGCAAACCGGATCATGGGGGCATCTTCATAATACACTTCCGGACCCGTAACGGCCATTCCCAGTGTTTCCGATACGTCTTCCGCCGTCAACAACGTCTCCAAATCCAAACTGACAAAAGTCGGATCCGTAATTTCGGGCAGGGTTTCCTCCACGCTCGAAGCGGGTTCGACCGGTTCGCCCTGACAAGCGACCAGCATCAGCAGGATCATTAAAGAAATGAGCAACAAACAAAAGCGTTTCATTCAGGTACACTCCTTCATTCGGTGGGCGGCAGGTGTAGTTCAAATATCCGGCTTCCATCGGTGGCGGTTCAAATCAACACAGCCATTGTCCCGAAAAGAGATCCCCTCCTGTTCCAGCAACAAGCGCTGTTCCTTCCATCCCGGAACGAGACCTCCTTGTCCATTAACCACTCGATGGCAGGGCAGAAGCCGACCGCAAGGCGCCAAACGCATCGCACGCCCAACCTGTCTGGCCCACTGAGGCGCATGCAACATCCAGGCGAGCTGGCCGTATGTAGCGACAAAACCTGACGGGATCCGCGCCACAAGACAGTAAACAGCCTCATAAAAGGCCGCCATCTCCTCAGACATCACGATCCGCCAAATCTTCATAGGTCTCAGCCCGGACAACCACACGGGCCCTTCCATCCCTCGTCATCACAACGGCAGGCCGGGGCAAACGGTTGTAATTGGAAGACATAGAGAGGTTATAGGCACCGGTTGCCAACACCGCGAGGATATCACCGGGCTCACAAGCCTGCAAAGGCGCATTTTCCTGAATCAGATCGCCGCTTTCACAACAGCGTCCCGCAATCGTCACAGTCCGGTCGGCATTCTCGCCAGCCCGGTTGGCTATTAAAGCGGTATAGGGAGACTGATACAGTATGTAACGGGGATTATCCGGCATCCCACCGTCCACGCTTACATAGGTGCGCACTCCCGGGATCTCTTTGACATGTCCGACGGTGTAAAGCGTGATTCCAGCGTCGGCGACAACCGAGCGGCCCGGTTCGATGACCAGATAAGGGCACGGAAAATGCAGGGCCTCCGTCTTTTTCAAAACCGCTTCGGTCAGTACACGTACCATATCTCCGCAAGCCTTAGGATGATCGCTTTCCATATACTTAGCTCCGAACCCGCCTCCAAGATTGAGTTCTCCGACCACGGTTCCGGTCTCTTTACGGACGCAATCCATAAAATCCAGCATGACTTCGGCCGCATGGACAAAAGGCATGTCATCAAAGATCTGGGAACCGATGTGGCAGTGAAAACCCTTAAGCGCAATCGCGTCGAGGCCCACCGCATCCACAGCGCCCTGTAAAGCTTCTCCACTTTCCAATGTGAAGCCAAACTTGGAATCGATCTGTCCCGTGCGGATGAAACTATGGGTATGGGCCTCTACCCCCGGCGTGATCCGCAGATACACCGATGCGGTCTTCCCCATCCCCTTAGCGATGGCAGAAAGGCGACGCAGTTCGGTAGAGTTATCCACCACAATACGGCCTACTCCGACTTCCATGGCCATGCGAAGTTCCGCATCGGATTTATTATTGCCGTGAAAATACAGCCGCTCTGCCGGAAAACCCGCTTGTATTGCCGTATAGAGTTCGCCGCCCGATACCACATCGGCTCCGCATCCCTCCTCGTTGACGATCCGATACAGTTCTTTAAAACAGCATGCTTTGCTTGCATACGCGACACGGCCCCCGGCCGCATAAGCGTCCATCGCGCCTTTGAATTCCCGCAGAGCTTCGCGAATAGCCTGCTCATCCATGACATATAGCGGCGTACCAAAGGTCTCCGCCAGGGAAACCGTGTCGCAACCGCCAATGGTCAGATGTCCACGGGCATTGATGTCCAGACAGTCCGAAACAAACATGGGCTTCATCCTTTCTTTGAAACGACCGAACTTCGACTTCCGTAACTTGTCGACATCCGTTTTTAGGCGGTCACGCCTGCGAGAATTGTCCGCAGTTCTTCAGCCCCTTCTCCCGTCACAGAAGAAAAGGGAATCCACTTTATACCATCATATGCCACCCATTCCTTTTCAAAAGCGGCTAAGCGCACCGCCCGTTCGGTTTTGTTCAGCTTATCCGCTTTCGTCAGCGCGATTAAAAAGGGGATTTCCTCCTGGACGAAAAAATCAAGCATCGCCCGGTCGTCCGCGGAAGGAGCATGCCGGATATCAATCAATTGAACCACCAGCCGCAAATCCCGGTCGTCTTCAAAATACCGCCGGATGACGGCGCTCCATTTTTTCTTCTCTCTTTCCGAAACCCTGGCATAGCCATATCCCGGTAGATCGACAAGCCGGAGAGTATCCAGACGATAAAAGTTGATAGTCGCGGTTTTTCCGGGCGTCGCGCTGGTGCGGGCCAACGACTTCCGGGACAATAGACGGTTGATCAGAGAAGACTTTCCTACGTTGGACCGCCCAGAGAAAACCACTTCCGGCAGGGTGGAAGGAAACAACTGACTACCGTCTGCCACCGACGTTTCAAAAACTGCGGTTTCCAGTTTCATCCGGCGTCTCTCCTTTTTTCGATCACTGGGTTCTGCATACCGCCGGAGCCTCCCCAAGCGGCGGAGATATTACCGGCGGCTGCGGGCCGTTTTCGGCCGGAAGCCCCGCCCCCGGTGAAGAAACAAGTGCCGTCCGCAGGACGGTATCGAGATGACCTGCCGAAACAAAGTGGATTTTATCCCGTACAATCTCATCGATTTCAGCCAGATCCGGCTCGTTATCCGCAGGGATAACCACCGTTTTCATATGATGGGTGTAAGCAGCCATAGTTTTTTCCTTCAACCCGCCGATAGGGAGGACCCGGCCCCGCAGGGAAATTTCGCCTGTCATGGCCACATCTCCTCGAACCGGAATATTCGTTAAAGCGGAAATCATAGCCGTGGCCATCGTCACACCGGCGGAGGGGCCGTCTTTCGGCACCGCTCCCTCCGGCACATGAATATGGATATCCTTGGTCTTATAGAAATCCCTTTCGATATGCCATTCCGACGCTCTGGATCGCACATAGCTGATTGCCGTGCGTGCCGATTCCTTCATCACATCGCCCAGAGAGCCGGTCAGCTCAATTTTGCCGTTTCCGTCCAGAATCGCCACTTCCACCGGCATAGTCTCCCCGCCGACAGCCGTCCAGGCCAGCCCGTTGACAACGCCCACTTCGTCCCGGCGCTCTAAGACGTCTTCTTTGAAGCGACGGGGTCCCAAGTAATCCTTCAGAGTCTCCGGGGAGACAGTCACGCTTTTTGCCTCACCCGAAACCAGAATTTTGGCCGCCTTCCGGCAAATCTTTCCAATGCAGCGTTCAAGGCTTCGCACTCCAGCCTCTCGGGTATACCCTTCGATGATCAAACGAAGCGTATCGTCCGGTATCCGTACCTGCCGCAGAGTCAGACCGTTCTGCCTCACCTGCTTTTTGAGCAGATGTTCTTTCGCAATATGGAACTTTTCGTCCGATGTATAACTCGACAGCGGGATTACATCCATCCGGTCGTACAGCGGGGCGGGAATAGCACTCGCGTCGTTGGCCGTGGTGATGAACAGGACATCGGACAGATCGAAGGGCACCTCCAGATAATGATCGACAAAGGAGGCGTTCTGTTCCGTATCCAGCACCTCAAGCATAGCCGAGGAGGGATCGCCCCGAAAATCATGCCCCATTTTATCGATTTCGTCCAGAAGGATCAGCGGATTATTGGTTCCCGCCTGCTTGACAGCGTTCATAATCCGTCCTGGCATCGCACCGATATAGGTTTTGCGATGCCCCCGAATATCGGCCTCGTCCCGAACGCCTCCAAGCGATACCCGGACGTATTTCCTACCCATCGCCGCCGCAATAGATTTGGCAATCGAAGTTTTGCCAACTCCGGGAGGGCCTACCAGACAAACTACTTGTCCTTTGGCACCGGCCGTTAAACGGCGGACTGCCAGA
>CDZV01053034.1_pt1 | contig 17206 bp, 14 predicted proteins | sample 554851 | NCBI WGS metagenome assembly CDZV01 (sample SAMEA3182090, study PRJEB8094) | gut metagenome | biome: human; feature: gut; material: Stool; isolation source: human stools | place: Canada | collected 2013-03-12
GGGCCGGCAGTCCCCCCGCCGCACCGCCACATCGGCGAAGGAGCAAAGCACGTCGAGACGGGCAATGGCGCCCGCCGTCTCCTGAATGCGGTGCAGCTCCCCCGCCACCCGGTTGCGCACGTCGGTGAACAGCTGGTATTCGAGCGCCACCGACCGGTCCCGGGCGCCGAGCACACGGGCCTCCAGCTCTTTAAGCTCCTGGGTGATGTACCGTTCGGCATTGGCGAGGGTCTGTTTGCGTATGTAGGTATCGGGTACCTCACCCGTATAGGCGCGCGACACTTCAATATAATAGCCGAAAACCCGGTTGTAGCCGACCTTGAGGTTCTTGATGCCGGTGCGTTCCTTTTCCTCCGCCTCGACGCGGGCAATGATCCCCTTGCCGTCCGACATTTCAAAGTGCAGCTCGTCGATCTCCTCGTTGTATCCCTCGCGGATGATGCCGCCCTCCCGCACCGAAAAGGGCGGGTCGTCCACAATGGCGCTTTCGATGAGATCGTGGATGTCGGTGAGCGGATCGATACCGCGCCAGATTTCCTGCAGCAGAGCAGACTGTACGCCGGCCAGGCGCGTCTTAATGGGTTCCATGCAGGTGATGGTATGCGACAGGGAACGCAGCTCGCGTGCATTGGCACTGCCGTATACGATGCGGGTCATGATGCGCTCGAGATCGTAGATGTTGGACAGCAGGGTGCGGATATCCTCCCGCAGCACGAGATCGCCGAACAGCTCCTCCACCGCATTGTGCCGGCGGATAATCTGGGCGGGATGGATCAGCGGCTGCTCGATCCACTGGCGGATTAGACGCTTGCCCATGGCGGTTTTGGTGCAGTCGAGCACACCGAGAAGAGAGCCGCGCTTTTCCTTGGAACGCATCGTCTCCAGCAGCTCGAGATTGCGCCGCGCCGTCACGTCCAGGCGCATGAACTGCACGTCGGAATACACGTCGAGGTCGGTCAGCCGTTCCAGACCGGTCATCTGGGTGGACTGCAGATAGGACAGGGCGCAGCCGAGCGCCCGCACGGCGGGATACTGCTCCGCCAGCCCCAGCTCGAACAGCGTGTCCTTGGCAAAATGCTGCAGAATACGCCGCTCGCTGTCGTCGAAGTTAAAGCCGCTTTCGTCATACACCTCCGGCTTAATGCCGAGCCTGTCCTCGATAAAAGGGGCAAGGACCGTGTTCTGTGCGGCCGCCGTGTTGAGCAGCAGCTCACTGGGCGAAAAGCGCGCCAGCTCGTTGCACGCCCGGACCACCACGTCTTCGCCGCGCAGACAGGTCAGGTGGATTTCCCCCGTCGAACAGTCGCAGAAGCAGACGCCCGCCTCGGTTCCCTTCTCCTCGAGGTAGAGCACGCCGAGATAGTTGTTCTTTCCCTCGTCGAGCATGCTGTTTTCAATCACGGTGCCTGGCGTGATGATGCGCACCACGTCCCGCTTGACCAGCCCCTGGGCCGCGGCGGGATCCTCCGTCTGTTCGCAGATGGCCACTTTATATCCCTTGGCAACCAGCCGGGCGATATACGACTCGCAGCTGTGGTAAGGCACACCGCACATCGGCGCGCGCTCCTCCTGACCGCAGTCGCGGCCGGTGAGCACCAGCTCCAGCTCCTTCGACGCGATTTTCGCGTCGTCAAAAAACATTTCGTAAAAATCGCCCAGACGGAAAAATACAATGCAGTTTTCATGCTGCTTTTTGATTTCAAAATACTGCTTCATCATGGGCGTCAAATCCGCCATGCCACCACTTCCTCTCACATAGACTGGGATACCATGCCGTCACGGACCGCACACAGTCATGGACTGCACACACAGCCTGCGACTGTGCACAATCAGTGGCAGCCGGAACAGCCGGCGCAGTTGCCGCCGCAGCCGCCCGTTTCCACCTCGTCGGGATTCATCCCCTGTGCCGACATGGTCAGAATGGTGCCGATGTCGTTAATCAGCTTGTCCAGCGCGGTTTTCGCCTCATTATAGGCGGCCATGTGCTCGTTCGCCATAATGGAAGCGTACAGCTCCCGGATCTCCTTGTCGAGAGTGTGCAGCTTTTCCGGATCCTTTTCGTCCTCTTTCTTGCTTGTCTCGTTGCCCAGCGCGATGCGCTTGAGGTTGAACTCCCCGATGAGGTCCTGCAGGGCGGCGTCCTCGTCGGCTGCCGCCTGCGCCATCTGGGCGCGGATGAACCGCTCGTCCTGCTGTATCGCGTACCCCATCTCGCGGGCCATTTCCATGATGTCGTTCATTTTCAAATCCTCCTGTTATGACTCTATTGATACGATTTTGCCTTCCAAAATCCAGCTTTTGGCCTCGGTTATCTCCAACTGGGCGTAAACGCCCAGCGGCGCGTCCGTTTCGGGTACGCGCACCACAATATTCTCGGGCAGCCGTGCCTCCACGAACCCGTCTCCCCGGCTCTCGAGCAGCGCCCGGCGCACCGAACCGACCATGCCGGCCAGCCGCTTCGCCGCTATTTTTTCCTGCAGGACGGTCATCTCCTGAAACCAGGCGCTCTTTTCCTGCGGGGAAACCGGATCGGGCATGGAGGCCGCCGGCGTACCCACGCGGGGCGAAAAGATGAAGGTGAACAGGGAAACAAAGCCGACCTGCTCGATGAGGGACAGGGTCTGTTCAAAGTCTTCCCGCAATTCCCCCGGAAATCCCACGATGACGTCGCTGGTAAAGGCGATGCCGGGCACGGCCTTTCGGGCATAGGCTATCAGGTCCAAATACTGCTCCCGGGTGTAACCGCGGTTCATCGCCTTGAGCACCCGGTTGCTTCCCGACTGAAAAGGCAGGTGAAAATGCCGGGACACCTTTTCGCACGCGGCGATGGTGTCGAAAAGGGCGGGTGTCGCGTCCTTGGGATGGGAGGTCATGAAGCGGATGAGGAAGTCCCCTTCAATGGCGTTGATGCGCCGGAGCAATTCGGGGAAATCCACCCCGTGGTCCGCGCCGCGGCCATAGGAATTGACGTTCTGGCCGAGCAGGGTGATCTCCTTGTATCCTTCGGCTACCAGCTGCCGGGCCTCTTCCACGATGCGGTCGGGGTCACGGCTGCGCTCCCTTCCGCGCACGTGGGGCACGATGCAGTAGGTGCAGAAATTGTTGCACCCGTACATGATGGGCAGCCAGGCCTTGAAGCTCCCGTCGCGGTGCACCGCCACTCCCTCGGCGATAACGCCATCTTCTTTTGGAATGGAAACCACCTGTTTCCGGCTGCCCAGTGCGTCGTAAAGCAGCTCGGGGAACCGGTGCAGCACATGGGTGCCGAACACCAGCCCGACGAAGGGATAGCTTTCCTGAAACTTTCTGGCCACATGCTCCTGCTGCACCATGCAGCCGCACACCGCGATGAGCACGTCGGGCCGGCGGCGCTTAATCGCCTTAAGCGCGCCGACATTGCCGAACACGCGGTCCTCGGCATGCTCCCGCACGGCGCAGGTATTGAACAGGATAAGATCCGCCTGCTCCGGCTCTTCGGTGAATCCGAATCCCATTTCGGCGAGCATACCCTTGATATGCTCCGAATCGGATACGTTCTGCTGACAACCGAAGGTGCGCACGCAGGCCAGCGGCGCGGCATGCGCCAACCGGCGATCGTAGTGATCGCGCACCTTCTCCATATAGATTTTCTGCTGCGCCAGTTCTTCGGGGGGTACAACTCGGATATTCGACATACGCGGCTGTTTTTCCTCTCTTTCGGGCAGCAAGGTACCCGAAGCTTCATTCTTTTTATTATAGCAAGCGCGGCCGTCTTTTTCAATCTTTAATTCGGGTTTCCGGCGGCCCGGCGGATTAAATTCTCTTTTTTTCGGATAAAATACGAAAAAGAGGTTTCCTTTTTTTCCCGTTCGCCATATAATGGGGGAGGTAAACGGAACGCAGGAAAGGTATGAAAGCATCTATGGACAATCAGGATATTCTCAGTCAGGTCAAACGCATTCACTTTGTCGGCATCGGCGGGTCGGGCATGAGCCCGCTGGCCGAGATCCTGCACGCCCGCGGCTATGAGCTGACCGGCTCGGACAACAACGAGTCGGATAACGTGGCGCGCATGCGCGCACTGGGGATCCCCGTTTTCATGGGACATGCCGCCGATAACATCCGGGGGGCGCAGCTGGTGGTGTTCACCTCCGCCGTCAACGCGCAGAATCCCGAGCTTGTCGCCGCCAAAGAGCAGGGGATCCCGCTGCTCGAGAGGGCCAAGCTGCTCGGCCTTATCTCCCGGCGCTATGCGAACACGGTGGCGGTGGCGGGCACCCACGGCAAAACGACCACCACCTCGATGGTGGCGCAGATCCTGCTGCAGGCCGGCCTTGATCCCACTCTGTTCATCGGCGGCCGCCTCCCCCTCATCGGGGCGAACGGCCGCGCCGGATCGAGCGATACGATGGTGTGCGAAGCGTGCGAATTTCAGGATCACTATCTGGAGATGCGTCCCGCCGTGGCGGTGATTCTCAACGTCGATGCGGATCACCTCGATTATTTCGGCACGCTGGAAAACGTCATCGCCTCCTTCCACACCTTTGCGGAATACACCACCGGTACCCTGGTGATCAATATGGACGACGAAAACGCCCCGAAAGCCGTGCGCGGCCTGGAAGGCAAAAAGCTGGTCACCTACGGCCTGCACGGCGACTATGACTGGACGGCGAAAAACTGCAGCGTGGAAAACGGCTCCTACGGGGTATACGATTTATATCACGAGGGGACATTTGCTGCCCGGGTGCGGCTGGGGGTGCCCGGCGCGCACAACATCTCCAACTCCCTGGCGGCCGCGGCGGCTGCCTTCCTCTGCGGTGCGACGATACCGCAGATTGTGGAGGGACTGGAGAGCTTTCACGGCGCAGGCCGCCGCTTCGAATTTCTCGGCACCGTGAACGGCGTGACCATCGCAGACGATTACGCCCACCACCCCACCGAGATAAGCGCGACGCTGAACGCGGCCAAGGCGATGGGATACCAGCGGGTCTGGGCCGTGTTTCAGCCCTTTACCTATTCCCGCACCGCCCGGCATCTGGACGGGTTCGTCTCCTCCCTGTCCATTGCGGACAAGGTGATCGTCAGCGATATCATGGGATCGCGGGAGGAAAACACCTATCACGTCTCCTCCGAGCAGATCACGTCCCGCATTCCCGGCGCCCTCTACCTGCCCACCTTTGAGGAAATCACGGCTTATGTCACGCAGCACGCGGAACAGGGCGATCTGGTCCTGACCATGGGCGGCGGCGACGTATACAAATGCGCCCGCATGATAAAAAAGCAGCTGGAAACCCGCTGAAACCGCATAAAAAACGACCCGCCGTCGGCGGGTCGTTTTCCTTATACGCGGCCGCTCGCGGGATACCGGGCTCCCCGCAGCCGGATTTTTCTCTGCTTTGCCGGGGCCGTCTGCCGTGCAGGAAACCTCAATACCCCAGCGGTTCCCCTACGAGCAGCACCTTAATGCGGTCCTTCTCCCGCTGATAGGCCGATACCACATGGTGGCAGCAGATCCGATCCGCCGAACGACAGCCCGCCGGCATATCCCCATGCAGGCCGGCGCAGCTCCCCGTATGGGCGCACGGCGTATCCTTATGGAGACGCACCGCGTTAGCCGGCGCGGCAATCCGCTTAACCCGGGCGGCGGCCTCGTCTATATCCCGGACGATTTTGTTTACCCCGGCCACCAGAATAACCGAGCGCGGGCCGTAACAGATGGCGGCAACCCGGTTGCCGTTGCCGTCCACATTGTACAGCTCGCCGGCCAGGGTTACCGCGTTGACCGAGCTGATATACGCGTCCGCGGCGAAGCTCTCAACAAAAATACGCCGTACCTCGTCGCCGGTCAGTCCCGGTGCATAACGGTCGAGAAAACGGTACCGCCCACTGCGCAGCAGATCGAGCACGCCGGTGCGCTCGAGTGTCATCGAACCGCCGACCGCCACCGTGTCCCCGTCGTGCAGCAGTTCCGCCACCCGGGCGGGCACCTCGGCCGCGGTTTCCACAAAATACCCCTGCATGTTGTTGCGCCGCAGCCCCTCGATCACCCGTTCGGCCTGCAGACGCTGTACCTGCTGCTCATGCTTGTCCGCCATGCGAATCACTCCTTCACTCTATATCCAGCTGCAGCTCCACCGGGCAGTGATCCGACCCGTATATTTCGGACCGGATCTTGGCTTCCCGCACCCGATCGGCCAGCCGCCGGGACACCAGAAAATAATCGATGCGCCATCCCGCGTTGTTCTCCCGCGCATGAAAGCGATAGGACCACCAGCTGTAGGCGCCGGTCACCTCCGGGTACAGCAGCCGGAAGCTGTCGACAAAGCCGGCATCGAGCAGCGCGGAAAAGGCAGCACGCTCCTCGTCGGAGAAGCCGGCATTGCCGCGGTTGGGCCCGGGATTCTTCAGGTCGATTTCCCGGTGTGCCACATTGAGATCGCCGCAGACGACCACCGGCTTCTTTTGGTCGAGGGCCGTGAGATAAGCACGGAAATCCGCCTCCCACCGCAGGCGGTAATCAATGCGGGCCAGCCCGTCCTGCGCGTTGGGGACATATACGTTCACCAGATAAAAGGCGGGGAATTCCAGCGTGATGGCCCGCCCCTCATGATCATGCTCCTCCACACCGAGGCCATAGTACACGGCGAGCGGCTCCTCCCGGCAGAATACCGCCGTGCCGCTGTATCCCTTTTTCTCGGCGTAATTCCAATACGCATGGTATCCCGGCAGCTCGAGTGCAAGCTGCCCGGCCTGCAGCTTGGTTTCCTGCAGGCAGAAAATATCGGCGTTTTCCTGTTCAAATATCTCGGTAAACCCCTTGCCCACGCAGGCGCGCAAGCCGTTGACATTCCATGACAGGCATTTGAGCATGCTTATCCCTCCTTATGCGGTTATCAGTATAGCAGATTCGGCGCCGAAAAACAAATTGTAAATCGGCGCGGGATATGGTACGATACAGGAAACCACTGCTTTCCGGAAAGGCGGCCCTGTTCATGTCCATTTCAGCCTGTGCCCTCTGCCCCCGTCTGTGCCGCGTCCCGCGGGAAGAGGATCGTCCCGCGGGCGGCTTCTGCGGCATGCCGGCGAATCCGGTGATCGCCCGCGCCGCCCTCCATTTCGGCGAAGAACCCTGCATCAGCGGCACGGCCGGGTCGGGCACCGTTTTTTTCTCCGGCTGTTCGCTGCGCTGCCGCTTTTGTCAGAACCATCCGATCAGCCACGACAATTTCGGTCAGCCCGTTTCGATCGAGCGGCTGGCCGCCATCTTCCGCGAACTGGAAGAACAGGGCGCGCACAACATCAACCTCGTCAACCCCACCCATTTTGCCGCCGCCATACGGAAAGCCCTTTTGCTTTACAGGCCGAATGTGCCGGTGGTGTACAACAGCAGCGGATACGAACGGGTGGAGACGCTGCGATCGCTCGAGGGCCTCGTCGATGTGTATCTGCCCGATCTCAAATACGTCAGCGCCGAGCTGGCCTCTGCCCTGTCGGGCGCGCCCGACTACTTTGCCCGCGCCGCGGCCGCCATTCTCGAAATGGCACGACAGACCGGCCCCATGACGCTGGACGAAAACGGCCTGGCGGTACGGGGTACCATGGTGCGCCACCTGGTGCTGCCCGCCCACACGCGGGAATCCATCGCCGTACTCGACTGGCTCGCCGCACACAAGGACGCGGTGTGGGTGAGCCTGCTGTTCCAGTATACGCCGGTCCTGCCATGCCCCGATCATCCGGAGCTGAACCGCCCCCTGACCGCCCGGGAATGCGATAAGGTCTGGAATGCCATGCTGGAGCGCGGCATCACCGACGGCTATGTGCAGGACCGCCAAAGCAGCGGCACACAATATATCCCTTCCTTCGATCTCACCGGCGTCAGAGAGAAAGGAGACAAACCAGGATGAAAACCGCTTCCTGTACAAAGCCGACCAGCCGCGGCGCTCTCCTTTTGGCGCTGCTGTGTCTGGTGCTGACCGCCTTTCCCCTTTTTGGCCGCGCCGACACAGGGCCCAAGCCAACGCTCACCATTGTGGTGGAGCATCCGCCGCAGGAGGAATATTATCTCGATTTATTGCTGCCCGAAAAAAAGGGGAGCTTTGACAATCTGCAGGAGCATCGGGATGAGTATGACGCCGCCAAGCTGGAGCGGCTTCATTCTCTCGAGAAAGAGGGCTGGTATCCCGCGCTGGCCGGATATACTGCAGCCCCCTTGTTTGGCGATCTGATCGGTGAACGGGACGGCGAGACGATGCGGCATGTTTTTTCGTATCACGGCGTACCTGATCGTTTCCGCATCGCCATTGTCACGCCGGACAACCGCCTCATCGTTTCGGACGAGGTGCAGACCAAGGCTTTTTACGCTGTGGTTTCCTGCGATTATGCTGCCGCAGATCTCGCCGCCGCGGAGCAGGATCCGGTGCGGCCCGATCCCTCCTTCGTCGATTATCATCCCCGCTGGTGGCTGGATTATCTGCGGCAGTTCGCCGCCACCTGTCTGCCCACGCTGCTCATTGAGGGGATACTGCTGCTCCTTTTCCGCTTTTCACTGCGGCGCAACGCCGCGCTTTTCCTCGGCGTCAATGTCGGCACCCAGCTTCTGCTGACCGCACTGAGCGGCACCGTATTCCTGTTTTGCGGCCTGGAGGAAGCCCTGTGGTCCGTGCTGGCGGCGGAGGCAGGAATATTCCTGATCGAAACGCTTGTCTATGCCCGCCGGCTCAGAGGGCATACGCCGCGACGGCGGATCCTCTATGCACTGGCAGCCAATGCGGCCAGTGCGCTGGCCGGTTTTCTCTCCCTCTTTATTTCAGGTGTCTGGTAAAGCCTCGCGGCTTTTTAATTACAGCAAAGGAGTGTATACTGTGGAATTGGATGAAATCAAAGCCCGCATGCATGACGGGCGCCTCTATCTCTGCGCGGACGAGGCGCTCATGGCGGAGCAGCAGCAATGCCTCGAAAGGCTGTACGACTTCAACGCCACCCGCCCTTCCGAACAGGCCAGGCGGCAGCAGCTCATGAAGGAGATGCTGGCCGAGTGCAGCGAAGGCTGCTACATCGAGCCGCCGCTGCATGCCAACTGGGGCGGCCGGCATGTGCATTTCGGCAACAACGTTTACGCAAACTTCAGTCTGACGCTGGTGGACGATGACCACATTTATATCGGCAACAACGTGCTCATTGCCCCCAATGTCACCATTGCCACCGCCACCCATCCCATCCATCCCGAGCTGCGCCGGCAGACGGCCCAGTATAACCTGCCGGTTCATATCGGCGATAACGTGTGGATCGGCGCGGGCAGCGTGATTCTGCCCGGCGTGACCATCGGGGAAAACAGCGTCATCGGTGCGGGCAGCGTGGTCACCCGCGACATTCCGGCCAACGTCGTGGCGGTGGGCAATCCCTGCCGCGTGCTTCGCGAAATCAGCGAGCACGACATGCACTATTATGACAAAACGCGGCCGATCGATATCTGAAAAAGCTTGAAGCCACCCCCATGAAACATGCGGGCCACGATTTGTGGCCCGCATGTTTGTGTTCAAGCGTATTTTTTACAGGTTCAGCCGAACCGTTTCGGCCGGGGTGCCGCGCAGGATGGTGCGGGCGGGCAGGAACGCGGTCAGCACCGCCAGCGCCATGCAGACGAGGCAGCTTGCCAGCAGCATGGCGGGGGCAAGCGTCTGATACCAGCCCCTTACAAAGTGCGGAAACACAAGCATGCATGCACCGGTGCCCACCACCGAGGCCAGCAGCCCGAACACCGCCCCTTCCCCGGCGAACTGCCGGAGGATCTGCCCTTTTGTCATGCCGATACAGCGCAGGAGGCCGATCTCATGGGTGCGGTTATACAGGCGGTTGGTCACCGTGTTGAGAAGTCCCAGCATGCCGAGCGCCAGCAGCGAAATGGTCAGCGCGAACATGACGGTGACGGACAGACGGTACACACGCTGTTCCGCCTGATTGATTTCCGTTTTGGTGGACACCTGACAGGAGGGGTAGCGGGAGACGGCCAGCTGCTTAATAAGCGCTTCGCCTTCCCCAATATTTGTTTCGGGCGGGAAATAGACGGCCTGGCCATCCAGACCGTACGGCAGGCCGAGCGTTTCGAGCGCCCCCTCCCCCATCACCATGCCGCAGGGGCCTCCGCTGTTGGAGTAAATGGGCGGCAGCTCCCGCACAATCGCACCGATGCGCACCGTCCGGCTCTGTTTCTGATAGGGTTCCCCCTCGTGCAGCTCCACCCAGGTAAAGGTGAGCGTGTCGCCCGCCTTCCAGGCGGCGTTGCGTAAAACGGTTGTATTCGGCGTAATGACGGGATTGTTTCGCATGGGTTCGACGCTTGTATGCATACGATTCTCGTCGTACTCGATGGTCAGCGCGTAATCTGGCATGCACAGCACGATTTCCTCCCCGCGCCGGATAGCCTCTATGTCGATGCGGCCCTGCGTCACATAGGGCTGCAGCTGGGCGAGCAGCGCGTCATCCAAAACGGAAACGGAAGGGTACAGCAGGTATTCTTCTTCATCATATCCATATTGCAGCTGCATTTCCGTCTCGTAGTTGCTGAATTTTGAGCCGCTCGATATGCCCAGCCGCTCATAATCTAGTCGATAATACCCGTTGAGATACTCGTCGCATCTGTCTTCCGGCACAAGCCAGCGAAACAAGGGATCGATTCCGGCCGACTGTTCGGCTCCCGGGATACGCTGACGCACATCGTCAAACAGGCCGGTGAAATCCGGCGCCTCCGGCGTATCCAAATCCAGGGCAAAGACAGGCTCGGTCAGCTTGGGCGGCGTCAGCGTCACGTTGGGCGTCCGATAATCCGATTGATAGGCGTTCAGGTAATAGAGCATGGTGAAGTTGAAGGTGATGATCACCAGCGAAAAGGACAGCGCCGTGAGCGCCGTTTTCCCTTTGGATTTGCGCAGCGAAAGGAAAACCAGCGAAACGGGACGCATCGACACCCGCCGCGCCTTTTGCTTGCGCCGGAAGGGAACGGGCCGCACACCGGCGATGGGGGCGCTGCGCGACGCGTGCAGCGCAGGAAGAAGTACCGACAGCCATATGCATACCCCGCTTATCCCCACCGCCAGCAGCAGGAGCCACCCGTTGAAGCGGTAATACAGCGTGCTTTGCCCCAGCGCCGAAAACAGTTGCAGCGCCCCGAAGGAAGCCGGCACGCCGAGCAGCAGCCCCACGGGTATCCCTATCAAGCTGAGTAGCAGCGCTTCGGCATAGATATACCCGCGCGCCTGCTTTTTGGTTGCGCCGATGCTGCGCAGCAGGGCGATCTGCTCCCGCCGCTTATCCACCGACATAAGGAACCCGTTGAGCAGAATGGACATCATGCATATTAGGACAATGCCGCCGAGCAGGGCACTGATTCCCAGTGCCCCGCGGGCCGCCTCGCCCATGCCGAAATGGCTGAGGTGCGCATATACGGTATAGTTGATCGCGCGATAGCCGCGCAGCCGCGTCCAGAGGGTGTCAAAGTCCTTGTCCCGGCAGTCGAGCAGCAGGGTCACCGCCGCCGTTTCGGACAGGGCGTCTGCCCCCTGTTCCGACAGGATAGCCGAAACCAGCGGCACGACGTCGGCGTTTTCCGTCCCGGCGTAGGAATACTCGCTGCTCCACACCGCACTGTAATTTTCGAGCAGCCCCACCACCCGGTATGTCCGCCGCACCGTGTTGCCCGCGGCCGTCGTGATGTCCAGCGTGACCGGCCCGCCCTCTGTATAATCTTGCTGGCACAGCCGCGTATACGTGCCGCTTTCCAGCACGATTTCGTCCGCCGCCAGCGGCAGACGCCCTGCCGCCAGGCGCAGATGCCCGAGCGCCATCGCCTCCTCCGAGATGGTGCCCACACCGAAGGAATCCCCGTCCGGCGGTGCAGCCGTTCCGTAAACGGCTATATGCCCAATCCGTGTCCAGACCGTCTGCTTTTCCATCTGCTGCAGTTCTTCGTCGGTCAGGTTCCAGGCCACCGCCTTCTGCTCGCCGTACAAATCCCGGTTTTGGGAGTCGATGGTATACAGCGCGCTGTACCCCACCTCCCCCATCACCACGAGGAACAGCACCGCCAGTGCGATGGTGGAGATCAGCAGGGCGCTCGAGCGCCGGCGGCTTTTCAGCCCGGCCCACGCCAGGAAAAACAACCGTTTCAAAGCCCGTTCACCCCCGCATCGCCGGTGACGCAGCCGTCATCGAGGGTGATCGCCCGATCCGAGCCTTCTGCAATCTGCCGGTCGTGGGTGACCATGATAAGCGTTTGATGAAACCGCAGGCGCGACAGGTGCAGCAGCTCCAGCACCTCCGCCCCCGATTTGCCGTCGAGATTGCCGGTCGGCTCATCCGCCAGGATAACGGCGGGTTTGGTGATGAGGGCACGGGCGATGGCGACCCGCTGCTGCTGTCCGCCTGACAGCTCGCCCGCGTAATAGGACAGCCGATCCTCCAGCCCCAGCGTGGCCACGATTTCCTCAAAATACGGCTTATCCACCCGGCGGCCATCCAGCTGCATCGGCAGCAGTATGTTCTGGCAGGCGGTCAGCTCGGGCATCAGATTATAAAACTGGAACACAAACCCGACACGCCGGCGGCGAAAGATGGTGCGTTCGCTGTCCGACATATCGTAAAGCTGCCGCCCTTCGATGGCAACTGTCCCCGCCGACGGTGTGTCCAGCCCGCCCAGCAGATGCAGCAGCGTGGATTTGCCCGAGCCTGAGCGCCCCACAATGGCGGTAAAGCTCCCCTCTTCAAAGGAAAGACTGCACCGCGCGAGGGCCCGCACCGTGTTTTCGCCCTTGCCGTAGATTTTGGACAGATCCTTTGTCTCCACGATCCTTCCCATGTTCTTCACCCTTTCCGGACGTTATGTCCGCAGTATACCGCAAACAGGCGGGAAAGACCACTTAAGAAATCGTAAGCTTCAGCAATGGTCCACCTGCTGCATGGCGGGAAGGGTCATCACGATGGCCAGTCCATCCGGTTCCCGGACGGCACGAATCTGCCCCTTGTGCCGCTTCAGAATGCTCTGCGTCATGGACAGCCCGATGCCGAATCCCTGCCCCTTTGCCTGCTTTGCCCGGTAAAAGCGCCGGAAGAGGCTGGCCAGCTCCTCATCGGACAAGGCCGGACAGGAGTTGGACACCTTCACGATCACCGTCCTGTCCGCCTGTTGGGCGGAGAGGGTAACCGGCCGCGCCCCATCGGTATAGTCCAGGGCGTTGAGCAGGACATTGAGCAGCGCCTGGGACAGCCATTTGCGATCGCAGCGGATGGACAGTCCGGGGGCCGGGTGCCGTTCGATCGGCACGGCGGACAGCGGCCGGGCCTGCTGCGCGGCCTGCACCACGCCGTCCAGCAGCTCCTCCGCCGGAAAGGATTCTAAGCGGAGGGAGACCGCGTCGGTATCCAGCTTTGCCAGCTCGAGCAGCGTGCGGATAAGCTCGTCCATACGCTCGGCCAGATGGATGCAGCTGTGCAGCTGTTCCCGGCGTGCCGGAGCCGCCTCCCCTGCTTCCAGTACATCAAGATAGGTCAGCAGTCCCGTCAGCGGGGTTTTCAGCTGGTGTGAGACGTCGGCGATGAAGGCCTTGATGGCCTGCTTGTCCTCCTCCAGACGGTGCACCATTCCTTCGGTGCGCCGGACGATCAGCTCGAGCTGGCCGGCCAGGATGCTCAGCTCCCCTTCCCGGAAGGGGGACAAATCGGCGGTGGTTTCCCCGCGCATGAGGGCATCTATCGTCCGGTTCAGCCGGCGCACCCGCCGAAGATAACGGCGCCGTTCGGTGCCTTGCCCCGCCAGGAAGCCAAGGACGCCAAACCCCGCGCCGACCAGCAGGATAAGCCACGCATTACTCCCCATCGTTTTCCCTCCAACCGTAGCCCTCGCCCCGCACGGTGACCAGCCGGCCGCTGCCCGCGCCGAGCTTCGCGCGCAGGCGGCTGATATGCACCGAGAGCGTGTTTTCGTCGAGGTACTCGCCTCCCGATTCCCAAATGGCGTGCAGCAGCTCTTCCCGCGGCACAATCTGTTCCGCACGCCTGGCCAGCGTATGCAGAATGCGGTATTCAATGGGGGTCAGCGGAAGCAAAGCGTCCCGTAAATAACAGCACTGGCGATCGGGATCAAACCGCAGATCGCCCGCCGTCAGACCCGTTTCCTGTCCGGTGCGGCTGCGGCGCAGCAGCGCCCGGATGCGGGAAAGCAGGATTTGCGCACGGAAGGGCTTGGTCACGTAATCGTCCGCCCCGCTGTCGAGTCCGCGCAGTATGTCCTCGTCTTCGTCGCGGCAGGTCAGAAACAGGATGGGCACCGTGCCGCCGCGGTGCCGTATCTCCCGGCACAGATCCAGGCCCGAGCCGTCCGGCAGCACCATATCGAGCACGAGCAGATCGGGCGTACCGCTGCCCAGCCGGACTCTTGCCTCCTGTACGCAGGCACAGCCCGTGACGGCATATCCCTCCTGCTCCAGCAGGCGGGACACACCATCCCGGATAAACGCATCGTCTTCCACAAGCCAAATGGCGGTTTTCATGTGCATCGCTCCTCTGTCCCCAGTATACCATAAAGCCGCCATGGAATAAACCTTAAGAATCCGTAAGGCAGGTTGCGATCGTGGAATTTTTATGCTATATTTTACTATATATGTGGAGGTGAGGAGTGGTAATATTGGAACACAATCGTGCAAATTTTCCCTATATGCGTCAACCGCTGCCGAAAAGCGGCGCGGAGCGGCCGGTCCTGCATCATCCGGCATGGTGGCTGCTTTTTCTTCCCGCCCTGCTGGCGGCGTTGCTTTTCGGCATCATCCCGCTGGGACGCACCTTGTATTACAGCTTTACCTACTTCAACATGCTGGAAACGCCGACATTTATCGGCCTGCAGAATTATGCGCGGATCCTGACCGATGAGCTGGCGGGCAAGGCGATAGGCAATACCCTTTTCACCCTGCTGCTGGCGGGAGGGGCGGCTTTGCTCTTCGGCTGGCTTTTCGGCAGCACAGCTGCCCGTCTGCCGCTGCCGGTGGGCATGGTGCTGGCGGTGCTGCTGGGAAGCGCGTCGCTGTGTGCCCTGTTCCCCTCCTGGGCACAGATTCTTTTTTCAGGCGATCGATACGGCCTGCTCAATATCTGGCTGAAGACGGAGGAACCGGTCCCCTGGCTGTCGCTGTATGCGAACGGGATACAATGTCTGCTGCTGTTTCTCCTGTGCCTGGCGCCGGCCTATCTGATCTTTTACATCGGCGGACGCTGCGGCCGGCGGCGGACCGCCTGGCATGTGGGGGTGACGGCCATACCGGCCCTGATGCTGATGGGATGGCAGGCGTCATCTCAAGTGGTGGGATTTCCGTCTGTCGACTACCAGGCGCACTGGCTGCCCGGTATGATAAAAGACTATGGCGACATGCGTTTCGACATTGGCTTTGCCAGCGCGCTGACAGTGGTTTGCCTCCTTGTGACGGCCGTGCTGATCGCGGTGGGGCATCTGTTGGTTTGGGGAGTTTCTTACCTGTATGCCCGCGTCATCCGGCCCAGGGGCATGAAATTGCCGCGCAGCCTCGCTTATGCCGGGGGAACGGCGGGACTGGCCGCCGGGATATTGGCGCAGTTTCCGCTGATCCTTCTCATCGCTTTTGCGTTCAAACCGACAAATGAAGTGTTTCTGTTTCCGCCGCGGCTGTTTCCCAGCGAATCCACGACGGAAAATTTCGCGTTGCTGGGCGAGATGATCGAGCTGTTCCCGCCTGTCATCATGTGGAGCAAGATTCCTTTTTATCTTCCTTTTTATTTGGTGTTTTCCATGCTGCTCTTCGCCTTTTTCGTACTGCCCACCGCCGTCGGGCTGGCCTTTGTGCAGGGGCGCGGGAAAACAATCGCGGCGGCCGCCTGGTTCGTCCTTACAGCAGGCTTTCCCGTCCTGTTCATGGGGGCATTATGGCTGATGCCGTTGCGGGAAAATCTATGGATAAATGCCCTCTGGGCTTATATGACCAGCCCGCTGATGCCGCTGAGCGTGCTGCTGACCGTCTGGATTCTGCGCCGCAGCGCGGACGACTGTCCCACCTTTACCGCCTGGTTCAGCCAGACAAAGCGGCTGGTGCTGACCGGCGCCGCGCTGCTTGCGACGGGATTGGGGTCGGCCCTTTCACTGATATTGGCGATGCAGCCCACCCCTTACAAAGCGAGGCTGCAATTTCCCCTGCAGAATCTCTTTTCCTCCGTATCGGGTGGCATGTCCCGCTGGAATACCAGCTGCGCCCTATCGCTCATTCTCTACAGCGTCGGCATACTGCTGGTGATGGCCCTGACATCTGTTCTGCTCATGGAACGCAGGAAGCTCTTCCGGACGGAAGCATAGAAAAACGCCCGGTGCTTTGACAGCACCGGGCGTTGCGATATCCGTCTATTGCGGGGCCTTCACGGTATACCATTTGCCATTGATTTGGGAGGGCATTTTGATGACGTCACTATGCTCCTCGGTCGCATTGCCGACCCAGTCGTATTTCCAGCCCTCCTCCGTGTTGCGCAGACGCAGCACGTAATAGGCCTGCTGTTCGCCGACCTGCAGCAGATACTGGAGATAGACCGGGTTTTCGTCGCCAAGAACCTCCACGCCTTCAAAGCCTTCCTCGCCTTCCCAGTAGCGCGGAATGTACCAGTTGCTGAACTGGAACCGCACCTCATCCGCGGAGGAAAACGCGGACCAGTCGGTCGCGTCGAAGCTGGCCGCAACCGATTCGGTGCCGTTGTCCACCACAAACTGCCGGAATTCTGTGAGTGAAATCTCTCCCGTGATCATCTGTGCATGCTTGGTCGCCAGCTTTTCGGTCGGTATTTCATAGCGGTTTGCCATGGTGGATCGATAGGCGCACACAAGGAAAAACACGATAAAGGCCGAGAACAGCACCACAAAGGTGCAGCGCCCCCATTTGAATTGCACCGGGTTAGGCGGCTTGCGCACCCAGATTTTGCGGATGTTGAACAGCACCAGCGGGATGACGAACAGGCAGCCCATGACAATATAGAGAATCAGTGTCGCTTTCATGTGCCGCCCTCCTTACAGAACCTTGGACAGAAATTCCCGCGTACGCGGCTTCTGCGGATGATCGAAGATCTCGGACGGGGTGCCCTCTTCGGTGATGATGCCGCCGTCCATGAACAGGATGCGGTTGCCCACGCCGCGCGCAAAGCCCATCTCGTGGGTAACCACCACCATGGTGAT
>CDZV01058741.1_pt1 | contig 17182 bp, 14 predicted proteins | sample 554851 | NCBI WGS metagenome assembly CDZV01 (sample SAMEA3182090, study PRJEB8094) | gut metagenome | biome: human; feature: gut; material: Stool; isolation source: human stools | place: Canada | collected 2013-03-12
GCTCATAGGCTCTTTTAGCGTTGCAGTTGATACCGCTGACATGCATACGCTCATCGGTCTTTCTATCATTGGAAACATACTGCAAGGCGGCGTAGAGATCGCTGTCCACATACCTTTTGTCGATGGTTTTATCGGGGTTTTCCGCATAGTCGATCACTTCCTTCAGCCTGCTTTTCACAGGCCAGTATCCCGTTGTCGCCACATCATACCACTATCCTTTCCTTTTGCGGTAAGATAAGTTCGGCGGTTATCTCATCAATCAAAGAGATAATTTTTTCTTCCGTGTCTGCTGAGATTTTGCCTTCGCATACCACACAAAGCTCATCTAATTTATCATTGAAAGAGAAGAATATTTCGGGTAAAACAGCTCTCGGCATATATCCCAAAGCTCGCTGCCTGAGATATTCTGATACAGAGAGACCGCACCTTTCAGCGTTATGCTCAATCATATTTTTCTCTTTTTCGCTGACACGGATAAACAGATTTTTATTTTTAACTTCGTTCATAACATCAGTCCTTTCTTTGATTTTTCAAGGGGTATTAGGGGTGCCCCCTAAAGTGAAATCGGCTCTCAAAGCCGATTGGGAGGGAAACTGTCAATACAGTTTCCCTGCTTGTTACAACATACGACATCTCTGCTGTCTTTCCCGTGGGTGTTTTGCCGGTCTGCCTGAATGTCGTTTTTCTATTCCTGCCCCGGAGTCTCACCGCAGCGTTGTTTCGCTCTCTCTGCTCACACAAGAGGTCTTGGCAAAATCATATCCCATCCAGCCGGTCATTCAGTTGTAACCGGCTTTCGGGTAACAAAAAAAGCCGGCACACAAATGCGTACCGACTTACCGCCAAAAGGATAAACTTATCCCTTGCGGTAGTGGCTTCACATTCATGTAACCGGCTTTGAAATTCAAAGTCGAAACTGTCCTTTACGCTTTTCTTACTGCCGACAGTCCAAAGCAGTTTCAGAAGCGGCGGCATTTTCTCTTAGCATACCGCAGGCATTATCCGGCTCACAGCCGTCATCCCAAATCTGTGAAGAAAGATATTCAGTTGTCGCTCTCTTTTGAGATTTTTTTATTATACACCACAGAACAAATGTTTGTCAATACTTCCTGAATAAGTTTTTGAATATTTTTCAAAAAAGCGGAGATACTATTTTGTTTTATGCCTTGCGTAGTGAAATAGAAACCGATTCACATTTTATAATGTCGTTAAAACCTCTAATTACAACATATAAGAATCGAAAATTAGAGGTTGAAAAAGCCTGATTTCAAGCCATTTCTAAAGCATAAACTTTGAGGGATAAGGTATAAACACCTTACCCCTCCATTTTGCATTTGAAAGCGTTACAGGATCATTTCCTCCATTTTACCCTAGCCGCATCAATGCGGCTATATTCGTTCCTTCATAATCTAATTTATTGCGACTAAGAAAGAAGATCGCAGAAAATATCCCTCCGATAAAATGATGTTTTCTACTCTTTCGCACCAAATATCCGGTTCAGTTCCTCCACGGCCGCCTCGTCTGCAAAAGCCAGAATATACTGGCCGGCACGAATAACGGTTTCACCATGGGGAATAAGCATCGCATCATCTTCATAAATAGCAATCAAGAGGGCGTGCGAAGGAAGTTTGATCTCAGCGATGGTTTTATTGACATTCGGAGAATGATAGTCGACATGGATACGGACAATCGAGTAGTCGCCTTTGGACAGCCGCATCAAGGTCATAATGGACTGATAGTTCATTTCATCTGCAATCATATGACCGATCATGTCGGCCTGATTGATCTTTACATCCACACCCATACCTGCATTAAAAAGCCATGCGTTTTTGGGATTATTAACTCTCGCAATTACCTTTGGCACATCGTATTCAAATTTTGCCATCATTGCCACGGCCAAATTAGTTTCATCATTGCCCGTAGTACAAACCAAGGCGTTACATCTGCGCACTCCGGCTTTTTCCAGCAACAGAGCGTCCGTTCCATCGCCTGTCAGGACATTTTCTTTTTTTAGGCCGTTTTTCTTTAATGCCTGAAGGGCCTTTTCTTTATTTTCAATGACGATAGCATTGTTTCCGTTTTCTATTAGCAATCCAGCGATATATCCTCCGACTTGGCCGCCGCCAACAATAATCACATTCATCGTACACCGCTCCTTTCCACTTTATAATTGCAACATATCCCTGGCCCGCTCCATGCAATCTGAACAAACTGACAAATACAAGATATCGTTATATTCGCAACACATATCTCTTTCCGGCACAAAGGATCGTCCATGACGTTCTACAGCAATCAGACTTATCTTTCCTGCCACATCAAACTCGGAATACTTTTTCCCCTCCAAGCTGGCAGGAATTCGTACCTTTACAAGCTGGACATCGTTTCCCAATTTGCGAATGACACGCCAGCTTCTGTTTCCTTCAAGGTATTCCATGACATTATCCAGTCCAAGGCGGGTAATGGATAATGTATATATCCCCATGGATTCAAACATTCTCGCCCGTATAGGGTCATACATACGAGCGATAACTGTGGGAACATGAAATACATTTTTCGCAATGTTAGCAACCACTGCATTCAGCGAATCGCTGCTGGTACAGCCAATCACTACATCCGCCGAAGCAATTCCCGCCTGTTCCAACACGTCTTTGTCATATCCGACTCCGCAGATTGTTCGTCCTGTAAATTCCTCGCTCAAAGCCAGGAATGTTTCCGGGCTATTATCTATGACGATGACATCATGGTTTTTTCGTGCCAAATATTCCGACACCCGGACACCAAATTTTCCACATCCTATAACTAATGCTTTCATTGCTTTCAACTCCTTTTCGCTCGGCGTACACGCAGTAATTTCTTTCTTGCTTCCTCAATGCCAAACACAATAAACGGGATACAAATTAAGTAAAGCCACTCAATCCAGGAAATCGGCGCCGTATTGAAAATTCCGCTCAAGAACGGAATATACATCAGCGCAAGCAGAATCACTACCTCTATCACTAAGCCGGCATTGATATAATGATTACTGAACAGCTTTCTTTTAAAGACCGATTCATAATCCGTTCGGTTGTTCATGGCCATTCCCATCTGTGCGAAGACCACACCGGCCAGCATCATCGTTGTGGCCTCGGCATAACCGTGCGTCCCCTCCGCAGCCAGTGGTATACCCGGCCAGCCGTTCAGGAAGTTGGCAAGGAAATAACCACCCACAGAAAAGAGTGTGCCAAGCAGTCCATACCAGATGAATCCGACTAAAACAACATTCTTATTGAGCAACCGCTCTTTGGTGGAGCGCGGCGGTTGCTGCATCACACTTGCTTCTGCATGCTCAGCGCCCAAGCCAAGCGCAGGCACCATATCCGTACCAATATCAATGGTCAGAATTTGAAGTACAGTTAGCGGCACGGGAATCATACCGCCGGAAAGCAGATATAAAGTGGGTGCTGCGGCTTCCGGCGTATTGCTGTCGAAAATATATCGAAGAAATTTCCGGATGTTATTGTAAACCGTTCTGCCTTCTTCAATCGCCCGGACAATCGTAGCAAAGTTGTCATCGCTCAGAATCATATCGGCAGCTTCCTTGGCGACATCCGTTCCGGTAATTCCCATGGCAATACCGATATCCGCCTTTTTCAGAGCGGGAGAGTCGTTCACGCCGTCGCCTGTTACTGCGACAATGTTGCCCATCTCCTGCAAAGCGCAGACAATGCGGTATTTTTGTTCGGGCGCCATGCGGGCAAAAACAACCTCGCCTTTTAGCACTTCCTTCAGCACAGTATCATCCATCTCGGCCAGTTCCACGCCCGATATTACCTTGGCATCAGGGCTCTGGATGATGCCAATTTTGCGGGCTATACTCTCGGCAGTCAATCCATAGTCACCGGTAATCATAATGATTTTGATACCCGCACTGCGGCACAGGCGAACCGCTTCTTTTACCTCACTGCGTGGCGGATCTTGCATCGCCACAAGCCCAAGAAAGGTTAAATTCTCTTCTACATTTTCAGGAGTATATTCACGAATCGATTCAGGAAGCGTTTCATCGTCTCTGCGTAACGGACGATAGGCCACTGCCAGGACACGCAAACCATCCCGGGCGTAAGTATCATTTGCCTGCATGATGCGCTGCCGGTCTTCCTCCTTCATCGGGCGGGAAGAAGAACCATCATAACAGCGTTGGCACAGTTCCATAACCTCTTTGGGAGCACCTTTTACAAATGCGATTCGATTGCTTCCTTCAAAAGGTTCTCTGAGCTGATGGATAGTTGTCATGCGCTTTCTGCGGGAATCAAAAGGCAGCTCCATGACACGCGGAAACGTCTGATTCAGTGTATCCAGGTCAATGCCGCCTTTTTGGGCAACAACGCCAAGACACGCCTCCGTCGGGTCGCCCAGCACCGTGTAGCGTTCTTTTCCCTCCTCCGGGGGAAGCAATTTGGCGTTAGAACACAACGCAGCGCCACTGAGCAACAGCCTTAATGCGTTGCTGTTTTGCGCCGTTACTACAATATCGCCATCCCGAATTTCCCCTTGCGGGGCATATCCCTCTCCACTTACCGTCATTTCTGCACGCAGGTTCCACAGGTGATTGACCGTCATTTCATTCTGCGTAAGGGTACCGGTTTTATCCGAACAGATGACATTGGTACATCCCAATGTTTCTACAGAAGACAATTTCTTGACCAGTGCGTGCTCTTTAGCCATTTTCTGTACCGCTAAAGCCAAAGATAGCGTTACCGCCGGCAACAGCCCTTCCGGGATAAATGCCACGATCATTCCCAGCGCAAAAAGAAATGATTCCATCCACGGGTCTTTTACTAAAAATACCGCAATCAGGAAAAAGATAAGGCCAATACTGAAAGCAATCAAGGCGATTTGTTTAGTCAGGACATTTAGTTCCTTTTGCAAAGGCGAAAGGCTTTTTTCTGTATTTTGCGTCAGGTTTGCAATTTTCCCAAATTCACTGTCCATACCGGTTGATACAACCAGCACACGGCAGGTACCCGCCGCCGCTGACGTGCCGGAAAACACCATGTTTTCCGCTTCCAAATAACTGCATTCCTGTTGTAAAGCATCGCTGCTTTTACGGATAGGATTGCTCTCTCCGGTAAGCGTTGACTGGTCGGCACGGAAATCATTGCTTTGAAGAATTCGGGCGTCGGCGCTGATGCGGTCGCCTTCTTCCAGAACCATAATGTCTCCGGGGACAATTTCTGTTGCCAGTATTTTTTTCTCTTCGCCATCCCGGATTACTCGAGCGTAAGCGGGCAGCATCTTTTGCAGGGCGTTGGTCGCCTTTTCCGCCTTAAATTCCTGAAAAAAGGAGAAAAGGCCATTGATCAGATTGACGCAGAAAATGGCAATCCCCAACTCTAATGCGCCGGAAAGTATTGCCATAACGCCGCCGGCCCACAAAAGCAATGCCATCAAGCTAGTAAAGTTTGCCAAAAACTTTTTCAGCATGCTGGTCTGCTTCTTTTGCGCTAATTCATTTTTTCCGTATTGTTCTAAGCGCTTGTCCGCTTCCTCTTGCGAGAGGCCCCGCATATTGGAACCCATCAGGTGACAGGCTTCCGCTGGACTTGTGAAAAGTATTTTTTCTTTTATGTCTGGAGTTTGGCTGTCCATATCGCTTTCACCATAATTCCCTTCATATTGTAAAAAAATGACTCCGGTAATTTGTCCGGAGCCTTGCTAATCAAGAAGACAAACATCCATAAATATAACGTGATCTTGTCGTTCCCAATAAAAAGTGCAATATAATATGGCTCTATTAGGAAATAAAAATACCAATTCTAATCTTTGTTAGTATAAAATCATGAGGAGAAAAAGTCAAGTTAATCCCTTAAGAATTCACAGTTTTTTTACTTTATATAATCCGTGACTTTGTCAAACAAAATCGGAAACACAATAAAGACATACGGCTGGATTTTCTTATCAATCATGTTTCCGGTAACTTTGTAGAAATGGTTTTATGGTGGATAAAAAGTTGTATGAAGCAGACGCCAGCAGAATTAGACCGCTATTTTAGTGCGGTCATTTGTCCAAAAATAATCACTTGGTTGACAATTTCTGTTGCACAAATTCGAATGTTATTTATCTGTCCAACCCACTCCATTTGATTTTCCGCCTTTAGCCGCTCGGTCACACCCTCGTGCTCTGCCATCTGCTTTACCAACCGAAGAAACATATTCTCTGCCCGCTCATCAATATCAACAAGATAGCTATTCAGTTTGCCGCTTGTGAGAAGATTAGCGTATGTAATCCTATGGCATTCTTTCAGATACCGTAAATGCCGTTGCCCCCATACTCCAATAGGTCTTGTTTCTTTTTCGGTGGGTAAGACGAGATTTGGCAAATAGCAATCGCCTTGCTGAGTATATGTGCCGCCCATCTGCTCAAATATTGTTTTTTCCATAACCTTAAACCTCCGCCATCTTTATCTTGAATTTCTTAATAGGTGCGTTGACTACTTTGATTAGAACATCATCTACTGCGTCCGTATATCTGTCTTGTGCAAGTAATTTGTTCCGCAGCGCATTAAGAGCATTTAGAATAATTCTCCGTTCACTTTCATCAATCGCTATGTAATATTTTTGATTTCGCATATCTGCTTACCTCCCTCGCCTACATTGTAGCAAGGAAGTTTTTGCTTGACGAATGTGCGATTTTATTTTTGAACATAAAGAAAGACAGCGTAAAAAGCATTTTTGCCTTCTACGCTGTCTCTTGCCTTTGCTATTGCCCGTAAAGTATATTTCAATGTTGTTTTAAATTACTGCCTTATGTGGCGTTAGCATAGCGACGGCTCCCCTTTTTGTGTTATTCCAGATCAGCCTTCAAAGGTGCGCAGAATGTCCCGCGCCACCTCCCGCTTGGGCAGACGGGTATCCATGGCCTCCTTCTCGATATACCGGTGGGCCTCCTCTTCAGTCAGGTCCCGATAGCGGATCAGCGCGCATTTGGCCCGGCCCACCAGACGCGCCTCCTCTAGGCGGGCAGACAGCTTCCGGTTTTCCTCCTGAAGCCGCTCCACGCGGGTCTGCGCCGCCATGATGGCCCGCAGCAACTGCAAAAAGACCTCCCGCTGAAAAGGACGGCCCATCACCGCCGCTCCGCTCTCCGCCGTCCGTGCAGCGGTTTCGGCTGCGTCTTCCTGCCGGACGATGAGCAGCGCCATGGCGCCGGTCTGATCCGCCAGATCCATGGCCAGTCGGTCAGCGGGCTCGTCGGCGAGAGGGGCGTGAACTACAACCAGGGACAAAGGCGTCTCTCCCGCCTTCCGGCGGGCTTCGGCCCCGCTCTCCGCTGTAAGCACACGGGCGGGATGAAAGGGACGCAGGAGGGAAAGCAGCGTGTCCGCCGCTTTCCGGTTCCCAGCCGCGATCAGCAATCCGTACACCTCCGTCCCTCCTTTCTCCTTTCCGGTCGGTTACACCCGTTCGAAATATCGGGCATGTTCAAACTTGTTCTTATCCTCGGTATGCGTGTACCGCTCCCATTCGTAGCGTTTGACATCCAGAATCTTATCAATCACGGCCCCGGGCAGGCTGCGCTGGACAAAGGCGCTGTTCCGGGCCCTATCAATTGCTTCCCCCAGCGATTCCGGCAGTTTTTCCAGGCCCGCGAGGAGTTCGGCCGGCGCGGTGAGCAGATCAACATCGGTCGGCGCAGGGGGCGACCAGCCCTCCCGAACCCCCTCCAGTCCCGCCTGCAGCAACAGGGTAAAGGCGAGATAGGGATTGCAAAGCGGATCGGGGGAACGCAATTCGAGTCGGGGCGCACCGCCGCCCGGCACCCGAATGAGCTGGGCGCGGTTTCCGCTGGACCAGGTGACGTACCGCGGCGCTTCAAAACTCCCAAACCGCTGGTAGGAATTGGTCGCTGTGTTGAGGAACAGAGTGATTTCGCCGACGCGGCGCAGGATCCCCGCAAGAAAAGCATAGAAGACCTCTTCCGGCGGAGTCTCCCCAGAAACGGAAGCCGGCGCCATGTGAACGTGCAGACCGCTGCCGCTTTTATCGGGCAGGGGCTTGGGCATAAAGGAGGCGAACAGCCCGTTTTGGGCGGCGATGGTGCGCACGGCGCTTTTATAGGTAATCAAGTCGTCTGCCGCCGCCAGCACATCCACCGGACGACACCAAATCTCATTTTGGCCCGGCCCCTTTTCATGGTGGGAGCCTTCGGGAAATAAACCCATCTCCTCGAGTGCCAGGCAGATGTCCCGTCGTACATTTTCGCATCGGTCGAGGGGGGCGATGTCCAGGTATCCGGCCTTGTCCCGGGGATGCAGGGTCGGTTCACCTCTTTCGTCGGTTTCAAACAAATAGAACTCGCATTCGGTCCCGAACCGGAAGGAGAGCCCGGCTTCTCTGGCCTGTGCTTTCGCTGCGCGCAGAAGGGTGCGCCCGCATCCCGAAAAAGGGGAGCCGTCGCTGCGGCGGATGTCGCAGAACAGCCGCGCCACCCGGCCGGTGCTGGGACGCCAGGGTAGAATCGACAGGGTGGACGGGTCGGGAATGAGCAGGAGATCCCCTTCCGCCACATTCATAAAACCGTCCACCGCCGACACATCAAACCCCGCCCCTTGCGCGAACACCCGGGGCAGCGCTTCCGCCATCACCGCGACGTTTTTGGGCACGCCGAAAATATCACAGAAGAAAAGCCGGATAAATTTTACATCGTTTTCTTCCACATATTGCAGCACATCTTGTTCCGTATAGCTCATACCGCGCCTCCTTTCAGCGGGTTCCGCCCGCCTGGTCCCAGTCTCTATATCTTGTATTATGCCTGACCTCCGGGGGTTTGTCAATTCTGAAAACACGCACGGATACCAGGGGTGTCCGATTCGGGTCCCATCAAAATTTGAGCCGAAATCATTTTTTGTCTTGACAAACGGAACGGCAGCGTGTTATAGTGAATATAAGAGCAAAGGCGCTCGCGGATAGTTGTCCGCGGGCGCCTTTTGTATTTTCTGAAAGAGGGTGCTGGTATGGAAACCATGACGACGCTTTACGGCAGTATGGTCTTCAACGACTCGGCGATGAAGCAGCGGCTGCCCAAGGAAACTTATCGAGAACTCAGGGCCTGTATCCGCGAGGGGCGTTCCCTCTCGCGCGAGACCGCCAATGTCATCGCCAACGCCATGAAGGATTGGGCGGTGGAAAAGGGTGCGACCCATTTCACCCATTGGTTCCAGCCCATGACCGGCGTCACGGCTGAAAAGCACGACAGCTTCCTAACCCCCATCGAGGGCGGCGGCGCCATCATGGAGTTTTCGGGCAAGGAACTGATTAAGGGCGAGCCCGACGCCTCTTCTTTCCCCTCCGGGGGCCTGCGGGCCACCTTCGAGGCCCGCGGATATACCGCGTGGGACCCCACCTCCTACGCCTTTATCAAAGAAGGAGTCCTGTGCATCCCCAGCGCATTCTATTCCTACAGCGGCGAGGTGCTGGATAAAAAGACTCCCTTACTTCGTTCGATGGAGGTCATCAACACCCAGGCTCTGCGGATCCTCCGGCTGTTCGGCAATACCGACGCCGGCCGGGTCCTCACCACCGTCGGCCCTGAACAGGAGTACTTTCTGGTGGATCGGGACATGTACCTCAAGCGCAAAGATCTGCGCTACACCGGCCGCACCCTGTTCGGTGCCCGCCCGCCCAAGGGACAGGAACTGGAGACCCACTATTTCGGATCCATTCGGCCTCGGGTGGCCGCCTATATGGCGGACCTCGACGAAGAATTGTGGAAGCTTGGCATCCCCGCCAAGACCGAACATAATGAAGTGGCGCCCGCCCAGCACGAACTCGCCCCCATTTACACCAACACCAACCTCGCCACCGAACACAACCAGTTGACCATGGAACTCATGCAGAAGGTGGCTGAACGCCACGGCCTGGTCTGCCTGCTGCATGAAAAGCCCTTTGCTGGAGTCAACGGCTCGGGCAAGCATAACAACTGGTCCCTCTCGACCGACACCGGCGTCAACCTGTTGGATCCAGGCAAAACGCCATATGAAAACGCCCAGTTCCTGCTGTTTTTGTGCGCCGTCATCAAGGCGGTCGATGAATATCAGGATTTGCTGCGCATGAGCGTGGCGACGGCCGGTAACGACCATCGTCTGGGTGCCAACGAAGCGCCCCCCGCCATTGTCTCCATTTTTCTGGGCGACGAACTGACGGCCATTCTGGAGGCGATCGAAAAGGGCGAGACCTACGTCGGCCGCGACGCTGTTGAAATGGAGGTGGGCGTCAATGTACTCCCCCATTTCCGCAAGGACAACACCGACCGGAACCGCACCTCTCCTTTCGCCTTTACCGGCAACAAATTCGAGTTCCGGATGCTGGGCTCCAGCCTGTCTATCGCCGGGCCGAACATCGTTCTCAACACCATCGTAGCCGAGGAACTGGAAAAATTCGCCGACCGTCTGGAGAGCGCCGAGCATCTTCAGAGCGCGACCCACGATTTGATTGTGGAAACCATCCGCGATCATAAACGCATCCTGTTCAATGGCAACGGTTACGACAAAGCCTGGGTGGATGAGGCCGCGTCCCGCGGACTGCTCAACCTTCCCTCCGCGGCCGAGGCGCTGCCCACCTTTATCGACCAGAAAAATATCGATCTCTTTGTGCGGCATAAGGTGTTCACCGAAACCGAGATGCGAAGCCGGTGTGAAATCATGCTGGAGAACTACTGCAAGCTGATCGTCATCGAGGCCGAAACCATGTTGGAAATGATTCGCAAAGACATTGTCCCTGCCTGCTACACCTATCTCAAGCGTCTGGCCGAGACCGGACTTTCCCTGCAAAAGCTCTGCCCCGATCTCGATTGTAGCGGCACCAAAACGATGGCGACCGAGATCAGCACCCTGGTGGACGATCTGCGCGGCAAGGCGGAGACGCTAGAACAGACAGTGGACGACATGCCCCACGCAGACGCGCAGACAGCCGCCCTATACTCCCGCCATACCCTGCTTCCGGCCATGGAGGCCGCCCGTGCCGTGGCCGATACCCTGGAAAGCCGTATCGGTGAAAAATACTGGCCCTATCCCACTTATGGCGATCTTCTGTTCGGCGTCTAAGACAACACTCGAAAGGAATGGTCATCGTATGAGTAAAATTCGCATTCCGGCCGGCTACAAACCTGCGCTCGATCTGTACCAGACTCAGACCGCCATCGGCACCGCCAAACGGCTGTTTGAGGACCACCTGTCCGCGGCGCTCAACCTCCGTCGGGTGTCGGCGCCCCTCTTCGTCGATCCCGCCACCGGTCTCAACGACGACCTAAACGGCGTTGAGCGGCCGGTTTCCTTCGACATCGCCGAGACCGGCGGGACGGCGCAGGTCGTCCATTCGCTGGCCAAATGGAAGCGCATGGCTCTGTATCAATACGGTTTCAAACCCGGCGAGGGGCTGTATACCGATATGAACGCCATCCGCCGCGATGAGGAACTCTCCAATCTGCATTCGGTTTATGTCGATCAATGGGATTGGGAAAAAATCCTGCCTTCCGGCCGCCGGGATGCGGATTATCTCAAACAAACGGCGGCGGCCGTTGTGGGCGCCGTCTGCGACACCTACGACACCCTCAAAACGATGTTCGCGCTGCCGGAAATCGGGCCGTCCCGCGACGTATATTTCATCACGACGCAGGAACTGGAGGATCTCTATCCGGACAAGACGCCTAAAGAACGGGAGGACCAGCTGCTCCGGGAACATCCCACGGTGTTCCTTATGCAGATTGGCGACACGCTGCGCTCCGGCCAGAAACACGACGGCCGTGCACCCGATTACGACGACTGGTCGCTCAACGGCGATATTCTTTTCTGGAACCCCGTGCTGGAGTGCGCTTTCGAAGTATCCTCGATGGGGATCCGGGTGGATGCGGCCTCCCTCGACAGTCAGCTTACCAAAGCCGGCTGTGACAATCGCCGGGCTCTCCCCTTCCATCGGATGCTTTTAAACGGCGAACTGCCCCTGACGATCGGAGGCGGCATCGGCCAGTCCCGGGTCTGCATGCTGCTTTTGGGCAAAGCCCATATCGGAGAGGTGCAGTGTTCCCTGTGGGATGACAAAACCCGCGACGCCTGTACGGCGGCCGGTATCCCTCTCCTGTGATTTTAACCCCACCGTGCGACGGGCCGGGGGCCGCTCCCGATTGAGGAGCGGCCCCCGGCCTATCCATGTATTCCGCCAGCACATATCTTTTATGCCGGCCATTCGCCGTGTCCCGTATTCTAGCGCGCCTCTGTCTTAAGTCGGTTTATGAGCGGCAACGGCACTGGAAACCAAACTGTACGCGTTTGTAAGGACCGTGTCGATTCCCCGATCCAGATAAGCGAGGGCTTCTTGCGGATCATCGGCCCAGAACAGGTTGCAGCGCATTCCATGGCGGTGGGCGCGGTCAATCATCTCCTGTGTGCATGCGGTTTTATAAAACTGCAGCTTTTGGCAGCGGTATTGAATCGCCCGGTCCACAATTTTCGCAGGATCTCCTCCCCCCGCTCCGCAGCAACGGGGGATATCGGGTGCGACGTTCAGAGCCGTGCGCAGGACACTCGGCCTTCCGACGATATAGGCATGGTCCCGGCAGTCGTAAGCGTCCAGTAGACGGACAATCTTTTGGAATGTCGCCGGATTGTAGCATCGCACACCGTCATCCTCTTCCTCCTCCCATTCCGACTTGATGTGGATGTTGAAGACGGTACGGCGGGCAAATTGTCGAAGCACGTCCTCAAACCGGGGCATCCGCAGTCCCCGGAGAAGCGGTGAAACCCGGCTACCTATGTCCAGCTTTTGGATCTCCTCCCAGGTCATGTCCTGGATCCGTCCCGTTCCGTCCGATACCCGGTCCACCTGGTCGTCGTGACACACCACGAGTTCCCCGTCTGCCGTGGGATACAGATCGAATTCGATCTCGGGCGCTCCCAGAGCCACAGCGGCCCCAAAAGCCGGCAACGAATTCTCGGGCAGCGGGCCATGCAATCCCCGGTGGGCACAGACTCGCGGATAGGGCAGACGGCTGTCGCCGGGAACGACCCCCGGTCCGGCCGGACGATAGGCCCAGGGTGTCCGGCCAGCCTCCACATAAAGATCGTGCCGAATAGCGGCCGCGCCATATCCGTTGGAACGAACATATTTCCACTTGGGATCGATCTCAAAAACTTGGGAGCCAACCCGGCTTTTCATGTCGCCGAGAATGGTGCCGTCCGGCGCCGCCACCATAGAGCAGCCCCCCAACAAACTCTCTTCCCCCATACTCACGGAGGAACGGACCAAATAGGCGTTGCATGTGAGCGCACAGGAACGGCCCAGAATCTCCAAAACGTCCTGCCGTTCCCCTCTTTGATGAGAACAGCCGATCACGATATCCGGCTGCCGCTTGGCCATAAAAGCCAGCATTTCCGGAAAATAAAAGTCATAACAGGTCAGGAATCCAAACCGTATCCCCTCGAGATCCACCATGGTGGGTTCCCGTTCTTTCAGGGTGTAGCTGGTGTCCACCAACTTTTTTTGCGGCTCGGTCGGAAAAAGCTGCTGCTTGAAGTAAGCGCCCGATTCCCGTCCCTGCCGGTCAAAGAGCAGCGTTGTGTTCCGCAGGACGCCGTTATAGGAGTGAGCCAGATTCACCGCAATGAAGGCCCGGCACCTCCGGCAGGTGTCCCGTACCTTCTCGAGCAGGGGCACAGTATAGGTTTCCACGTCGGACAGATAGACGCTCGGTTCAGGATATACGCTCGGCGCGTTGCAATATTCCGGCAGCACGATCAAATCCACCGTGTTGTCGCACCGATCCAGCTCCTGAAAAAGCCAATCGATAAATTGCGGAGATTGCGCTGGAGTTTTAGGAAAAAGCGGCTGCAGGACACAAACTTTCATCTGGCGGTTCCCCTTTTTAATAGCTGTTTATTCCAGGATGAGACCAAATCGCCCCAGCCCATCGAAGGCAGCGCGATTTTGGCTATTTTACAAGCGGGTTTTCTTTCCCGCATGTCTATGCGCAAAGGGTATGATCGAAACGATCTTGATGCGTTACCTTATAACTGCTCATAGGCTTCCCGCAGGGTACCCACCCCCACCACCTCAATCCCGGATGGGGACGAAAGCCCCCTGAGATTTTGCCGGGGCACGAGAATCCGGGTAAAGCCTAAACGGGCAGCCTCGGCGACACGGGCCTCGGCATTGGCCGCTGCCCGGATCTCTCCGGCCAGCCCTACCTCCCCAAAGGCCACCACCCCCTCGTCAACTGGCTTGTCCTTGAGGCTCGAAACCAGCGCCAGGGCCACCGGCAGATCGGCAGCCGGCTCGTCCAGCCGCAGTCCCCCCACGACGTTGAGATAGGCATCCAGATTGGAGAAAAAATACCCCGCCCGCTTTTCCAGCACTGCCAGCAACAGGGATAGACGGTTGTTGTCAAATCCCGTAGACATCCGGCGGGGGTTTCCAAATGCGGTGGGGGACACCAACCCCTGCACCTCGGCCAGCAAAGGGCGGGAACCTTCCATCGCGCAGGCCACACAAGTGCCGCTGACATTGACCGGACGGCCGGACAACAGCATCATGGAGGGATTTTCCACCTCGACGAGTCCCCGGTCCCGCATCTCGAAAACACCGATCTCATTCGTCGCGCCGTACCGGTTCTTTGCACAGCGGAGCATCCGGTAACTGGTATGGGGATCCCCCTCAAAGTAGAGCACACAGTCCACGATATGCTCCATCACCTTAGGTCCGGCGATCGCCCCGTCCTTATTGACGTGTCCCACGATGAAAACCGGGATATCGGCCGCTTTTGCCGCCCGCATCACCGCCGCGCTGCACTCTCGGACCTGCGTGACGCTGCCGGGAGAGGAGGAAAGTCCCGCCAGGCACATTGTCTGGATGGAATCGAGGATGAGTAGGCCGGGCCGGTATTCCTGCATGGCGCCGATCACAGTTTCCATATCGGTTTCACACAGCACCGCCAGATTGTCGCTGTGCACTCCGAGACGATCAGCCCGCAGCTTGATTTGCCGCTGGGATTCCTCCCCCGAAACGTACAGAATCGGCATCTCTCGTCCCACCTGCTCGCAGATCTGGAGCAGCAGGGTGGATTTGCCGATTCCCGGATCCCCACCGATGAGCATGAGTGCGCCCCGGACGATTCCCCCGCCTAACACCCGATCCAATTCCGACAAACCAGTCCGGGTGCGCTGTTCCCCTTCGGGATGGATCTCCCGAAGGGGCCGGATATCGGCCGTCCGTCCGGAGGCGGAGAGCGCCACGGCCGCTTTCACCGGCGTACGCACTTCTTCGATCAGGGTATTCCACTCCCCGCAAGAAGGGCATTTTCCGCCCCAACGGGGAGACTCAAAGCCACAGTTTGCGCAGACATACACAGTTTTCGCTTTCGGTGCCATATGCGGTGATCCTTTCGTTTTCACATCCGGTGAACGGTCACGGGCCATACTGGAGAATACCGCCTGCGACGGCAAAAGCCATTTGCCGCTGATAATCCGGATTTTTGAGCTTTTGCAATTCGGCGTCGTTGGACAGGAACCCGCATTCCACCAGCACGACCGGACGGCTGGCCTTATCCAGCAGATAAATGTTGGAATCCCCTTTTTTTAGTTCCCGGGTATTGTCCGGCTGAAGCAGGCCGATGATGCTCTCCCGTATGGCAGCGGCGAGTGGACGGCTTTCCTCATGATTGCCGGAATAGAACACCTGCGCACCGTCATATTGGGACTGGGTGAATTTATTTTGATGAATGCTTATCGTCACGGTGGCCTGTTCCGCCTGGGCCAGACGGTTTTTGGTGTCGCTGACCTTGCGTTCCCGCATGGTGCTGCCTACCCCGCCCACCATCTCGTCGGTGGTACGGGTCATACTCACCGAATATCCCATGATCCGCAGCATATCCGAAAGCGGCAGGGATATGGCGAGATTGATATCCTTCTCCTGCGTCCCGTCGGGTGCGACGGCTCCCCCATCCGCTCCTCCGTGACCCGGATCGATCAGAATGAGAGGGTCGGCGGGTGCCACCGAGACCGGCTGCGCCCGATCGACGATGCCGACCGCCGCCGTCAGGACGACGGCGCAGAATACGGTCACGATGAGGATGTCCAGCCACGGGTTCGGTCGGTTCCGGCTATGACTTTCGGTTATGTGCGTCCGATATTCTTTCAATGCTACCACCCCGTTCATACCTATTGCACGGGGAGAGCAAATATGCCATCCTTTTCAGCGACGGCGTTTCTTCTTGGTGTTTTTGTAAATCAGGTGTTCGCTGATGGAATACTGCCGGTATCCCATCCTATACGAACCCCAGCAGATCAGTGGCAGCACCAGAACCGTAAAGGCGAACAAAAGGATCCAACCCCAGCCCACATCGGCGGTCACGAGTATCTCGCGGCCCTGTGCCTGCAGGACGGCACTGACCGTAGGGGCAAAGGAAGCATGGAAGAGCTGAAAAACCAGAATGAACTTATCCCAGAACAAGCCGAGACGGCTGAGTAGCAGCAGAACATAGACGACGAATGAAGGGATGGCGGCAAGCAGACCCACTTTGAGGCCCCGGAGCTTGTCCTCCCGCATATGGCCGAACTGCACGCTGTTCCGGTCCCGGTCCCCTTGATTCCACAGGATCCCATACGGAAACGCCGCCAGAAGCAGCAGCATCAACACTTGGGAGAGTACATCGCGGACCACCGCCGCCCCCATAGGCACCTCGGAAAAAATCGCTCTCCGATATAAGGTCTTGGTCGTCTCGGAGGAGGAAGTTTCGCCGCTCTCGGACGAACCCGGCTCGCTCGAGGCTTCCTGCGAAGACGGTTCCTGCGACGATTCCTCATCCAGCATGCCCTCTTCTATCAGCACTGGCTGTCCGTTCTCATCGTACTCATAAATCTGGTACCCAATTTCATGGGTTGACACGCCGTTGACAATGGCCGTGATCGAGAAATAGAGAAAAAAACTCAATATTGCGGCAAGAATTGTCCGCAGAAAAATTTGCAGGGCCAGCCTGACATTCTGGCGGCCGATCTCTTTTGGGTCCGTCATGCCCGTCTGCGCCATCCGGCTCCCACCCTTTCTTTTGGTTATGTCTCTAGTATACCATGCCGGACATTCCACGGCAACTCGTTAGATGTAAATAAAACATAAACAAGACCGTCCATCCCCATTCAAGGCAACGCAACAACCTCCTAAAA
>CDZV01043728.1_pt1 | contig 16869 bp, 16 predicted proteins | sample 554851 | NCBI WGS metagenome assembly CDZV01 (sample SAMEA3182090, study PRJEB8094) | gut metagenome | biome: human; feature: gut; material: Stool; isolation source: human stools | place: Canada | collected 2013-03-12
GATTGTGATCCAGCCGTTTGTCGTGATCGCCGTCATGCAGGAATACCCGTATGCGCTCGGGGTTGTCATTGTACAAACGCTTTTTAATCTTTTATTGGTCCTGGCCAAAGCTTTTTACAGCCTGGGCAAACTCAAAATGAAAATCAAGCTGCATGCTTTTGACAGACAGTTGTTTAAAAGCATGATGGGTTTTTCCTTTTTTGTGTTCCTGGGATCTATTATGGATCAGCTCTTCTGGCGCACCAATCCGGTGATTTTGGGCATCGTGTCCAATACGGTTGTCGTGGCGGTTTACAGCACGGCCACTACCATTTTTAATGCCTATATGTCGTTATCCACGGTGATCACCAGTGTTTTTCTGCCTAAGGTGACCGGAATGGTCGCTGAAAATGCCCCACGGAAAGAGTTGTCCGATCTATTCATTCGCATTGGAAGACTCCAATTTTTGCTTCTTTCCTGTGTCCTGAGCGGGTTCATCTTGTTTGGACAACAGTTTATCGACGTTTGGGTCGGCCCGGGATACGAAGATGCCTATTGGATCACCTTGTTTTTGATCGTTCCCTTTACGGTGGATTTGATTCAAAATATAGGCATCACCATTTTACAGGCCGAAAATAAACTGGCCTTTCGTTCGGTGGTTTTCTTGGCGGCCTCTGTCATCAATATTTTAGTTTCGATCCCCACCGCCAAATATTTCGGCGGCCCCGGCTGCGCTTTTACAACAGGGCTCACCTTTTTTATCGCCGATGCCATCATCATGAACGTATATTACGCGCGCAAAATCGGCATCGAAATAAAAGCCTTCTGGCTTGAAATCGCTAAAATCGGGGTTTTCAGCATCTTATGTACACTGATCGGAACGGTTTTCAATTGGATCCCCCTTGCTTCGGGTTATATCAATCTGGGTATCAAGATAATCGCTTATCTGATGCTGTTTGTGCCGGTGATGTACTTCTTTGTCATGAATTCCTATGAAAAGAGATTATTGAAAAATATCGTGGTCAAATTGATAGCTCCCTTTTAGGTTAAGTGTTGCTACTGCTCCACTATAAAATCCAACGTAGAAATATTCATTAGGAAACCTGAATGGGCACTACAATGGCTAATGATAAAAGAGAGATAGTACTGACTAAAAGCCTGTGCCGTTCACTATTTATTCGACGCTTGCCCCACCAACACTTAACTTGAAAAGGGCCATTGATAAAAGGGAAAGCCAGGGTGAAGTAATATGCCGAACAAGACCATTCACTATATTTGGCTCGGTGGGAAAAAGAAACCGCATGTTATCCGGCAGTGCATAAAAAGTTGGCGAAAATTTTTCCCCGGATGGGACATCAAGGAATGGAACGAGTCGAATGTCAATTTGGATATCAACCGCTATTGCCGGCAGGCGTACGACGCCCGTAAATACGCTTTTGCTTCGGATGTGCTGCGGTTTGATATATTGTACCGTTATGGCGGTATCTATTTTGATACGGATGTAAAAGTGCTAAAGTCCTTCGCCCCTTTGATGGAACAATGCGACGCTTTTTCGGGATTTGAAAACGAGTGTGTTGCCCCGGGCTTAGTCCTGTACAGTAAAGAACCAAACAATCCCCTGTTTGCGCAGATGCTGAAATCTTATGAAGAGCGGGAGTTTCTGACAAAAGCGAACGGTTATGATCTCAAAACGGTGGTTCAGCAGTTTACTGAAATTTTAATTGAGCATGGACTGGTCTGCAATAACACCCTGCAAACCGTCGATGGGTTTACGGTTTTCCCAAAAGAATACTTCTGCCCAGCGGATTATAGTGGAATCCTGTCCAATCAGACAGACAACACGTATTCCGTTCATTTATTTGCGGCGTCCTGGCTTCCACGCAGGGATAAATGTAAATTGGTAGCCCGGAAATGGATTCTGAAACTGTTAGGACCTTTTAGAAGGAAAAAGCAAAACTAAAAAGTGATGAAGGAACGGTAAAATCATACAGGTGAAGTCAAAACGACGAGCAATAGAATGCAAACAAAAAAAGGCTTCGGCAGGTTAAAATAACTGCCGAAGCCTTTCAAATGGATAGGTTAAACCCGTTCTCTCCCCACAATAGCCGTGACAGGCCCCGCGCCGAATGCGTTGCGGTTATTTTCTCGATTCAGCCGCCTTGTTGATACAGGTAATGGCGTTCAGGCTGCGGGGATAGCCGATGTATGGAAGGCACTGGGAAACCACTTTCATGAGGAAAGCCCGATCGTTTCCCAGATTCATGTTGCCGCCGGCATGGGCGGTCAATTGCGGCTCGCAGCCGCCCTGAGCCGCCAAAAAGCAAAATGTGATCATTTCCCGTTGGGCCAGTGTGAGCCCGTTACGGGTGTAGTAGTCACCAAAGCAGTTGGCCGCCAACCAACGGTCGATATGGCCATTCTTCCAGGCCTCCTTCATGGCATCCCCGAAGATCTCCACCTGTGTCTGCATTCCTTTTTCCAGACGGTTGTCCATGGTTGTGGTCGCCTGCCCATCCAAAGGAAGCTTTACCCCGCGCTCGGCCAGAATATCGTTTGTAATGTTAAGGAAAGGTCGAACCCTGCCGATTCCCAAATAATCTACCGCCTGGTACACGACTTCTTTGACCATAACGGAAGAAAGACCCGCATCCAGCGCACGGGGAAGCTCCAGCTTGAACTCGTCCAGGCCCTGGCAGCCCAGCAGTGTGGCGATAATCGCCATGTGGCGGGTTATGTCGTCAATCCTCTGCCCTTCTTCATTCACGACTTCCTGAAAGGCAAAATGTTCAAAGCGTTCTGCAAATTCCGGATCGGTTTCCCAATAATTCATGATAAAATCCTCCCTAAGCTTTTTCATGCTTCGTCAATTTCCTGATTACCAGTAGACCAGACATGCGGTCCCTTGGCAGCAGTCGGGGTATTTTGTGCCATCACCCCCACCAGTCGGTGCGGGATGTAGGCCTCCTCCAAATAGACCATTTCCTCCGGTGTCAGATTCAGATCCATCGCTTTGACGGCGCCTTCGATATGGTGCAGCTTGGTGGCGCCCACTACCGGGGCGGTCACCTTTGTCAAGAGCCAGGCAAGCGAGATTTCCGTCATAGATACGCCCCGTTTCTCCGCCAGCTCCGCCACCCGTCGGATGATCACGGCGTCCTGCTCGGCCGTAGCGTCGTACTTGAACTTGGCGTAGCTGTCCTCCTCCAGCCGCCGGGAGATCTCTCCCGGATGCTTGGACAGGCGACCGCCTGCCAGGGCGCTGTAGGGCGTCATGGCGATGTTGTCTTCAAGGCAGAGTTTTGCCATCTCCCGCTCCTCCTCTCGGAAAATCAGGTTATAATGGCCCTGAATAGAGACAAATTTTGCAAAGCCTTCCTTTTCCGCCAGGGCGTTGGCCTTGGCCAGCTGGTAGGCAAAGCAGTTGGAGATACCAATGTACCGGGCCTTGCCCGCCTTTACGATCCGGTCGAGCCCCTCCATGATGTCGTAAAGCGGTGTTTCATAGTCCCACATGTGGTAAATATACAAGTCTACATACTCAAGGCCCAGGTTCTTCAAGCTGATGTTGATCATCTGCTCGATGTGCCGCTGGCCGGAAATCCCAGCGGCGATCTCCTCCGGGGTGCGGGGCAGGAATTTGGTGGCCACCACCACGTCTTCCCGCTTTGCAAAGTCCCGGATCGCCCGCCCCAGATATTGCTCGCTGGTGCCGCTCTGGTAAGCGATGGCGGTGTCGAAGAAATTAACGCCCAGCTCCAGCCCCCGCTTGATAATTTCGCGGGAGTGTTCCTCATCCAGCGTCCAACTATGCTGGCCGTTTTTGGCGTCGCCAAATCCCATGCAGCCCAAACAGATGCGGGAAACGGTCAGTTCTGAATTGCCGAGTTTTGCGTATGACATCGCTGGTTCCTCCCATCGTATATCTCTTTCCGACATACACTTGCCAATTCCATCGCCAGTTTTAAATATGCATTAGTAGGTACCTCAAACAGCACCGTCTTTAAAGTGCGATAATCAAGCTTACCCTCTTCAGTCAGGACGATTTCCTCCGCATAGGTGTTGTCAATGGTGCAGATAAAGTTCTCAAAACCTTTTGATTCGCGGTCCTGGTGATATTCTCTTCCTGCGCCGCCGCCAGATAATATCGAAGTATACGTAGCTCGATATCCAAAATGCCCTTCCCCATTGGTTTCCGTTTATCATAGCATATTCATACGAAATTTGCAAAAAAGTAAACAGACCATGCATTAAATCTATAATGCTATGTCGATCAATCGGCAGCAGATCGCTGGTACGACGCCTACCCGAAAGGGCCTGGCCGGTATCCAAGTCTTCTCGTTCAGGCGGCGGAATCACCTCGACAAAACGAATGCGGAAGGGCAGGAAGAGCTGAAAAAGCTTTATCAACCAACGGACAAAACCGAATTAGTTTGACAACATTTTAATCCGCGGTTGGCAAATGGTTGACAAAACGGCATTCGAGACAGAAAAATAGGGCATTTGGTGCGACGAACACCAAATGCCCTATTTGGTAAAAACCTAGATTTTATGCGGCTCTGCGCCTTATTTCAGCGCCTCGGACACCGCAACCGCACAAGCGACCGTAGCGCCGACCATCGGGTTGTTGCCCATGCCGATGAGGCCCATCATTTCCACGTGGGCGGGAACCGAAGAGGAACCCGCAAACTGGGCATCGCCGTGCATACGGCCCATCGAGTCGGTCAAACCGTAGGAAGCCGGGCCGGCCGCCACGTTGTCGGGATGCAGAGTGCGGCCCGTGCCGCCGCCGGACGCGACCGAGAAATACTTTTTGCCGTTTTCGATCGCCCACTTTTTATACGTACCGGCCACCAAATGCTGAAACCGGGTAGGATTGGTCGAGTTCCCGGTGATCGATACCTCAACGCTTTCATGCTGCATAATCGCCACGCCTTCGAGCACATCGTTGGCGCCGTAACATTTGACCTTGGCCCGTTCGCCGTCGGAAAACGCTTTTTCCTCCACAATCTTCAGCTCATCGGCATGAAAATCATAGGTGGTTTCCACATAGGTAAACCCATTGATCCGACTGATGATATAGGCGGCATCTTTGCCCAGTCCGTTCAGAATCACGCGCAGGGGCTTTTTCCGCACCTTGTTGGCAGTACGGGCGATCCCGATCGCGCCCTCCGCAGCCGCAAAGGATTCGTGACCAGCCAGGAATGCAAAACAGCCGGTCTCTTCACTTAACAGCATTTTGCCGAGATTGCCGTGGCCGAGACCCACTTTGCGTTGTTCGGCCACCGAGCCCGGCACACAAAACGCCTGGAGGCCTTCACCAATGACGGCAGAGGCTTCAGCCGCATCCTTAACGCCGCGCTTCAGCGCAAGAGCCACGCCCAGGGTATAAGCCCACACGGCGTTTTCAAACGCAATGGGCTGCACCCCTTTGACAATGGCATCCACGTCGACTCCTTTGGATAAACACAGTTCCCGGCACTCTTCCATGCTGCCCAACTGATTCTGGGCGAGGAACTTCTCGATTTTTTCGATCCGGCGGTCCTTGCCTTCGAATTTTACATCGTTTGCCATTTGCGTGTCCTCCTTATTCTTCGCGCGGATCGATGTACTTGGCGGCCCCGTCGAAACGCCCGTACTGTCCGATATTCTTTTTATACGCCTCATTCGGCTCCACACCGTGGCGAATGTCCTCCAGCATTTTACCCAGGCGGACAAACTGATAGCCGATGACCTCGCCCTCATCGTCGAGCGCGATCTTGGTCACATATCCTTCCGCCATTTCCAGGTAACGGACGCCCTTGGCCTTCGTGGAATACATGGTGCCGATCTGCGAACGCAGGCCCTTGCCCAAGTCCTCCAGTCCGGCGCCGATGGACAAGCCGTCCTCTGAAAACGCAGACTGGGACCGGCCGTATACAAGCTGAAGGAACAACTCCCGCATGGCCACATTGATCGCGTCGCACACAAGGTCGGTATTCAGACATTCGAGAAGGGTCTTACCGGGCAGAATTTCGGCCGCCATAGCGGCTGAATGGGTCATGCCGGAACAGCCGATGGTTTCGACCAGCGCCTCCTCCACGATGCCGTTTTTCACATTCAGAGTCAGTTTGCAGGTGCCCTGTTGGGGAGCGCACCAGCCCACGCCGTGGGACAGGCCGGAAATATCACCGATTTGAGTGGACTCTACCCATTTGCCCTCCTCCGGAATGGGGGCCGGACCGTGGTGAGGGCCTTTTTTCACCACGCACATCTGTTCAACTTCATGGGAATACTTCATATTGCTGCTCCTTTCGGCTTCGATGACCTTTGGCTTATACACACTGAAAAGTATTATACAAAAAAATCCAGTCGAGTGCAAGGGATCCGCCTCTTAATTGACGAAAAATTCACAACTCCCTGCACGATGATTTTTGGGTAAGCTGCCGGGACATAGGGTATGCTCGGAGCCCTTACTCAGACTCTCCTGTCATTTGTATCCCGTTGTGAAGAGGATTCCCTTTCTCCCCAAAAAAGTCCTGAAGATCCTCCATGGCTCTGGCCGGCACGTTGATCTACGATTCGGGCAAGCCCTTTACAACGGCCCGCACCATGCGGCGGTGAAAGCGCTTATGAACATACGCCGGCGCCCGCCCCTTTTCGGTCAGACGCACCCGCAACCACAGCCGGCAGTCGGCTCTCTTCCTCCTCCGTTCCACATATTGTTTGGATACACGCGGCGGAAGCGTTTTAGTTTCCAGACTCATACTGTACACGGTACAGACGGGCATAGGCCCCGTTTCGTTTCATCAATTCGTCGTGGGTGCCGGTTTCCCGTATGCCGCTGCCGTCGATATACGCGATCTCGTCCGCTCCCCGTATAGTGGAAAGACGGTGGGCAATCACCAGAGTGGTACGGCCCTGCGACAATTTATCGAATGCGGCCTGAATGTGTGCCTCGGTCACGGTATCTAGCGCCGATGTCGCTTCGTCCAGGATCAGAATCGGCGGGTTTTTGAGGAAAATGCGCGCGATGCTCACCCGCTGTTTCTGCCCGCCTGACAGCATGATGCCGCGCTCTCCGACATAGGTCTGGTATCCATCCGGCATTGCAAGTATGTCCTCATGAATTTCCGCCTTTTTCGCCGCCTCGACCACTTCCTCATCCGTAGCCCCGATGCGGCCGTACCGGATATTTTCGAGGATGGTTCCCGCAAACAGGAGCACCTCCTGCTGCACAATTCCCACCTGTTCCCGCAGGGAAGCAAGGGTAATGCTGCGAATGTCCCGCCCGTCGATGCGGATCTCTCCTGCATCGATCTCGTAAAACCGCGGAATTAAATGGCAGAGGGTGCTCTTTCCTCCGCCGGACGGCCCCACCAGGGCCAGCGTCTCCCCTGCCCGGATATGCAGATGGATCCCGGTCAGGACACGGACCCCCTCGTCATAGGAAAAAGCCACATTCCGGAACTCCACCTCTCCCCGCACATGGGCCAGAGGCGTCGCTCCGGGCGCGTCGGTGATGTCCGGTTCCACCGCCATCAATTCCCGAAACCGCACGAATCCCGCCATCCCGACGGTATATTGTTCTACAAAACTGGAAAGACGGCGAATGGGCTGTAAAAAGGTACTGACATACAGGGAAAAGGTGAATAGGTCGATATAATCGAGGTTTCCCTGCATGATGAGATAACCGCCAAACGCGATGACCGCCACATTCATAATGCTGCTGAGAAAGTCGAGACCGGAAAGGAAAATTCCCATCTCCCGGTAGTACTCCCGTTTCGCGGTGCGGTAGCGGGTATTACCCTCCTCAAATTTTTGAATTTCATACGCTTCGTTGTGGAAAGCGCGGGCCACCCGTACCCCCGATATGCTGGATTCGATATCCGCATTGATGCCGGCCGTGCGTTCCTTGACCCGGCGGGAGGCCGCCATCATCCGCTTGCGCCGCCAGACGGTAAACAGCAGAATCAGAGGAATCAAAACCAAAATGAGCAATGCCAACTGCCAGCGGATGGTGAGCATAATCACGACAGCACCCGCCAAGGTGAGAACGGAAATAAACAGGTCCTCGGGGCCGTGGTGCGCGAGTTCCACCACTTCAAACAGATCGTTGACGACCCGGGACATCAGGTGCCCAGTCCGGTTTTTATCAAAAAAGCGAAAAGGCAGGGTCTGCAAATGGCGGAAGAGTTCACTGCGCATGTCTGCCTCCATCTGTACCCCCAGCATATGGCCCCAGGTATTGACAAAATACTGGAAGCCCGCCCGGAGAAGATAGGCCGCCGCCAATGCGCCCATCACCCCGAAAAACGCGGCATAAGCGTTTCGGGGCAAAAGGTTTTGCATCGCATAACGGGATGCGATTGGAAACAGCAGATCCACCGCCGCAATCATAAATGCACAAATCATATCCGCCGCAAACAGTTTGATATGCGGGCGGTAATATCGTGCAAACTGCCGTATCATGAAAAGACCCGGCCCCCTTAGGATCGAATTTGAATGGATGGATCATCGGCGCCGACGCGGGCAGAACCGTTAAAGGGCGGAAGTGCACGGGGACAGCAGACGGATCTCCAATCCCTGTTTTTCTGCCAAACGGACCGTATGGGCGGTTCCTCCCGGCGAGCCGTCGAAAACCGCGATCAGCCGCGCGGCATGTTCCACCATCCAGCGGTTGCGGGCATGCATGACATGAGGGGCATATGCAGGAGAGATCGTCAGCCGCATGTCGGCCCGCTCAAGCAGGGACTGGTATCGTGCTCGGTCGGCCGCAGACCAGCGCATTTCCTGTCCGGGACAAGGGACTGCGGCGATCAGGCGTACAGCAGGCAATCCCTCCCGCAGGGCCAGAATTTCTTCGGCGGCCAGGGTATCGGCCCCCAGCGCCATACCGCATACGAAATCCCGGTACCCGTCGCCGTACGCTTCCTCCAAAGCCGCACGGATCCTCTTCCGGAGCGGGGAGGAGGGAGAATGCCATCCGGCATATCCTCCCGGAAGACCTCCGGGCCGGTGACCGCTGAAACAACAGGCGGTCTCCCGCCGGAATTCCGGTGTAGCCATGATCGTTCCCCGCTTTCCAGTATTTGGTGCGCTGTCATTCTGTCCTATAGTATAGCGAGATCGGATAGGAAAGGCAAGAGCGGGTAAGTTGACAGATCTGTATAAAGGGGGTAAAATGCGGAGGAATCCACCGGTTTCTTGCCGGACTGAAGAAAAGGAGCATCCCCATATGCCGGTATCCGCGTCTGTCCGCCGCCTCTACCTGGAACTTCTCTCCCTATCGGTTTACCGAGGAGTTCTGAAACAGCCTGTCACCGCCTCGCTCATGAACCTGTTAAAAGCATCGGCAGAGGGAGAGACAACGGACCTATGCGCCTGTTGGGGAGAGCTTTGCCGGATATTGATTCAAAAAGGACGGCTGGACAGTCTACCCACCGCTGTGTCGGAGGAAATTTTGGAGGATGAAAACCCTTTTGTCATCCGGCTGGTTTCCCCAAAAACGTCCGACACCGCTGTGACGGATACGTTGACCGCGGCTGCGCTGCGGGATTTGAAGGTTTTATATCGCGCGTCTTCCGTTGGCCCGGAAACGCTTTGCGCGGATCTGGATCCGGAACTCGCGGCCGCCCTGCCCAGCTGGGGAACGGCGGCCGCCCCGCCCCCCTTGGATTTGCCTTGGCACACCGCCCTCCCAGCCCTAGCAGCCTACCACGGTTCCCACGGCTGCGGCCGTTTTGCAACCCACCGGGCTTTCCTTTGGAGGGAGGGGGCTGTCCAACCGGTGGAGCATCCCGATCCGATCCGTCTGGCGGAACTCAAGGATTATGCCGCCCAGCGGCAGATCGCGGTGGACAATACCCAGGCGTTTCTCGACGGATTCGAAGCCAACAATATATTGCTATATGGAGACCGCGGCACCGGCAAATCTTCCACCGTCAAAGCGCTTCTCAACGAATATGCGGATCGTGGGCTGCGCATGATTGAACTGCCCAAGGAGGCTTTGTGTGATTTACCCACTCTGACCGGCTACCTCGCGGGCTTGCCAATGAAATTCATCCTGTTTATCGACGACCTTTCCTTTTCAGGAAACGATGATTCTTTCGCCGCCCTCAAAGCGGTACTCGAAGGGGGGCTTGCTTCCCGTCCGGCCAATGTTCTCGTCTATGCCACCTCCAACCGGCGCCATCTGCTCAGAGAGAGTTTTCGAGACCGGGATGGGGATGAGGTACATGCCGCCGACACAGTCCAGGAGGCGGTTTCCCTGTCTGACCGGTTCGGAATCAGTCTGACCTTCCTCATGCCGGATAAAAAGCGTTTTCTCGACATTGTGGCCCAGATCGCGGACGACCGCGGCCTGAACGTGGAGCGGGACACGCTGCTGGCCGCTGCCGAGCGGTGGGCGCTTGAACGTGGCGCCCGGTCGCCGCGGTATGCGAAGCAGTTTGTGGCCGATGCCCAAGCTCGACTGGCCCGGGGCGAATCCCTTATATAAGGAAGCATTCTCCATCGGCTTATTTCCGCATCCGGCCCCACGGCGTTGACAGGAAGCGGCAAAACCGATACAATATGGTCGAAATTACAATGGAAAGAGAGGGCGGCATATGGGATGGTTCCGCCGGACTTCCAAAAAAAGCGACAGCATGGCGGACGAGGCACTGCGCCGCCTGGACGGTAGGCTGCTCAAATATGCGGTGCGCCGGGAACTCGACGAGAACGGTAGCCCGATTGAGATCGTATTGGGAAAGGGCGGCCGCTTGATGGTGCTGGAGGACCGGGTCATCATCACGGCCGACGGAAAAGAGGTGTTTTCTGCCCCGCTGGATACGGTCAAAAGCGGTGAACTGATGAGCCTGGACGGGATCGTTGTCTCGGGACAGGATAGCGTGACCGGTGGTTTCGCCACCGTGGTGGGATTCTATATTTGACATCCTTTTCCTTTTTTCGGATTGACAACCGCCGCCGACCGGTTTAAACTGAATAACGGCTTTATTTTTTATTGAAATATAAATATAGGATATCGGTACGAAAGGAACATTCCGCCATGAACAACTCTGAGAAGACCATGGACCAGATCGTCGCCCTATGTAAAAACCGGGGATTTGTCTATCCCGGTTCGGATATTTACGGGGGGTTGGCCAACACATGGGATTACGGCCCTTTGGGCGTGGAACTGAAAAACAACGTCAAGCGGGCCTGGTGGAAGAAATTTGTCCAGGAATCCCCTTATAACGTCGGCTTGGACAGCGCCATTCTGATGAATCCCCAAGTGTGGGTGGCGTCGGGACACGTGGGAAATTTTTCGGATCCCCTGATGGACTGCAAAAGCTGCAAAACCCGGCACCGGGCCGATAAGCTCATTGAGGATACCGGGGTCAACCCCGCCGGCTGGAGTTTCGAAAAAATGAAAGCCTATATCGATGAACACGACATCCGCTGCCCCCAGTGCGGTGAGCGGAATTTCACCGATATCCGCACTTTCAATCTGATGTTCAAAACCTTCCAAGGTGTGACCGAGGACGCGAAAAACGAGATTTATCTGCGGCCCGAAACGGCGCAGGGAATTTTCGTCAACTTTGCAAACATTCAGCGGACCTCCCGCAAAAAGGTGCCCTTCGGCGTGGCTCAGATCGGCAAGTCCTTCCGAAACGAAATCACACCCGGTAACTTCACCTTCCGTACCCGGGAATTCGAGCAGATGGAACTCGAGTTTTTCTGCAAACCCGGTACCGATCTAGAGTGGTTCGACTACTGGAAGAACTACTGCCATCAATGGCTCCTCTCCCTGGGCATGCGGGACGAAAATCTCAAGCTGCGCGACCATGAGAAAGAAGAATTGTCCCATTATTCCAAGGCAACCACCGATTTCGAGTTCCGTTTCCCCTTCGGATGGGGCGAACTGTGGGGCGTGGCTGATCGCACCGACTACGACTTGACCCAGCACATCCGTCAATCGGGCCAGAAGCTCGAATATTTTGACCCCGAGTCAGGCGAGCATTATGTGCCTTATGTAATCGAACCCTCTCTGGGCGCCGACCGGGTGGTACTCGCCTTCCTGTGTGATGCGTACGACGAAGAAGTGGTAGATGCGGAGAAACACGATATACGGGTGGTACTCCGGCTTCATCCCGCCCTTGCCCCCTTCAAAGCCGCGGTTCTGCCTCTGTCCAAAAAGCTCGGCGCCGCCGCTCGGGAAGTCTACGAATCTCTGGCCCGGGATTTCATGGTGGATTTCGACGACGCGGGATCCATCGGCAAACGCTATCGCCGTCAGGATGAAATCGGCACCCCTTACTGTGTCACCTTTGATTTCGATTCCCTTGAGGACCGGTGCGTCACCGTTCGAGACCGCGACACTATGTCCCAGGAACGGGTCTCCATTGACGGCCTAGCTGCCTATTTGCGGGATAAAACCGCGTTTTAAATATAAACGGGTTTCAACCGGCTGCCACCATAACGGAGGCGGCCGGTTTTCTGAACAGTCAGCGGAGGAAAACGGGCGTTTTCTTGACAGACCGCAGGATTGTGGTAAGATGGAAGAAAAACGGGCTGTTCCTGGGCGGACAAGCCCCATTGGGGGAGTCGGAATGAAAATCGGGTTTATAGGAGCCGGTAATATGGCGGGGGCCATACTCCGCGGGATGACGGCGGCCGGGTTCCCCGGCAACGACCTGCTGGTCTACGACACGGATGCCGCCAAGTTGGCGGCCCTATTCGAGGAATGCGGGATCCGTATCTGCGATTCCGGAACGGAGGTGGCGGAAGGAGCGGACGCCCTGCTTTTGGCCGTTAAACCCCAGGCGTTTCCCGAGGTGCTACCGGCTTTATCTCCGGTCCTGCGTCGGAGACGTTTGCTTGTGATCTCTATCGCGGCGGGCAAGACGCTGGCGTCCATTGAAGCGCTGGCCGGGTCGGAACTGCCGATCGTACGGGTGATGCCCAATCTCAACGCCCGGGTGGGAGAAGCGATATCCGCTTTCTGCGGGAATTCCCTGGTGACCGAAGAACATCGGGACGCTGTCCGGATGATTTTTGAGACGGTCGGCGAGGTTATGGAACTCGAGGAGCGGTACTTCTCCGCCTACTCGGCCATTGCGGGCTGTTCTCCCGCCTTTACCTTTTTGTATGTGGACGCTTTGGCACAGGCGGCCGTCCGGTACGGCATTCCCAAGGCTTCCGCGCTTAAAATCGCAGAACAGGCGGTTTTGGGGAGCGTTCGGCTGCTCAAGGAATCGGGAGACCATCCCCGTGCGCTGATGGACGCCGTATGTTCGCCGGGCGGCACCACTATCGAAGGGGTTCGGGCGCTCGTACAGGGGGGCTTTGAGGCCGCCGTACAGGCCGCTGTTGAGGCCAGTACCGACAAAGACCGGAAATTGCAGGTTGACACCACGGCCGGTTGATGGGATAATAGAGTGGTAAAGTAGAATTTACGTTTGCCGGAACCTGGCGGTCCGGGTATGACACGAACAGTCGGAGTGAAACAGAATACCATGAGAGTGATCACAGGAACGGCCCGGGGACACCGCCTAGAAACCCTTCCGGGAGAAGAAACCCGACCAACGGCAGAACGGGTAAAAGAAGGTCTGTTCTCCGCCATACAGTTCGATATCGAAGGGCGGCGGGTGCTCGACCTCTTCGCGGGTTCAGGTCAGCTCGGCATTGAAGCGCTCAGCCGCGGCGCGGCCGAATGTGTCTTTGTCGACCGCAATCCCAAGGCCACGGATATCATCCGGCGCAATCTGCAGGCGGTGGGTCTATATGCCGGCGCACATGTCCTCACGACCGATGCCCTGCAGTTTTTGGAGCGGAACCGTGAACGCTTTAATCTCGCGTTTCTCGACCCGCCGTATGCGTCCGGGCTTCTCCCGCAGGCACTGACGCTGCTGGCCCCTCAAATCGACCTGGGCGGGACTGTGATCTGTGAGAGCGACCGGGACAAGGCTCCCGACGGAGTGGGCGGCCTCTGGCTCCGGAAAATATACCGCTACGGACGGGTCTGCATTTGGCTATACCGCAAGGAAAACAGGACGGAAAGTCCGGAAGGCGGCGACCGATTGTGAAAAGTGCGATATGTCCGGGCAGTTTTGACCCCGTGACCTACGGACATTTGGATATTGTCCGCCGTGCGGCCGCCATGTTCGACCGGGTGACGGTAGTGGTCATGACCAATTCGCAGAAGGTCCCGGCCTTTACATGCGAAGAACGGGTGGATTTCCTGCGGCGGGCCACCGCTGCTCTTCCCAATGTCGAGGTGGACGCCTTTGGCGGCTTGCTGGCGGAATATGCCCGGCTCAAAGGCGCGAATGTAATCGTCAAGGGCCTCCGGGCCATGTCGGATTTTGAATATGAATTTCAGATGGCGCTGACCAACCGCAAACTCAATCCCCTTGTCGAAACGGTCTTTCTGACCACGACGGCGGAACACATGTACCTGTCTTCCAGCCTTGTCAAACAGGTGGCGAGTCTCGGCGGAGATATCACGGGATTCGTACCCACCTGCATCATGCCGGATATTTTACAAAAAATTGGAGGCGCCCAGGAAAATCCCCGGCCTTAATCCTCCGATGACGTTCAAAGGAAAGGAATGGTCTACAATGACGGTAGAAGAACTGCTCGACCAGATCGACGATATAATCGATAAAGCGTGGAGCTTTCCTCTGTCCGGCGGCAGATGCGTTGTGGACGCCAACCATCTGCGGGACATCATCGACGATATCCGGGGAAATATCCCCAGCGAGGTCCGTCAGGCGCGCGCCATTGTTTCCGACCGGGCCGATATTATTGCCACAGCAAAACGGGAGGCGGAAGGGATTGTCCGAAACGCCGAAGAGCGGGCCCGCAACCTGGTTGCCCATGAAGAAGTCGTCCGTCAGGCACAGCAAAAGGCCAATGAAATCCTTGGTCAGGCACAGCAGAAGGCTCGGGAAATGCGCCGGGGCGCCAATGAGTTTGCGGAGGATGTACTCAAGCGGACCGAGGAGACCATGGCCAAGCATCTGGGGGAATTGCGCCAGGCCAGGCAGGTGCTCCGTAACCCTACTCGTGCGTCTAGCCCATCGGATGAAGAAGACGCATAAATACACAGGCATTGTTGAGGGGGCCGTTCCTATAGAGAGCGGCCCCCTTTATTATAGGCGTTCTAAGCTATTCCGGAAAACCATATAGGCCCTAAAAGGGGCTGTTTGCAAAAAGGGAATCCCTTAGCTGCGCATCGATAGGGAAGTCATTTCATCTTGCAGGACAGCATGGCAGATTGCTATGCTGTCCCGCTTTTTCTTTGCCCTTCAACGGTCTGCTTGTCCTCGTCTTGTTTCAATTCCCTGACAAAGCTCCAGATAATTTGGATTTTCTGCCGGTAGTGGCCGCTGGACTTGTCCGGCAGCAGGCCGGGGGACACTCCTTGCCGTCCCGCCTGCTTGGCGGGGCGGCGTTTGTTTGCCCGAAGTTCCTGCCCCTGTTCCCATACTTTTTCGTTGACGATAGCGGGTTGCATGTTGAGGAAAATATGCGTTTTCCCTTATAAAAATGTAAAAGAGCAGAAGAAGAATAAAGTTCGGTTTTCATGAATTTTATCTGTCAACATAAACCTGTACTTCATAATTCCATTGCAAAATACCGGATACAACAATGAGTTGTACCGTAAATGTTGGCTCAACACCATATTTTGTTCGGGCTATACGCATGACCTCGCTTAATACTTGTTCCCGATTTTCTTCGGTACAATCCGCGCATAGATATTTTCCTCTTGGCAACCTCTTTAATCCATCTATCTCCACATAACGGATACAGATAGCAAAAAGCCTCGATACTCCATTTTCGGTATAGATACCGGCTAAATCCTCAAAGGAAAACCGCTCTTTTAAGGCAGGAGTAACTTTATCGTAGAAATGGCTGAGATAATTCCAAAGATTGTCAAGCGTAGGCACTTCCAAGGTATCTGACAGCAAAATAACACGCTCTGGAAAATCCTTGATAAAGATACCGTTGGGACTTTTGCGCATCTGCAATTTCTTTTCATAGTCCGCTTTTGCTACCTGGATTTTTGATTTACTGTATTGTAATGCCGCAATTTTTTCATCAGCCTTTTCCTCCGCTTGTGTCAAAAAGTCCACAATTTTTTCAAGATCGTCATACTCTAAAACCTTTTTAATCTCCTGCAAAGGCAAGTCCATAAGCTGTAAAGCCCGTACCGTATTCAACCGGACAATATCCTGTTCGGTATAATAGCGATAATGGGTCCATTCGTCTTTTTGGCTCGGCTTCACTAATCCGATACGGTCATAATGCCGCAGCGTTTCGCTCGTTGTATGGACAGCCTTTGCCGCTTCACCAACTGAAAAATATTTTTTCATTTTATTTTCTTCCACCCTATTGACTTTTGTGTTACACAAAGGTTTATCCTTCATTTTAGCATAGGACATTGCGAAAAGCAATAGAACATGTAAGGCTTTTTAGGAGGAATGGCTGCATGATAGAACTCAAACAAGTAACAAAGCAGTACGGGCAGGCAACTGTACTGAAAAACATGACTTTGTCGATTGATGAACCGGGTATTTATTGTCTGCTTGGCAGAAATGGCGCAGGCAAAACAACGCTTCTCAAATCTATTGCCGGGTATCAAAACATTACAGACGGTACGATTCAAGTTGACGGTAAAACAATCACAACAGCCACTTTGGATACAGGCGTCAGCTATATCGAAAACTTTGCAAAGCATTTTAATCTCCCCGTGCGGAAGCTGCTGCGGATTGCTTCGGAAGTAAACCCCAACTACGATTACGACTTTGCTTCAGAAATGATGGAACGCTTTGAACTCGACGGAAAAAAGAAGTTTCATCATCTTTCCCTTGGTATGAAAACCATGGTTTCCACGATTATCTGTTTGGCAAGTAATAAAGAGGTCAT
>CDZV01031896.1_pt1 | contig 16792 bp, 20 predicted proteins | sample 554851 | NCBI WGS metagenome assembly CDZV01 (sample SAMEA3182090, study PRJEB8094) | gut metagenome | biome: human; feature: gut; material: Stool; isolation source: human stools | place: Canada | collected 2013-03-12
GCTCGGAGATGTGTATAAGAGACAGGTCTCAGGGATTCCACGGCCTCCAAAGAAGCGGACACCACTGAGGGCGCATGCCCTATCGCATCACCCCGCCTGACCTCGAGCAAGAGACGGAATTCCTCTTCTCCAAGCCGTCTCAGCCATCGTTTGACGGCGGGCGGCTCTGCGGGGATAGGCGTATCGTGATACCTGACCAGCCGGACAACCGTCTCCCGCGTTTTTCGATCATATTTTAAAGCGCGAAGCGCCTTCTCCGCAATGGAGACGCCTGCGGTCGCGTGACCATAGAAGTGTCCGTGTCCTTCCTCGTCATAGGTAAAGCAGGCCGCTTTTCCGGCATCGTGGAATAATAAAGCCAGGCGGACGAGAGGAGCCGGAATACTGGCATTCATACTTGCGACCGTATGGCGCCAGACATCAAGATGATGATAAATGCTGTACTGCCGAAATCCGACCATCGGTGCAATAAAAGGCAAAAAGACCGCTAGTACATCCGGATATTCCGTCAAAATACGCGCCGCACCGGGGGCGACAATCAGACGGTCAAGTTCGGCACGCAGGCGCTCCATCGCGACAAAGCGAAGTTCTTCCCGCCTGCCGTGCAGGGCCGCAGAAGTCGAAGGATCGACCCGCAGCTCATAGGCGGCGGCGAAGCGCAGGGCCCGCATCAGACGAAGCGCATCCTCCTCGAACCGCTCATTGGGTTCCCCCACGGTTTTTAAGAGCCGGCTTTCCAGATCTCCTTTTCCGCCGAACGGATCGCAAAGTCCCCGTTCCGGATGCCAGGCCATGGCGTTGATGGTAAAGTCCCGGCGGGACAGATCATCGAGGAGGTTGGAAGTGAAGCGGACGCCGTCCGGACGCCGGTGATCACTATATAGGCCGTCCACCCGATAGGTTGTGATTTCCAGTGGAAGATCGTCCACAATGACCGTTAGGGTTCCGTGGGAAGTCCCGGTCTCGATGATGCGGAAACCGGAAAACACCATCCGCATTTCCTCTGTCAAAGCCGTGGTACAAATGTCCCAGTCGTGGGGGACGAGGCCGAGCAAGCCGTCCCGCACGCAGCCCCCCACAGCGTAGGCCTCAAACCCCTGTTCCTCCAACAGCCGGATAGCGGTCGTTACCTGCATCGGACAAAGCATCGTCTTCTCCCCTTTTCTTTGGAAAATTTTTCTTCATTTTTCAGAATCCGTCATCCAGCGTTTCCCGTGTCTATATGTTCTCATTTCGTCCACACTAACTGTGGAAAGAAGTCTATGCGGATTTCTGCATGGGCTTTTTCCAGTTCATGGATGAAAGAGGGAGCCAAATGGGACAAGATACGTTTAGCGGTCCCGGCATTTCAGCGTATCTGCGCGGGGAAAATCCGTTTGACGACATCAGCCGGCTGCCGGAAGAGATACAAGAGCAGATTAACGCGCACGCCGAAGAATTCCGCACCGAACAGGACATCCGACAATTTGTACAAAATTTGGCCATGCGGGCTTGAGAGGAGGGATGGAGCATGGAACAAAACCGGAATCAGCCGTCGGTATGCAAAAACCAGGAAATGCAGCAGTATTTCAACAGCCTGCCCCCATTTGTACAGGAGACGCTTACGCAGTCCGGTCCTGAAATGAATACCGTACAGGAATTGAAATGCTGTGCAGAGAATCTGATGAAAAAACAGAACGGATGATTTTCTGCGCCTGCCAAGGTTTCAATCTCCTCAAAAAACACGGGAAGACCGGACGGCTTTCGTCCGGTCTTCTTGCATTCCAGATACATGTGGAATGTTTAACAATACGGAATCCGCCTCGTTTCATAGTACGGCATAAATTTCCGCCTGTCAAGAAACCGGCCTGTTCGGATCATGAAAAATCGTACACAGTTTGTCCATTCCCGCATAAGCTGCTAAAGGGGATAAAGGGCATCCCTAAAAAAGGAAAGAAGTTCAGAAAACCCCATGTTTGATCCTTCTGAATACGCCGGAGGACGGAACGGAACAGGGATGCCGTGACAGGCGAAAGACGAAATACTCTGGCTCTGCATACACGAAATATCCTCTCCACGAAATATGGTTGGCATGATACGCGAAACAACCTCTCGATTTCTAAAGCGGCAAATCCTCTTCAGAACAGGCCGCCGGGATGCCTTGAAATCACCGCAAACAACGGCCGGTCGCATACGTCATGCGGCCGGCCTTGCTGCTGTCAGTGGTATCCCAATCCGATGCAGACGGATTTTATTCACCTCCCGGACCATCCCGGCGTTCGCGATTGTCCGGGTGTAAATCCGCATGGAGATTCGTCCATTGGTTGTTTCCACGCGATTTTTTGTTGCATTTTGATCTTTCGGTGCCTTCTCCATTTTTATCATCCTCTTTTTTATCGTGCCCATAGCCGTCGTGAGATATGCGTCACAAAATATCCAGATAGTCCAGAATGCCGTCATAAATCCCACGTGCAAAACTCTGAGGATCGGATGAAAGCAGTTCCGCATCGTATGGATTGGTCAAAAAACCCATTTCCACCAGTACGGCCGGCATCCTGGTACGCCGCAGAACATATAAATTCGGATTGGTGCGGACCCCTCGGTTAGGCAGCCCCGTCGCATAGTTCAGCCCGGCTAGGATCTGCTCACCCAAATAATAGGCGGCGCTGCCGACGCTGTATACGTAGGCTTCGCTACCGCTTGCCTCGGTGATGGTGCTCGCATTACAGTGCAGACTGATAAAATAATCTGCCCCCCAGCTGTTGGCGGCGTTTACACGGGCGGCCAGACTGGTCGCATTGCTCGTGCCCAACTGCTCGGTCGGGGAATTCCGGGACAGCCGCACTTCAAAGCGTGGGTTTTCCCGAAGCAACTCAGCCAGACGTATCCCCACCTCATAGGTGATGTCCTGTTCCCGAAGCCCATTGGCCTCGGCTCCCGCATTCGGATTTTGTGGATTATGTCCTTGATCAATAAAAATTTTATATACGATTGTCATGCTCTCCACTCTCCTTTATATCTCTGCTTCAGTCTATGCCGGACGAGGAGAGGTTGTTTCTATTTTGCCCGCGGGATCAACGTGGAACCCCGAACAACCATTTTATCCGTCCTTATTACGCCGGAGGCATTCCTTCATGCTCGGATCCATTGCCAGACGGAAAAGGACCCCGCTTGGCACATATCTTGCGAAGTGTACCCAAACGGGGTTTGCATTATGTATGACGCTCTGTTAAAACAGGGGAACCAAAATCCGTCAGACGGTTTCGGATCCTCTCGCACACCGTCTCCAGACGGTCCATGGGAATTTGTTCGAGAAAGACACAGGTTATACCGTCTATATCGCTGTCCGGCGGTAAAACCGCATCAAAATATAGGCGTACGGTTTCCGCGTATTCCCCGTACCGGTCGGCGATCAAACGCCCATTTTTTGTCAAACAAACGGTGCCGTACCGGTTTCTTTGAATCCATTGACGCTGGCAAAGGGCTTCCATCATACGATGGACGCTCGGTTTCGATATACCCAGTTTTTCCGCTACATGCACGCAGCGGATACCGCTTTCTTGCCGATCCGGCCTCCTGAGGATCAATCGTGGAAGCGGTTAGTACCTGTCCATGTTCCGTCATATCTTACCCCCGTCAGAAAGGTACGGGAGACGCCGGCGGATGCCCTGCGCCTCCCGTGCTCTCACTTTTTTTGATGACATCTGCCACCCATCGGACAGTTTGAACAGCTGCTGCCGCAGAAGGATTTTCCCTTCTTTTTGTTTCTGACCATGTACGCAAGTATCGCCACAACCACCGCAAGCAACAGAACTCCCACCAGCAAGGTTGCGATATTATTCAGTATCCATGTCCACATACGAAATCCTCCCATTGGACTGATTGACTATTTGATCCTCACAGGTTTGGAGAGTTTTTCCGACTCTTTATACGGACGGAAAAGAAGATATAAGATAAGAGCCACAATGGCAAAAGCGACGACAGAACCGATGATGTTGCCGTGTCCCGTAAACAAGATACCGAGCTGGTACACGACCAGAGAGACCGCATAGGCGAAAACACACTGATAACCGATCGCAAAGAAGGTCCATTTCGCCGAATTCATCTCCCGTTTGATCGCGCCCATCGCCGCAAAGCAGGGAGCGCAGAGCAAATTGAAGATCAGGAAGGAATACGCAGAGAGAGGCGTGAAAACTTCGCGCATATTTGCCCAAATCTGCCAACCGTTTTCCGCTACCTCGTCAAACCCTCCGAAGAGGACACCAAAGGTTCCGACAACATTCTCTTTCGCTATCAAGCCGGTGATGGTCGCGACGGCGCTCTGCCATTCGCCCCAGCCGAGGGGGATAAAAATCCACTCGATGGCGCTCCCGATGACGGCCAGGATGGAATTGTTGAGATCCGTCACCATACCAAAGCTGCCGTTTTCGAAACCGAAGGCCTGAAGGAACCAGAGCAGGATGGCGGACAACAGAATGACCGTCCCCGCCTTCTTGATAAAAGACCAGGCTCGTTCCCACATCGAACGCAATACGTTGCCCACCGTGGGCAAGTGATAGGCCGGGAGTTCCATAACAAAGGGCGCGGGGTCTCCTGAAAACATTCTGGTTTTTTTCAACATAATTCCCGACACAATGATAGCCGCGATTCCGACAAAATAGGCACTGGGCGCCACCCACCAAGCGCCTCCAAACAGGGCGCCGGAGATCAGAGCGATGATCGGCAATTTGGCTCCGCAAGGAATAAAGGTGGTCGTCATGATGGTCATGCGGCGATCCCGCTCGTTTTCAATGGTACGGGACGCCATAACCCCCGGTATGCCGCATCCCGTGCCGATAAGCATGGGGATAAACGACTTGCCCGACAGCCCAAATTTGCGGAAAATGCGGTCCATAACAAAGGCGATACGCGCCATATACCCGCAGCTTTCAAGAAATGCAAGAAACAGGAAAAGCACCAGCATCTGGGGAACAAAGCCCAATACCGCACCGACACCCCCGACGATACCGTCCAGGATCAATCCCTGCAGCCAGTCCGCACAGTGAATGGCGGTCAGGCCGTTCGAAATCAGAACCGGAATGCCGGGAACCCACACGCCGTATTCTGCTGGATCCGGCTCCTCAAGTTCGGCCGCCTCCAGGTAGGAATCGTAGGTAACGGGAATTTCTTTCTCGATGTTGCCTTCGTCGTCATACAGATAAGCGGTGGTGGTCAGAGAGGCCGCGGCCTCCGGAATAAGGACGGTCTTCTCATCACTGGAGGCTTCCTCGTCCACAGCGTCGGCTTCTGCCGCCGCCGATTCAAACGCTTCCACGACAGCACCCGGTTCCACATAAGCCTCCGCCGCTTCTTCGTAGGCAGAGGAACCGATTCCAAACAAATGCCAGCCCTCTCCGAACACGCCGTCGTTAGCCCAGTCGGTTGCCCAGGTCCCTACGGTTGTCACCGACACGTAGTATACGATAAACATGACGACTGCGAAAATCGGCAGTGCCGCCCATCGGTTTGTGACAACTTTATCGATTTTGTCCGAAGTGGACAGTTTACCTGCACTTTTCTTTTTATAGCAGCCTTTCAACAGAGAAGCGATGTAAAGATAACGTTCATTGGTGATGATACTCTCCGCATCGTCGTCGCACTCTTCTTCCGCCGCCCGGATATCCTGCTCAATATGGTCCAGGACATCCTGGCTCAGACCCAATTGGGCGAGGACTTTGTCATCTCTCTCAAAAATCTTGATGGCATACCACCGCTGCTGTTCAGCCGGCATATGATGTACAGCCGCTTCTTCAATATGGGCCAGGGCGTGTTCCACCACCCCGGAAAAAGTATGCATCGGTACCGTTTTGCTCGATTTTGCGGCTTCCACGGCCGCTTGGGCGGCCTCCTTGATGCCGGTTCCCTTGAGGGCTGAAATTTCTATAATGGTGCAACCTAGTTCCCGGGAAAGTTCGGTCACATCGATCTTGTCGCCGTTCTTTTTCACCACGTCCATCATATTGATGGCAACGACGACTGGAATTCCCAATTCGGTGAGCTGCGTGGTCAAATACAAATTTCTTTCCAAATTGGTGCCGTCAACAATGTTTAGAATCGCATCCGGCCGTTCTCCAATCAGATAATTGCGAGCCACCACTTCCTCCAATGTATAGGGAGAAAGCGAGTAGATGCCGGGCAGGTCGGTGATCGTGACACCGTCGTATTTTTTAAGTTTGCCTTCCTTTTTCTCGACGGTAACACCCGGCCAGTTTCCCACAAATTGGTTTGAACCGGTGAGTGCGTTGAACAGGGTTGTTTTACCACTGTTGGGGTTGCCTGCTAGGGCAATTCTTAACTCCATATGGCTTTCCTCTCTTTCCTCAATCAGAAGCGTTCGGTAAGTTTCAACTAACTACCTTCCAAAAAAAGAGGAGGGTCCTCCCTCTCCCAGGTCATACGACCTCAATCATGTCCGCATCCGACTTTCGGATAGAAAGCTCATAACCGCGGACCGTAACTTCGACCGGATCTCCCAAAGGCGCCACCTTGCGAATATGGACTTCGACCCCCTTGGTTATCCCCATGTCCATGATACGCCGTTTGACAGCCCCTTCGCCGTGAAGCCTGACAACCTTGACCGTATCGCCGATTTTGGCTTGTTTGAGTGTTTTCATGCGATTTTCCTCCTCCCATCGTCTATATGCAAAATCATCATATCATGATTTTTTGCGCCATTTCTTTACTGATTGCGACGCGGGACTCTTTGACGTTGACAATGACATTCCCGCCGAGAGTCGTGATCACGGTCACATTCCCCCCCACGACAAACCCGAGGTTTTCCAAGTGTTTTCTCACCTCGGGTTTGCCTCCGACCTTTTTGATGGTGTTTTCTTCACCGATTTGTGCAAGTGCCAGCGGCATCATCCTGCATCCTTCCCTATATCCACTATGCGTTTTAATTACCCTATACGAATAAGTTAGTTTTTACTAACCGAATACATCATACGCATATTTTTCCAAATTGTCAAGGGCTTCCCGGGATGACAAATAGAGTTTCACTCAAATTCGGAGAATTGCTGATGAAATTAGGATAGACTAACCGCTGATCTGTGCAGAATTCCTATTTCTGTTTTTGAACCATGCATTTCCTAAATAAAAAGAGAATACTATTTACAATTTATGAAGGTATCGGATAACAGCGTCGCTTGGGGAATTAGTATGCCGCAACAAAAAAACGGCATATCCCGGTGAAATTTCGCCGGGATATGCCGTCGGCCATATTTTATATGCCGGGGATAAACATTAGGCCAAAAAATTCTATCCATCAGAAATTGCTGCCGTCATAGCCCCAATACTGAACTTCCTCATACTTGACGTAAATTCGCTCGGACGGGATATTGAGCTCCTTATTGAGCAAAGCGGTCACGGCCGCTGTCATTCGATCATAGGCATCCGAACCGGCGACGCCGTAAAGCTTAACCTCCACGAAAGCCGCAGGGCGGTCTTCTCCCTTAAAGTATAAACGGCAGCGATCCTCAAAGGTCAACATCAGCCAGTCCTCGCTCTTGCGCAGAATCGGCATCAACTCGCCGAAACCGGTTTTCAGACGGGCCTCTTGTTCGGGGGATATGGAGACGTTTACTTTTGTCTGGATACAAGGCATTGTGTTTCCTCCTTCTTTATTTGGATGTAGCGGGTTCCCTCAAAAAGGCGATCCATTCATCCGGCCGGAACCCAGGCAAGGCCCGATTTCCAACGAGCAGAAGCGGGCGCCGGACCAACATGCCGTCCGACGAAAGCAGAGCCAGTTGCTCTTCCTCGTCCAGACCGGGCAGGCGTTGCGACAGGTTCATTGAGCGGTACAGCAGGCCGCTCGTATTGAAGTAACGTTTAAGAGGGATCCCTGCTTCCCGGCTCCAAAGCCGAAGTTCCTCCGCTGTCGGGCGCTGCTCCGTGATATGCCGTTCATGAAAAGCGACCCCCTGGTCCAACAGCCAGGCTTTCGCTTTCCGGCAAGTCGAACAAGGCGGATAAAGGATCAAAGTGACGGGTTCCATCCATATACCTTCCTTTCCGGGGAGTAGGCTTCTATCCATAACCGGCTCATTCCCCGATAATTTTAACCAGAGCGTGCTTATCCCGCTTCCCGTCAAACTCATAATAAAAAATTTGTTCCCAAGTTCCGAAATCCAACTTACCGTTGGTAATAGCGACCACAACCTCCCGCCCCATAATGGTGCGTTTCAGATGAGCGTCCGCATTGTCCTCATATCCGTTGTGGGCATAGCGGCTATAAGGCTTTTCAGGGGCCAGGCTTTCAAGCCAAGCCTCAAAGTCCCGATGCAGGCCGCTTTCATCGTCGTTGATGAAGACGCTGGCGGTAATGTTCATGGCATTGACCAGTGCCAAGCCTTCTTTCACACCGCTGTCCCTGACCGCCTGCTGCACCTGGGATGTGATGTTGACAAGCCCCCTCCGGGTGGGCAGATGGAACCACAATTCCTGCCGGTAGCTTTTCATCGGCTCTCCCTCTTTTCCTTTTTGTTCCAGTATAGCAGATTCTTTTTCCACGGACAAGGCTCAAAAAGGACTTTGAAAACGGAGCCGATTTTCTCTATCAAACGGCCGATATGATCATATCCGTTCTCCTCCGGATCCTGGGGCAACGTCTATCTCACGGGAAATTCTCATGCATATTTTGCTTGATCTTAGGGAGCCGTTTCTTTATACTGAAAAGGTATTCCACAGGGAGGTACAGACATGGAAAACCGCCGTTTCGTTAAAAACGATCAGGGATTTATCTGCGGACATTGCGGGCGTAGGGTAGAACCGCTGGGCTATACCTCCCGCAACCACTGCCCTTATTGCCTCTATTCCCTGCATGTGGATATTTATCCCGGAGACCGGCAGAATCCCTGCCGAGGCTTGATGGAACCGGTGGGCCTTGAAATTTCGCCCAAAAAAGGATACGTTATCCGTTTCCGCTGCACGAAATGCGGAGGCGAAGGACGCAATAAAGCCGCAAGAGACGACGATTATGAGCAGTTGCTCCGCTTGTCCACTAAAGAACATTAACGCTGCCCATCCAATGATGTTGCCGCCGGCCAGCGGATGGTGATGGTGAGTTTATTCTGAAGCAGCAGGGCTTCAGTCTCTCCTCCCATCTGCACCGCCAGGCGATGAACAATCGCAAGCCCCAGCCCCGTGTCTTGTCCGGTCCGCATCTTGTCGGCTGTAAAAAACCGATCAAACAGATGCTCCACATCCTGAGGCAGAAGTCCCGGTGCCAAATTGGTAAAGCAGGTGACGACAAGCTCCTCTTCCTGGAATACCCGGACATACAGATCCCCTGTCCCGTGCTTGATGGCATTTTGAAACAGGTTGGTATAGATGCGCAGAATCGCCTGCGGATCCCCTAAGATGGGAGACAGGTTTTCGGCGATATCGAGTTCAACCTTTCGTCCGGATTCATGAAAATCGGCATAAAATGCCGCCGCCAACTCATATAGAACAGAGGCAAGCGCCACCGGCTCTTTTACAAGGGTGTAGCCGCCCGCCTCTAAACAGGACAGGTCATAAAAGCCCGTAATCAAGGCCTTGAGGGCATTGGCGCGGTTCTCTACGATGTCAAGATATTCCCGGCGTTCCTGCGGACCAACATCCTCCGATTTGAGGATCTGCAAATAGCCGAGAATAGAAGTCAAAGGGGTTCGCAGGTCATGGGAAATGTTGGCGATCTCCAGCCGCCGCTGCTGTTCCTGCCGGTGATGCAAGCTGTCGTTAGCCTGCCGGTCATCGAGCAGCGCGTTGATTTCTTCAAGCAGGTGCTCCAGTTCCCGATCGGGGACCCTCAGTTTAAGCCGTTGGTTGGTCCGGGTACGCCGCAGTTCTTCCAGCGACAGCCGCGCTTTGTGCAGGTTGTGTCTATACAATACCAGTGCGGCAACACACGCGACGAGCAGAAGCGTCAATGCGGCGATGATCCATCCAGCGGGCTCCATTTCTTCTCACCCTCTTTGTTTTCAGTATAGCACATCCTTCCCGGATTGGAAAGTCCGGGAAGGATGTCCCCTGCTGTCACTCTCTCCCAAAGTCGGAGAATTCCAGGAATACGGGTCAATGGATTTCCTTTTTACGGTAGAAGAATAGCCCGATTAAGGTGCTGCCTATCAGATAAGCGGCGCCTGTGACGACGCTGCGCAGAATGATCTCGTTTGTCAGATCGGTATTAGCCAGTTGTTCGAGCAGCGGCGTCATCAACCACAAGCGCACTTCGCCCAGAAACGGATAATAATATGCCGCCATCTGTAAAACCACGGGCAAAGCAGCAAAAAGTCCAATAAAAAACAGCGTATACAGCGTGCTGCTCTTGAAGTGGAAGGCCAGCATGTTGCCAAAGGAAAGGGCTCCGATCCATAAAGGAAGGGAAACCAGCAGACGCTGGCCAAACTTCACAAACAATTCAGAAAACGAAACCGGATATACAGGCCCCAGTAGCAGGAGGCCGACGCCCAAAATGACGCCCAGGATGACTATAAGGCTGATGACCGCCACAATCAGTTCCGCGGCCAGCTTACCCAGATAAAGACTCGTCCGGGGAATGCCGAAAGCCAGAGGATTCTTCATTGTCTGATTCTTATATTCTTCCGAAAACACCATATCCACAAAAGCCACCGTCAAATAAAGCCCCAGCGGCAGCATATACAGGGTAAATCCGATCATGCCGTCAAAGCCGACCTGTTTATCGGCCGGAAGATTGGGATTGGTAAAGGCGAAGAGAAAAACCATCAGAAGGCCGAGGGCCACGATAACCCCGCTAAATACAAAAGGATACAGACGATGACAGGTTTTATACAGTTCGCTCTTGATGACACGGAGCATCACGCAAACCCCCTTTCGTTCCCTTCCGGGCGTGAACGGCTTAAAAGTTGAAGGAAGTAGTCCTCCAAATTGGTTCCGCGGGTATTGATCGTCTGCACCCGTACGCCATCTTCGGTCAGCGCCGCCGTCACCTTTACCGGTTCCTCCAGAAAAGCATAAACCCGAATGCGATTTTCTGGGAGAATCTCATACGAGGAGCAGTGCAGGCGGCTTTCCAGCGATACGGCCGCCTTGGGAGCATCGTCCACCGTTAATTCCAGGCATTCCCGGCAGCATTCCTCGATATCCTTTGCCGAGATCTGCTGCAGCATCCGACCGCCGTCGATAAACCCGTAATGGGTTGCGAGATTGGCAAGCTCGCTGAGGATATGGCTGGAAATCAAAATGGTGATCTGCCGTTCGGCGTTCAGGCGAAGCAGCAGATCCCGGAACTGCACGATCCCCATTGGATCCAGCCCATTGATCGGTTCATCCAGAAGAAGCAGATCCGGGCTGCCCAGAATTGCCAATGCCAACCCCAAACGTTGTTTCATACCCAAGGAGAACTGCTTGAATTTTTTATTCTTGGTATCGCTCAAGCCGACAAGCCGCAAAGCGTCCCGAATGCAGTCCCGACCCGCGATCCCCCGCTGCAGCCGGTAATACTCCAAATTCTGTTCCGCTGTCAGAAAAGGATAAAAGCTCGGCGTTTCAATCACCGCGCCCATCCGTTCCCGCATACGACCGGCACCGCGCGGATCCGCCGCCCCGAACAATTCGATTTCTCCCGAGGTCGGGCTGCTTTGTGAGGTAATCATCCGCATCAAAGTGGTCTTGCCCGCCCCATTTTTCCCAACCAACCCGTAAATCTGTCCGCGTTCCACCCGCAGATTTACATGGTTTACGGCCAGCGCGGAACCATACCGTTTGCATAGGTCCCGTGTGACCAGCACATTGTCCGTCATACTGTCCATCCTTCCATCTGAGATTGGCCTCAGTATACCCCCCTGCTTTCAAAAAGCCTTAAAGGAAATCTAAAGAAAGTCTAAAGCCGGCTCTTTTTCACAGTTCTCCCGATTTTGTCGGCTTCCATTGCCAATTCGGCTTTCTTTGGCTATACTGGACTCTATATGGAAAAAGAATAGGAGGCCAGGAGGGTTCCTTCCGGTATTTATAAACTGCCGAGCAAACAGAGCGTCAAGCTTTGGAATAACGATCAAACGTACGAGACCAAGGTCTAAAAAACGACGCCCGCGGCCGCGTCGCGAACGACAGCTATTTTCTTGTCTGTGAACACAGCGAAGACGGTGCAGACGCTGAAATTTTGATGTTAAAAAAGCTATAAAAAACATATCGAACAGCATTCTAATTTTGTGGTTTATGAAAAATAAACGTTGATATCCCTACTTTTATACTCTATACTAAAATTATTAGAAAGAGGTGCTCTTCAACCGTTTTTGCTGAACATACCTCTCGTATCTGATTGTTGCCCATTTATAGTAGCTGGAGGTGATACGGCATCAGCTGACCCAGACGGTGAACAAGTTCGGAGTTTTTTAAATAAGGAGATGGTTGTTTATGTCCATTCAGGAAAATTTTCCTGAAATGGAAAACAATGAGGAGGAGAGTGCTGATCTCTTGTCTTCTGCCCAAGAAACGGGAGACGATCTCCTTCCAGTATCTCAAGAAAACGTCGAGGTACAGGAAGAGGCCGTTCATACCCGCCCGGCGAAACGCCGCCACATTCTCCGCTGGTGCCTCGGTGTTCCGGCCGGACTGATTCTCTGTTTTCTTATCGCCTTTTTCGGCATGCTTTATATTCCTCTTTTCCAGGATACACGGGACTGGTATGTGATGATGACCTACCACACCTCCAATTCCTGGCTAGCCACTGCGTTTCTCCCCCGTTCCACAGTGGAGGAAATCCTCAATGCCAATAAGGTAGTAGCGCCGGAAGGCTCTACCGATCCGAATCTGGTAAAACCGGTGGGCCCTGTCCCCAAAACCTCTTCTTCGTCTGCCGAACCGTCCGCATCAAACCCATCGGAGTCCAAAACATCCGGATCGGACATCTCTGTGTTTCCACCCTCTTCAGCGGATCCCGTACCACCGCCCACTCAGCCAGAACCGGTCCAGCTTCCCGCCTTTGGCACTTCGGATATATATCCCGGTACAGTGGTTTACGAAGAAACAGGGGTACAAATCCTGAAAATCCGTCTGAAGAATACGACGGCGCGGCTCATTCAGGTAGCGGATCCCTCCCGAGTATTCCTGGGGGTCACCAACCAATTGGGAGTCCGGGGGCAGCGGTTAGTGGACATGTGCTCCTCCAACGATGCCTTGTGCGGCATCAATGCCGGGGGCTTCGATGATCCAGGTGGCGTCGGTCATGGCGGCACACCGATTGGGATTGTGGTCCAGAATTCCCAAATTGTATATACTGACGGAGCGGGAACCCACGACGTGGTGGGTTTTAATCAGGATAACGTGTTGGTTCTGGGGAATTTTACCAACGAGCAGATTCTGGAAGCCGGTATCCGAGACGCAATGAGCTGGAGTCCTTTCCTGATTGTCAATGGAGAAAAGGCGCAAACCTATGGGTTGGCCGAAGGTCAAAATCCCCGTTCCGCCATCGGCCAGCGGACTGACGGCCTGGTCATGATGCTAGTGGCTGATGGGCGGCAGGCTGGAATGCCCGGAGCCGATCTGAGGCTAATGATGGATATTCTGTACGAATACGGCGCTTATAATGCCGCCAATCTGGACGGCGGAACCTCCTCCACCATGGTGCTGAACGGCCATGTCATCAACAGCATCTGCAATCCAGCCATCGCTAAGTACGGACGACATCTGCCTGACGGATGGATGGTACGAAAGCAAGCGTCCGAATAGGCGCCATCTCACTAAAATATAAAACGCGGCATGCGGGTCATATCGATGGCCCGCATGCTTTCTTATATCAAACCCCGCCGCAAAAGGCACTCCTCCTCTTTTACGACGAATCACTCCTCCTCCATCTTAAATCCAATCCCCCAAACGGTTTTGATATAGCCGTTGTCCGGATCGGCCGCCGCCAGTTTGGCACGCAAATTGCTGATATGCACGTTGACCGTGTTATCGTCTCCGATGTAGGGATCTTCCCAGACCGATTCAAACAGATTGGCACGGGTGAACACTTTTTTGGGGTGGGAGAGCAGCAAATACAATAACCCGTATTCCCGGACGGTCAAAGATACCTCCCGGCCCTTCACCGTCACCCGCCGCCCCTCCGGGTCGAGAACCAGTTCCTTAAACTGTAAAGGCGTCTCCCCCTGTTGGGCCGGCGTGAAGCGGGTATACCGACGAAGCTGGGCCACCACGCGGGCTTTGACATCCTCGATGTCAAACGGTTTGGAAATAAAGTCATCCGCTCCCTCCGCCAGAACATGGAGCTTATCCTCCCGCCCCTTGGCAGACAACACGATGACCGGCATCACGTACTTTTTCCGAATGGTTGCAAGCAGTTCTTCTCCCGTCAATCCGGGAAGCATCAGATCGAGCAGAATCAAATCATATCGTTCGGATTCCAGGCGCATACCCGCCTCACTGCCGGAATAGGCAGAAGTGACAACATAGCCCTCTTTGGATAACAGGGTGGTCAGTAGGCGGTTGATATCGGCGTCGTCCTCCACCACTAGGATACGCGCTGCGGTGTCCTCCAATTCCGTTTTCCTCCCCTACGACCGGAGAAAACCATCCTCCGGTGTTTCTCCGGCTTATAGCCGTTTCGATGTCCAGTATATCATCCCTTCCACCCATCCGCAAGGATGGTTTCCGTCCCTTGATCCTGAAATTCATAAATCCTTCATCCGTTTCTCCGGAATCGGGCTATAATGATAACGAAGATAAACTCCACAGAAAAGAGGTCGGAATATGCAGGATCATCTGAGCGAAGATCTCAAAACGGTGTTTCTTGCCGGGATCGGCATGGCGGCCATAACGGTTGAAAAAGCCAAAGAACTCATAACTGAACTGGTGGAAAAAGGCCGTCTGACGGTGGATCAGGGCCGGGTACTCAACGAGGAACTTCACCGCCGGAACTCGGCCGCATCTACATCTCAGATAAATCCAGCGGATTCCAGCATCGACACAGATCTTTTATTGCGCAACCTCGACCACATGAGCCGGGAAGATCTCGCCGCCCTGAAGGCCAAACTTGCGGCGATGGAGACCGCGGAGGAAATCAATGGACAATCGGAAAATTGAGGCCGGCAAACAGGCGGACAAACGCCACCGTCTGCGGGAAATTTTGGGGATACTCGCGCAGCACAATATTCTACGCGGCCTTACCCCGGTCAAATTGCGCCTTATTATTCAAGATCTGGGACCAACTTTTGTTAAGCTGGGACAGATCCTCTCCATGCGGCAGGATATGCTCCCAGCGGAATATTGCCAAGAACTCACACTCCTTCGGACAGACGTGTCCCCCATCCCCTTCGATGAAGTCAAAAAGGTGATCGAGGGGGAATACGGTGCTCCGATGAAATCCCTCTTTTTATCTTTCGATGAAACGCCCCTCGGTTCTGCCTCGATTGCACAGGTTCACACGGCTATACTGCGAAACGGGTCCAAGGTCGCCGTCAAGGTGCAGCGCCCCGGCATCCGGGACACGATGGCAAGGGACATTGCGCTTCTGCGCAGGGCGGCGGGGATCCTCCAACGGATCGGCGGCATCGGCGGCGTCATCGACTTTGGCATGGTACTCGACGAGATGTGGGCCGTGGCGCAGGAAGAGATGGACTTTCTTCTGGAAGCCCGTCATATGGACGAGTTCCGGGATGGAAACGCCGGCGTCGCGTATGTTTCCTGTCCTCGGGTGGAACACCGTTATACCACCTCGCGCGCCTTGATGATGGAATATATAGACGGCATCTCCATCGACGATACCGACCGTCTTCGACGAGAAGGATATGACCTCGATGAAATCGGGGAAAAACTGGCTGAAAATTATGTTCGGCAGATTCTGGACGAAGCTTTTTTTCATGCCGACCCCCATCCCGGCAATCTGTGGATACGGGACGGCAAAATCATTTGGCTGGATCTCGGCATGATGGGCCGTCTAACTGAAAAGGACCGCGAACTCCTGAAAACTGCTGTGACAGCCGTGGCACAGTACGACGCCGGGACTCTCAAAGACGTGCTGTTGGCGCTGGGCGTTCACAGTGGACGGATCGACCATGTCCGCCTCTATGCGGACATTGACGAATTCCTGTCGAAATACGCCGGGATGAGCATGGCGGAAATTGACCTGGCGCAACTGATGCAGGAACTCCTGTCTCTGGCCGAATCCCACGGCATCTCAATGCCCAAAGGTCTGTCCATGCTGGCTCGGGGCATCGTCACCATTCAAGGGGTTTTGGCCCGGATCAGCCCCGACATCCAGATCATCACGATCATGCACAACCACATTGCGGGCGGAGCCTTCGCTTCTTTCAACCTGAAAAAGGAAATGGAAAGCGGGGCCATGACCCTGCTGACTTCCAGCCGCAAGGCGCTCGACGTTCCGGCCCAGATGTCCGACTTACTGAAAAACACGCTTAAAGGCCAGACCAAATTCTATATCGAACTAACCGGCTCGGCAGATCCCCTAAAGGCCGCCGACCAGCGGATGGACAAGCTGGTTCTTGCATTGATCGACGCGGCTCTGATCATCGGCGCGAGTTTGCTTTCCACTTTAGATGCCGGACCCCGATTCTGGGGACTCCCGGCGCCGTCATGGATTGGGTATCTATTGGCTCTTGCGTTGGGCGGCGTGCTGCTGTTTCGAATGCGCCGCCGAAAGCGTTGAGTTACCCTAATATAAAAGAAGATTGGCCTCACGGGGCCCTCCCCCCTTTTAGGCCCTACCGCCATACTCGTCACTCTGGCTCTGTGCGTAATGCCGCGCTCTCTGTCCGCCCGGAAGCCGGAACGGGATTTCCGTGTGTTTATCTTT
>CDZV01003896.1_pt1 | contig 16724 bp, 11 predicted proteins | sample 554851 | NCBI WGS metagenome assembly CDZV01 (sample SAMEA3182090, study PRJEB8094) | gut metagenome | biome: human; feature: gut; material: Stool; isolation source: human stools | place: Canada | collected 2013-03-12
CTCCGGAGCACCCCTTCCTGTATGAGATCGAGATCGAAACCGCGGGAGACACCTATACCGAGCGATTCGGCATGCGCACCTTCGGCTTCGATCCGGAAACCAAGCTGCCCATGTTAAACGGTGAGGTCCATTATCTGCGGGGTACCAATATCGTGATGGGGCGCTTTTATGAGGATCCCCTGCATGGCAATTACCCGTTTGACGCCGCATGGGCCCGGAAACTCTATGCGGAATTCAAAAGCATGCATTGGGATACAGTGCGTTTCCACATCGGCAATGTATCCGAGATCTGGTACGACGTGGCGGACGAAGAGGGGTTCCTCATCATGGATGAATATCCCTATTGGGGTAGTTGCGGCGATTATCCCGAGGACTGTACGGTAGACACGCTGGCGCCCGAGGTAAAGGCCTGGATTGAAGAAAAGGGAAATCATCCTTCCGTCATCCATTGGGATATACAAAATGAAGCGTATGACGATCCCTTGACAGGCGAAGTCATCCAGGCGGTTCGGGACTACGACCTTCAGGGACGCGGCTGGGACAACGGCTGGTCGGAGCCTCCGGGGGAGACCGACACCTGTGAGTGCCATCCCTATCCGTTTGCCGATCTCAACTTTACCTTAAGCAGTTTCAACAGCTATTCGAACGAACCTCACAGGAATTCGTTCGCCCTCTGGGAGAACGACAATCCCAAAATCCTGAACGAATACGGATGGCTGTGGCTGGACCGCAACGGCAATGTGACCTCCTTGGGCAAGGACCATTTCGATAAGTATCTGCCCGACGCCACCCCAGAGGAGCGGCTGGAATACTATGCGAAAGTCATCGCCCAGTCCACCGAATTCTGGCGCGAGGGCCGCCACCACGCAGGGATCCTGCAGTTCTGTGGTCTCTCCTACTCCATTCCCGGCCGCGAGACCAGCGATATCCTGATGCCCGACATCAGCACCCCCACCGTCCGCCCCTGTATCAAGGAGGCGTTCCGCAACGCTTTTGCCCCGGTGGGCATCGTGATTCGAGACTGGTCCGAATCGGTCGACAAAGGGACCGTCCGGGAACTTCCGGTCACCGTCATCAACGATCTCAACGAAGATATCGAAAATCTGGAAGTCACCCTGACCGTTTACAAAGACGGCGTGGAGAGCGACACCTATCACAAAACCTATTCCGTCCGGCAGGCTGGCGACGCGAACGGAGAGGACCGGCAAACCCAGACCTTCTCCGTCACCGTGCCGGAGACGGAAACCGCTTCTACTTATACGGTTACGGCATCCTACACCATGAACGGCGAAACCGTGGAAAGCCGTCGCGACTGGATCCTGGTCGACCCCACCTGACCGGGGACGATCCCTTCCGGTGCGCTTCCGCCCGCATGGGCAGGGCTAAAGAAAAAGCAGAACTCTCAAAAAAACCAGCGGCGAAATCTCGCCGCTGGTTTTTCAGATTCGCGACAGGAAGGCCCCCGATTGCCTTCGAGCAAAAAGACGCCTTTATACAGGCTTCTTCTTATGAATGAAATAGAGAAGGACAACGGTCCCGATCTCGCTGATCGGGAGCCCGATAAACAGAGGGATCGGGGTATCCAGCTTTATACACAACTCCGTAAGCAAGCATATCAAAAGGCCCTCGCCGCCGATACAGGTCCCCAACCGGCGGGTATACAGGTATTCCTCCGTCAATCCGTCTCTTTTGGAACCGCTCATAAATTCCCATATTCTCGATGAGGACAACATCAAGCTGATAAAGGCGATTACAAGGCCTATGATCAAAACGATGAGGTACCCCATGATGCGAGCCCTACTATAAGATCTGTGCACTTTTCGGGGAACTCATGTCCACTCGTCCAGGTTCTTATCGAAGCCGCCGGACGTCCGTTCGGCCTCCGCCGCAACGGTATGATTTGCGTATGTATTCCAGGTCGGCTCGTATTCCCCGTTCGCTTGATCACCCCACATATCCCAGCCGGCTCGGTCTCCCCTTGCAAACAGTTCTAAAAAAGGCGGGGATGAGCAGCTCTCAATTAAGGGAATAAATTCATCCGGCTTTCTGGAATGCTCCCTCTTCATGGCCCGTATCAAGTTGACCTGGCTCCTTCCGGCCGCCAAGGTTCTGTTCTTATCGCCCTTAATCCCGAACAGCAGCATCTCCGTCACATTTCGAAAATAAAAGCCAACCCCTCTGCCGTCCGGTTCTCCATCCTTTCTCACTTTTTCCCAGATGATGTTCGTCTTATACTCAAACCCCCATGCCCGCATCACTTCCAAGCCCTCGGGCAATAAAGCGTTGGGTACCCACAGATATAAATGGCTTTTTTCATCGGCCACATCGGCGACGGGCAGGTGTTTGATGTCTTCCAGCCTCATCGTTCCGTATCGGGTAAGCCTCTTGTGTTCCGGCGCCACTTTCCCCGTCCGGTTCTGGAACTGCCAGGGTGGATCGGCGTAGATGGTTTTATATTTTTTCCCCGCCGTATAACGCCTGAAATCCTCGATCGTGGATTCCAATTCCGTCTTTGCTATGCGATCATCCATCGTCAATATCCCTCAACACAAGATTTCTGAATTCCAATGGCTAAAATCGGACAGCCACCGTTTCTGCGCGATTTCAGCCGATATTCCAGTTTTCCCATCCAAGTCGTGCTGGCCCCATACTTCGGCATGAGCGGCTTACCATTTCGATCTGTAACCTCTTTAAAAATATCGTTCAATTCTTTCGAACGGGTGACTATAATCCCCACTTCTATTAAGCCGCAGTCGAAATAGGTCCGCATAGCCAGCAGATCCCGGTCAAAAGTCTGATCTTTGCTGTTCCATTCCAGGTCGAAAGCCACTTTATCTTTAATAAAATCAATATTGTGTCCGTCTATATACCCTTCTATTATTTTTTCATCAAAAGGCTCGTCTGCAAACCGGCCTCGCTGATTGGCCCTGCGGGGATATAACTTCACCAATAGATCGCCTGTTATCCGGATTTCTCGCCACCCCAGAGGGTATAAAACATCGTCAAATTTTTTGGGAATGGCTGTTTCGTTGCCCCCCGCCGCCTGTAGATCGTCGATGGAAATCGTCAGTTGTTCCAGGCAGTCCTGTATCTCGTTCCATTCTTTCGGAAACGCAGCATTGAGAATTTCCAATGCATGTCCATAATTTTGAAACTCGAACTTTTTGAATATACTGTCTCGAATATACGGACGTAAATCTTTCATCCTATTTATATCCTCTTGAAATTCTGGTTTGCCTGCTACGGCGATGGGTGCGGTGAGTATATTCATAATACCACAGATATTCTATTTTCACAACGCTTTTCGCTGGATACCCGGATACAGGGGCCCCATATTCGCAAGCCCGCTGCGGACGGGTCTGCCTAGCGCTGTCTCTGTCCGTCGGGCTGCAAAAAGAGCCAGGCGAGTACTTTCTCCGTGCCGGAATGGGAATAATGGCGATGTACAAACAAAAGGGGGGAGGGGGCCAATCCCCCTCCCCCATAGGCGAGACAGTACAAATTTACCCGCACTTGGAATAGCCACAGTTGCGGCACATTACGCAGCCGCCCTCGTGTTCGACTGCGGCGCCGCATTCGGGACAGACCCGAATCTGGGCGGCGACGGCCGGTTCCCGCGTCTCTTTCCGGGAAGCGGCGGCCGCGGCCTTTTCCGCTTCCTCGGTATTGCCGGCCACATAATGGGTGGCAACCGCCTTAAATTCCTTGGAGGCGACCACTTTTTCGATCACCCGGGCGATCGCATCGGGGCAGGAGGTACACTTCATCCCCGGCTGACGGATGGTGGAGGGACAGCGGATCCCGCGGAGCTGACCCGTGATGGTCTTGACGTCCATGCCCGACCGCAGAGCCACCGAAACAAGCCGGGCCGTCGCCTCAGACTGAGAAGGACAGCCTCCTGCCTTCCCGGTGTTGGTGAACACCTCGCAGATACCCTCTTCATCGTAATTGACCGTGATATACAGGTTGCCGCAACCGATGCCGACCTTTTCGGTCAGCCCCATCGTCACGTCTGGACGGGGACGAGGGACAATCGGAGTGCGGGAAGGCGCGGCCTCCGCCGGGATGTCGGAGGCGGCCGCCTCCTTCTTATCCTCTTTTTTGACCAGGTTGAGCACCTGAATCTCCCGGCTGCCGTCCCGGTAGATGGTCACACCCTTGCATCCGAGTTTATACGCGAGAGTGTAAACCTCCGCCACCTCTTCTTCCGTCGCGTCGTGGGGGAAATTCACCGTTTTGGACACGGCGTTGTCGGTATGGTTCTGGAAGGCCGCCTGCATCTTGGTATGGTACAAGGGCGAGATGTCATGGGCGGCGACGAACACCCGCCGGATATCCTCAGGGATCTCTTCAAAATGGGCGATGGTGCCCTCTTCAGCGATACGGCGCATCAAGTCGTCGGAATACAAGCCCCGCTCTTCCAGCACCTGCTTGAGAACCGGGCTGACCTCCAGCATTTCGGTGCGGTCCATAACGCTGCGGATATATACATAGGAAAACACCGGCTCGACCCCCGAGGACACACCCGCGATGATGGACAGGGTGCCGGTGGGGGCGATGGTGGTGACGGTGGCGTTGCGAAGAGGCTCCCCGTCCTTATAAATGCTCTCTTCAAATAGGGGGAAGGGTCCCCGCGTTTTGGCCAGTTCCCGGCTGGCGGCCCGGCCGGTGCTGGTGATGTAGGCCATCAGCTTGTCCGCCAGTTTCACCGCCTCGTCCGAATTATAGGGAATCCCGAGATAAAGCAGCATATCCGCCCAGCCCATGATCCCCAGGCCGATTTTGCGGGTCTGCTTGGTGGTGCGGTCGATCTGCTCGAGGGGGTACCGGTTGGCGTCGATCACGTTGTCGAGGAAATGCACCGCCTTTTTCACCGTATTTCCCAGCTTGTTCCAATCGATCGCAGCCCGGCCCCCCTCGGTTTTTAACATCTTGACGAGATTGATAGAACCAAGGTTGCAGCTCTCATACGGGAGCAGCGGCTGTTCGCCGCAGGGATTGGTGGACTCGATTTCCCCCTGGGAGGGCACCACATTGTCCCGGTTGAGGCGGTCGAGAAAAATAATCCCCGGTTCCCCGTTCCGCCAGGCAGCGTAAACGATCTTGTCGAATACCTCTTTAGCATTGAGCTGTCCGGTCGCCTGTTTGGTGCTCGGATCAACGAGGTCGTACATTTCCCCTTTCAGAGCGGCCTCCATAAACGCCTCGGTGATCCCCACCGAAATATTGAAATTGGTAATGTCGGCGTTATCCGCCTTGCAGTTTATAAAATTCAGAATATCGGGATGATCCACCCGCAGGATCCCCATGTTGGCCCCCCGCCGGGTGCCGCCCTGCTTGACCGCCTCGGTGGCCATGTTGAAGACCCTCATGAAGCTGATCGGCCCGCTCGCGACGCCGCCGGTAGAATTGACCGTGGAACCGGCCGGACGCAACCGGGAAAAGGAAAAACCGGTGCCGCCCCCCGACTTATGGATGAGAGCGGCCTGCTTGATGGCTTCGAAAATCGCCTCCATGCTGTCCTCCACCGGCAGAACAAAACAGGCAGAGAGCTGCCCGAGAGGACGGCCCGCGTTCATCAGGGTGGGAGAATTGGGCAGGAATTCCAGATTGGTCATCAGCGCATAGAACTCCTCCTCCAAAGCGGCGGTATCTGCGTCCGGATCATAGGTTTTGTCCGGCGCCGCGATGGCCCGCGCCACTCGCCGGAACAGCTCCTCCACCGTTTCGACGGGACGGCCCTGGCCGTCCCGAATCAGATACCGGCGCTCGAGTACCGTGCGGGCGTTTTTTGTAATCTCCATGATTGGTCGACGTCCTTTCCCGTCCATCCCGCGCGGCCTGTTGTCAGTCCGTGTGGGATGTGCTATACTAATCGTTGAAGAGAGGCGGTATTCGCCTCACAGTTATTCCATATCTTGTATTTTCGGGATAACTGCAAAGAAATTCGGCACAATATATTGTATATACTCCGACCGGTGCTGTCAAGAGTCCCCAGCTAAATATTTTGCACGCAAGGAGCCCCGCGCGGCGCCGTCACAGGGAAAGGAGTAGCCGTATGGCGCTTGAGTACGCTTGCCTGCATCTGCGCATCGCGCCGGGGACGGAGCTTCCCCGGGAACGCATTCTGTACGCCGTCACGTCTTATATGGACCGGATGGGGATGATCCCCTGCGGACAGGAAAACGCCACCCGCACGGTCTGCTTCGCCCCGACCTCAGCCGGATGGTCGGTCTATGACGACTGTGCCGACCGGCTGGACATCCCGTCCATCGACGGATTGGGGCGGTGCCTGACCGACAAAATCGACTGCCGCGCCGTCGGCATCCTGGTTTCCCGCGATGGGCTGATGCTCCGCCTGTACGGGGTGGGGCGGCTCCGGGATACCTATATCACCTCCCGCGCCGCCTTTGGACGAAAGCGCCGCTTGTGCGGGCGCCTATTCCGCCAGGGACGGTGCCGCGGGCACGCCCTGCGCTGGCGTGCCTGTCTTTCCCCCGGCTGCACGGTTGCGGAACTGGCCGCGTTGTTCGAGCATGGCGAGACCGAAGGAAGGGCGGTTTTCCCGTTGCTGATGCCGGTGCTGGGATTGGATGAAACCACGGCGTACGGCTTTGCGTCGTTGGAGGAGGCCGGCCCGGAAGGGCTGGTTCGGCTGTATTTTCGACCCGGGAACGTGATCCATCAAGGTTTCCTGGCCCGGCTGCTCCATCCGGAGGCCCGTGCCGTCAAGCCGGCAGCCGGAATCTCTCCGACGCCGCCGAAAGGGTATTGACCGGCCGACCAATCCGCCGCGCCGGGGTCCGCTTGTTGTTTTTCTCAATCTCTGCAGCAAAAGGGATTGTCAGAATGCATGCACATAGGTAAAACAGAGAAAAGCCGCATTTTATGGCCCATAAGATATTCAAGGGGGCTGTTTGCAAAAGAAATTCTTTTGCAAACAGCCCCTTTCCATTTTCCTAAAAGCCGGCTACCAAAGGGGACGGACGATCTGATGCTCCGAATCGTCGGAAATCGAATAGTAATGGCGGAGAATCTGGATATAGCTCCATCCCTCTTCGCTGGCATATCCGACCGCGCCGTATTGGCTCATCCCCACTCCGTGGCCGTATCCTTTGACCGTGAAGGTCACATTTTTGGAATCGGGGTCGTAATCCGTGACTTCAAAGCAGTGCGAGCGCATCACGCCCGTGCCGATGGCGGAGCGGAGTTCGTTCCCGGTCAAATAGCGTGTCTCGCCATTCTTGATATAATAAAAACCGGTTTCATAGACATACCCTCCCTCGCCGTCGGTGCTCCGCACCGACACGGGGATTTCCTCATCCGGGATATGGAACTGTTCTTCCGGGATCTCATCGGGGTTTTTGGCCATCATCGCGTCCCGGACCTTCTGGAACAGAACATCGCGGTGAATGGTGACAGTCGAGGTCAGACTGACCCCGAAGCCCGACAGCCATTCCGCATTGTCGTACCGGCTTTCCACCGACCGGCACCAAGGCAGATACCCGCCCCACACCCTTTCGCTGTTGGAGGTGTATCCGCTGGAATACGAAAAATAAGGGGTGGAGATGAGCTGCTGTGTCAGTTCGGTTTGTCCGGCCCTCAGTATCTTGACTCCCAGCACATCCCCGACCGCGTCGTAGATCTTTTTATCGGTGGGGTCACTGTCCGGATTAAAGGGCTTGTACGGTATAGAATATGGCTGCCCCGACGCAATGATAAAGCTGTAGGAGGCGACGGCCTGCGCTTTTTGCGCTTCGGTGGAGACTTGCATAGTGGACGCCGAGCCGAGTTCCTGTTTGACCACACGGGCCAGCGCCGTCTGCAGTTCTTCCGGGGTGGTGGGCTCGAGCCTCTGGTATTCCTCGCCGTCCAACGTCAGGATGACCTTGAAGCGGCTCATGTAATCAGCCTCGGGTATCGTGCCCTCCACCGTGCCGTCCTCATCCGGAGTCGGCGACGTAACCGGCGGTGTGGTGGGCTCGGTAGTAGGCGGTATGGTCACCTCGCCCGGGTCGGTGGGCGGGTTGGTGGACGGCCGCGTCCCAGAGGACGTCGTGGTTTCCTCCGTTTCCGTGGTCTGGATGTCGGACGAGGACTCCGTTGTGATCAGGGTGCTGTCCCCGCTGCTGCCGCTTTCAGTGGTGTCCAAAGCGGTGGTATCCGCCGTCGATTCCCCGTCCGTTGCGCGGCCCAAGGTCGTGGCGGTGGGAGTATCCGGTTCATTGATCTGCCGCCAGATCTCGGGCATGATCACGTCGGTGTTGATCCGCGCGGACGCCAGGTCGTTCTCCGTCGTCTCGCTGCCGCGCACCTGCCGGGCTACCACCACCAGACGGGCACCCGGAAACCCGAATTCCTCGTCTGCAGCAGTGGTCAGCATCAACAGATTGTCCCCGGCTTCCACCGTCGTAGGCGTATCGAAAAGGGAGCGCTTCCGGATCTCCAGAACAAACCGCAAAAACGCCATCTCGTCGTCAAAGCGGTTGACATCAAATTCAAAATTGTTCGGATGTTCCTCTAGGGTGCTCACCACCATGACGGCGAACACCTTCCAGTCCGCGTTCTGATAGAGGGTATCCATCTCAATAAGCGGATGCGCCCGAAGAAAATCCAGTTCGGTGTATCCGGTCAGATCCGAAAACATCTGTCCGTCTCTCGTATTGTTCCCATAAATCACCAGATTGCGGTTGACCTCGGAGGAACCGTATATCCTGGCCGTGTTGCTGAAATACGGTACCCCGTAGGAAGACGGCCTCTTATAAAAATTCCGTCCGCTGTAATAGCCATCTATCCAGCTTTGCACGACCGGATAGTGGATTTCCGTCTCCGGTATGCGGATCCAGCCGCGAATATCCTGGTTGGCGTCATACAACGCACCGAACTTGGCCAGCATCCCCTCGGGATAATCGCCCGAGGCGGCGATATTACCGCTGTCCGCGCCGCCCCTATCGTACATGTCCTGCAGATGCGCAAACTGCCGCTCGTTGAGATAGGGCGTGACCACATAGAAGTAAAGCAGCAGCAACACCGCCGCCAGCACCAGGGCCCCGCCGACGGCGATCCCGGCGATTTTCAGGCGACGCGCCCGCGCATTAACCGGGGCCGCCGATGGGATCACAACCGGCGTTTCCGCCCCGGAGTCCTCAATCAGCTCACCACCCGCCATAACTGTGGGCAGGGCCTCCAGATACCGGCGGACCAGATCGAGCGCATTGGAGGCGGCAATCTGCCGGATGGATTCCCGGTCCCCGGTTCCCTGCCCCGCTACAATCTGTTTAACCCATACCCGCTTTTCATCCGCCAGGGCCACATATACCGTTCCAACCGGTTTGTCTTCGCTCGGTTCGGGTCCTGCCACACCGGTGATCCCCACCCCGAGTTTGGCGCCTCCGACCCGCCTGGCGCCCATTGCCATCGCGCAGGCCGTTTCGGGGCTGACCGCTCCATGCTCCTCCAGCACGGCCTCGGACACACCCAGCACATTGTGTTTGATCTCCTTGGAATACGCCGCAATTCCGCATTCGAACACCGCCGACGCACCCGGCACCTCGGTGATGCGGGTGGACAACAGCCCCGCTGTGCAGGATTCCGCCGTGGCGATTTTGAGTCCCTTTTCTTTCAGAAGAGCAACCACGGCCTTTTGCAGGCTGCCCGCGTCCACGCCGTATACGTTGACACCGAGCCGTCCGCGGATATCCTCCACCACCGGCGCGCACATGGCCCGCGCTTCCTCCAAATCGCCGGCGCGGGCCGTAATCCGGAGCACCACCTCGCCATCCTTGGCATAGGGGGCGACCGTCGGATTTTCCCCGCACATTAAATCCGCCAGTCGTTCGGCGACGGCGGATTCGGACAGCCCGAACACCCCCACCGTCCTTGAGAAGATGGTGCCACCAGAAAATCGACTCAGATAAGGGGCCACATAATCGTTGAACATGGGGATAAGTTCTCTGGGAGGGCCAGGCAACAGAATGATGCTCTGGCCGTACCGCTCCACGGCACAGCCCGGTGCCGTGCCGTGGTCATTTGGAAACACAACACAGCCCGCGGGAAGCATGGCCTGCTTTCGATTGTTCTCAGTCATCTCGCGTCCGGTGTTGCGAAAGTATTCTTCGATGCGCCGCAGGCTCTCCTCATGGAGTTCCAACGGGAGGCCCAGAACCCCGGCCACCGTTTCGCGGGTCAGATCGTCCTGGGTGGGGCCAAGCCCCCCTGTCAGCAGCACCATATCGCTACGGCTCATCGCCAGGCGGAGCACTTCCTCCAGGCGGTCGATATTGTCTCCGACCGTGGACTGATACAGCATCCCGATCCCGTAAGCGGCAAGCTCACGGGAGAGAAACTGGCTGTTGGTATTCACAATATCTCCCAGCAGCAGTTCCGTGCCGACGGTGATGATCTCCGCGTTCATACAAAACCTCCCGAAATGGCGGTTGCTAGTCGGTCGAAGCCATCCGATCCGTTCTTGTCCGGCGGCTGGACATCCGAAATCAAAGCGTTTTGCGACGAATCCCTGCGACCGCCTCTTCCATCAATGCCTCGACGTCAAGCGCCGCCTCCGCCTCTTCCAGCATGGCAAGACGGGGCCTTGTGCGGGGATGACGCGGGGTGAAGACGGTGCAGCAATCCTCGTATGGCTGAATCGACGTCTCAAACGTGCCGATCCTCCGGGCAATGGCAATGATCTCCTCTTTATCCATGCCAATGACCGGACGAAACACCGGCAGCCCGGCAGCCGCGTCGGTGCAGGCGAGAGCGGGAATGGTCTGGCTCGCGACCTGGCCGACGCTCTCCCCTGTGATGAGCGCGCCACAGTCTTCCATAACGGCCACCCGCGTGGCGATTTTCATCATGAAGCGCCGCATGATCAGGGTGAACAGTTCCTCGGGACAAGCCCGGTCGATTTCTTCCTGGATATGGGTAAAAGGCACAATGTGCAGCCGGATCCGCCCGGCGTAAGTGCCCACCTGTCTGAGAAGGGATTCCACCTTCATCTCCGCCCGCTCGCTGGTATAGGGCGGAGAGGCAAAGTGAACTGCGGCCAGTTCAATCCCTCGTTTCGCCATCATGTATCCGGCCACTGGGGAGTCAATCCCCCCCGAGATGAGCAAGGCGGCGCGGCCGCCGGTACCTACTGGCATTCCGCCGGCACCGGGAAGCTGTGGGCCATGGATATAAGCCCCGAAATCCCGGATCTCGATCCAGACGGTCAGTTCCGGCTCGTGAACATCCACCCTTAGATGGGGAAAGCGGCGGAGCAGTTCCTCCCCCGTTACCCGACAGATCTCGGGGGAGGTCAGGGGAAAGGTTTTGTCCGAGCGTTTTGCCTCCACCTTGAAGGTTTTGACCACCCGCAGAGTGGGTTCCAGATAAGACGCCGCCGTCTCAAGGATGGCCCCCATATCCTTGGGCGCCACCCTGGCGCGGGAGAAAGCCGAGATCCCGAATACACGGTTCACCCGGTCGCAGGCCTCTTCCAGGTCGACATCCGGGGATACCGGCTCTATGTAGATCGTCGATTGCGCCGTCCGAAGCCGAAATTCCCCCAGGGAACGAAGCCGGCGGCGCAGATTTTTGAGTAGCACCGATTCAAAAGTGTTTCGGTTGAGGCCCTTGAGGGCGAGTTCCCCGTTTTTTATCAGCAGGATCTCCTGTGCGTCGGTCAACATCCATTCCTCCCGTTGCGGGTTGTCAGGCGGCAGAGGGTTCCGTTTCGCCGCCGGAAGACGGCTCGGTCGGATCCGTCGGCTCGGCCGGTTCGGTTGGATCCGTCGGTTCGGTCGGATCCGTCGGTTCGGTTGATTCGGTTGGGTCCGTCGATCCGGTCGGATCCGTCGATTCAGTCGGTTCGGTGGTGTCGCCCGAGGCTGTGGATTCGTCGGTCCCGGTCGTGTCGCTGGAACCTGTCGTGTCCTCCGGACCCGTGGTATCGGGCGGCGGTCCCTGCGTATCGGAGCCGCCCGAATCGGTGGGCGGGCTGGTGGGCTGATTCGTGGGTGGATTGGTGGACGGCGTGGTACCGGTCGCCGGCGGTACCAGAGGCGGGAGCGTATCATTTTCGCTTGGAGAGGTGGGCGCCGCGCCGTTCGGGTCATCCGTCGCCGGCACCGAGGAATCCGTACCCGACTGAGGAATTTCAAAGTCGCCGGTATAATACGGATGGGGTTCCATCCCCTGATTGACATACCAGGCATAGGGCATGATCACGTCGTCGTTGAGATCGATCCGGCTGGTGTCCACCTCGGCGGATTCCCCCTCGCGGACCTTGCGGGCGACGATCACGGTCCGGCCCTTGTCGAAATGCACCTGACTGGTGCCGTTACAAGTGGAAAGCATGAGCAGCTCGTCGTCCGCCCGTACATCCACGCTGTCATAGTCGTAAACCGACCGGGCGCGGATCTCCGCGACAAAATTCAGGAAATCAGCGTCTCCGCTGAAACTGGTGCGCAGGTACCGGAAAGGCTCGCCGTCCGTCTCAAGGGTATTGACCACCATGACCGCGAAGACCTTGTAGGTCGCCTGCTCATAAATGGTATTCATCGTCAGGGTGGCAGCCGAACGGGCATAATTCTTGTTCGGCCTGGTGATGAGCTTGTTCAGATAGGTGAACATCTGCCCGGTACTTAGGTTGTGCCCATAAATAATAAGGTTTTTATTTTTTGCACCCAGCGTGATGTTGTTGCGATAATCAAAAAATAAGGCGCCTTGTTTATTGGTTTTTTTATAAAAATCCCGGTTGAGATAAAAGTCGTTGTCGCCCGACTGAAGCACCGGATATTCGATATCGAACAGACCCGCCGAGGACTCATAAATCAGATACCCGCGCAGGTCGTTGTTTTCCATGTACAGGCGTTTGAAATCGTCGGTCATCCCCTCCGGGAAGGGATAGTTCTCCGCTCCGGGGGGAAGCTCGGAGGGAACGCCGGGCGTATAGATGTTGCGGAGGTTATTCATGGTTTTTTCGTACAGCGCGGGCTGAATCACCATGTCGTTGAGCAGATAGGAGACCGATCCGATCAGTACCAGCAGCGCCACCATGAACACGCATTTGCGCGCGATCTCCAGCGGGCTGTCCCCGACCTTGGGAATCACACCGTTTAAAAGATCAAGAAAAACCTCTTTTGCCGAGCGCTTTTTCTTGACCGGGCGTTTTCTTTTGGAATGCGCGGCTCCGGTACGCCGGTTTGCGGACGCCTCTCTCTGCGCGGGCGCCGGCCCGGCCGAAACCGGGTCGCCGATGGACGGCCGTTCGTTGTAGGGCATCATCCCGTATACCTCCTTATGGCTAGGTCCCGGCGCAGCGCCGAATCACGCGCGCCCTTTGTTTCGAATGATAAACGTCAGGAACGGCGGACGAGGGTCCGGGCCGCCAGGTGAAGGGCATCAGCAAGCCGGTCCACTTCATCCGGAGTGTTATCCCAGGAAAAACTGACCCGCAAAGCGGAATCGATCTCACGGGCGGGGAGCCCCATCGCGGTGAGAACCGGACTCCGTTTCCCTTTTGAACACGCGGAGCCGCCCGACACATAAACGCCGCGCTCCGCGAGAAAATGCAGAAGGGTTTCACTGCGCAGGCCGGGCAGGGAAAGGCTGACGATATAAGGCACCCCCTCCGGCGGCAGGTGAAACAGGGCCAGAGAGGACAAAGACGCAATCAAGCGTTCCCGCAGCGCACGGTAGAGCGTTTCCTGTTCCCGGTAAGGCGGCACAGCCGCAGCCGCCGCGCCAAAAGCCGCAATCGCGGGCGCCGCTTCGGTCCCGGAACGCAGTCCGCCCTCCTGTCCCCCGCCGATCTGCCTTGGAAGGATCCGCACTCCTCGGCGGATGTAGAGTGCGCCTACCCCCTTGGGCGCGTGGAGCTTATGGCCGCTGACCGTCATCAGATCCACCCCCATCCGTTCGGCGGAAAAGGGAATCCGGCCCGCCGCCTGAACGGCGTCTGTGTGGATCAGAGCCCGGGGAGATGCCTTTCGGATCAAGGGAACCAAGCTCTCCACCGGATGACGGGCGCCTGTCTCATTGTTAACCAGCATGACACTGACGAGAGTGGTGTCTTCGCGGCAGGCATTGGCCACGCGTTCTGCCGGAAGGGTACCATCCGGGTCTGGACGGATCCGTTCCACCGTCCAGCCCTCCTGTTCAAGCCGATCAAATGCAGCGGCAACCGAAGCGTGCTCCACCGCCGAGGTCACGGCGTGCCGGCCCTGCCGGATACGGGCGGCCGCGCCGCCCAAAATCGCCAGGTTGTTGCTCTCGGTCCCACCCGAAGTGAAAACAAGGCGGGCGGGATCCGCCCCGATCAAGCGGCCCACCGCCTCTCTGGCGGCAGAAAGCTCCTTTTCCGCCTCAACCCCCAGCGTGTGCAGGGAGGATGGGTTGCCAAAACACCCGGTCATCATCCGCACCGCCGCCTCTACGGCCTGTGGGCAGACGGGCGTGGTGGCGCTGCTGTCGAGATAAGCCTGGTGCATCCTTCCTCCCTCCCGCCGGACAACAAAAAAGCCGTCTTTCTTATCCAATTATACATCATTTTCTGCAAAGTTACAACCGCCAGTCTTTCCCGCAGGTCAAACAGCAAAGGGTAACACGCGGGGACACGGTCCCCTGCAGCCAGTTCTTTGTTCGTGTCGATCATGCCGGCCTCGGACCAGGACCATGTCTTCGCTACAGCCCATACCCGTTCACGAAGAAGAGGCCGTCTCATCCAGAGTATTCACTCGGATATTCTCCTCGTCGAACACACACCCATCCGGAAAGCTTCTGCCGATTTCCGTGGCGGCGTTTTCCGGGGTAAGGGCCATTCCGTTGTATTCGATATCGTCAAAATACAGATCTTCCAACACAAAATCCGTCAACGGTCCCTCATCTTCGTTGGTGATGATCAGATCGATAGAATGATCGAACACGGCCTCGTTCAGCACGACCTCTTTCGCCTTGATGGAGCGGAAGAAAATATCGTGGATATGACCGCCGTTATGCATCATCACGGTAATAACCGGGCAGTGGGAAACATAGATCTCGATATCCTGAAAATAGAGATGATGGTCCTGTACAGCGGGATCCTTACCGTCCATAGACACCGTCACGCATCCGAGATGCTGGGACCAGTCCGCCAGCGCGTATCCGACGCTGTTGTTGCGCCAGACCACCTCGCTTTGATCGAAATTCGACTCATAGACGGCGCCGTAAGCGATGCCTTTGTCCGTCCACACGGCGTTGTTTTCGAACACCACGTTTTTGGTTCTCACGGATCCCGCCGTAGTGGATTTGACCTCCATGGCATCGTCGCCTGTGCGGACAAAACAGCCGCTGACGCGCACATCGGCACAATCGGACAGCAGCACGCCGTCGGAAAAGGTCCGATACCCCAGCAGCAGCAAATCCCGGATCTCCACCGATTCACAATTGGAAAAAACACAGGTCCAGTTGCAGGAATTCAGCACGGTGAGCCCCGCAAACTGCAGGTTTTTCACCCGGCCAAAGGCCAGAATAATACTCGTCCCGGCTTTCACTTCCCGGAAGGACAGATCCAGCGCGGCATGGCCGATGATTTTTATATTGTTTCTGCCTTCGGCACGGATGATGCTCCCGGCGGCGGGCGTGCCGTCTTCGTTCAAAGTCAGAGGCTTGGCGATCAGCAGGGTGCCCGGTTCAAAATACACCGTGACGTTGTCGGCAAGAATGTCGATGCAGTCGATGGTGTATTCGCCCTTTTTAAAGTAGTATAAAGTGTTTGATTCGGCGAGCTGAAGGTCGGCCTTGCGGTATTCACCCGGCTCGAAAGTGTGCACGGCATAGCCCTCGTCCCCCACCTCCTCCGGCGGCTTTATCATAAGGGTCAGCGGCAGCGACGACCCGTCGTCGTAGGTAGACTTATCAAAGGTAAAAGTATAGGAGCCATAGTCCGCAATCGATGCCGTCACCGTGTTCCCGTCAGCCCTGGCCGTCACACCGGCACTTTCGGGCAGCACGATGGGATTCTGCCTTTTGGCATCAGTGATGATCTCCACGTTCAGCAGAAAATCGCCCTTGTCGCCAGGTTCTTGCACTTCCACATAAGCGAAGGAATGGGGCCCGCGGGCCGTACGCGCCATATACACGGGAATCGTCTCTCCGTTGATCTTCAATTCAAAGTAGGGAGAACATACAATACCCTGAACAAGGCAGGCGCTGTCGGCAGTTTCTTCCTCCCACATTGAGAGGAGACCGCTGTCAACGGTGTAATCGGTAAAATGGATCCCCTCCGTGGTTCCGCTTCCCGCCGCGGCGGAGTCCCCGCTGGAGGACGGCGATTCCGAAGACCCGGAGGGCTGGGAATGACATGCGGAAAAACTCACCGTCAATATTCCTGCCATAAACAACATCCCCATCCTTGAAAAACGGCCCATAATAGATTCCTCCCTATCTCTATGTCTCCGAACCTAGACTACACCACCGAACCGTACCTGTCAAGTTGTGGAATATTGTTTTGGGCCATCCCTTTTCGCCCCACCTCTCAAGCACGGATAAAGAAATCAGGACAAGTCCCCCGGGATACAGTGGATCCCGGGGGACTTGTCCTGAGAAAAGCATGGATATTGAATGTGAATATTTTGCCCATCATTTTTTCAGCAAAAATAGAATTATGTCAGACATAATTACAGGTTGTCGATCAGGCCCGTGTTCAGCACATTGCCGCCGATCTTGTACGGCACGCCGGTGAGGATGGCCTCCATGATGTA